>Ga0256864_1000213_pt1 | contig 23593 bp, 17 predicted proteins | sample RVTome_11_FD_187336 | JGI IMG/M metagenome (GOLD analysis project Ga0256864, IMG submission 187336) | Soil microbial communities from uranium-contaminated site in the Upper Colorado River Basin, Wyoming, United States - RVT147D111 HiSeq ... | reverse complement strand
TCATCGGACGCAGAAGAAGCCCTGCTCGACCGTCTTGCCCAGCTCGGCCAGGGCGCCCTCGCGGTCGCCGGCGAGGGCGAGGATCTGGGCCTGCTTGAGGGTGATCTCGGCGTCGAGGGCGCCCAGCTCGTCGCGCTGGGCGGAGACCTGGCGGACGATCGCTTGCGCCGCCTCGGGGTCGCCGTCGAGGACGGCGAGGAGGGCGTGGGAGAGGCGGCCGAAGACCTCGCCGGGGCTCGAGCGGAAGGCCGGCTCGAGGCTTTCGCGGGCGCGTTCGGGACGGCCGAGCAGCAGCTCGGTGAAGCCGCGGTACCAGCGGTGGTAGGTCATCTCGGAGACCGGCACCGCCTCGAGGAAGCGCTCGAGCCGGCCCTGGTGGAGGTAGGCGTTGGGGCTGCCGCCGAGGGCGCCGACCGCGAACGCCAGCGGATCGAGCTCGAGGGTGCGGTCGAGGGCCGCCGCCGCGGGCTCGAGGAAGCCGGCGTAGCGCAGGGCGTAGCTCCGGGCGTTGAGGCTCAGCGGGTCGTCGGGGTAGGCGTCGAGCTCGCGGAGGATCCGCTCGTAGGCCTCCTCGACCCGGCCGGTCTCGATCAGCAGGCTGATCCGGTGCATGCGCGGCTTGCGCAGGGCGGGCGCCACCGCCTCGGCGCGATCGAACGCCTCGAAGGCGGCGCCGTGGACCTCGGCCGACTCGCCGCACGCCCACACCCGGTTGTAGTGGGCGATGCCGACCGCCTCCCAGGCGAGACCGAAGCCGGGGTCGAGCTCGAGGGCGCGCTCGAGCAGCGCGATCGCCGGGCCGCTGCCGGCGCAGAAGTCGTCCGACAGGCGCTGGTAGGCGACTACGTAGAGCCGCCAGGCCTCCGGCTCGCGGGTGCCGCCGGGCTCGGGATCGGTGAGGACGAACGGCGAGCCGACCAGGCGCACGGCGCGCTGCGCCATCGCGTCGCGCACTTCGATCAGGGTGCCGAAGTCGGCGGCGTCGCGCAGCAGCGGCAGCGCGAAGCGGCCCAGCGGGGTCGGCCGCACCGGCAGCCGGGGCGGGATCTCGTAGGCGATCAGCTCGGCGACCGCGCGCGCGCCGTCGCCCTCGGGCCGCACCATGCCGGTGATGACGTGGGTCGCCCCGACCTCCAGGGCCGCCTCGCGCAGCGAGTCGGCCGCGGTCGCCTGCTCGAGCGCGGTCAGGAGCGGGCGGACCTGCATCTCGGGGATGCCGGAGAGGCGGGTGTGGAGCAGGTCGGTCAGCGACAGCGCCAGCAGGGACAGCTCGCGGCCCAGCGCTTCGTCGACGCCCGCGTCGGGGGCGACGGTCAGCGGCAGCAGGGCGAGCGTCGGCCGCGCCTCCGGGGGCGGCGCCGGGGCGGCGGCGATCCTCGGGGCCGGAACGCGGTCGCGCGACGCCAGCAGGAAGGCGCCGGCGGTGAGCAGCACGAGGACGGTGGCGATCGCGATCAGACCGCCCGGGTGACGGGGGCGCCGGGGCGCGGCGGACGGCGCGGCTGGGGGCAGGGCGATCGGCGGCGCGACGGCCGGCTCCGCGACGGCCGGGACCGGCTCGCCCGCGGCCGGCGTGTCCGGCGGCAGGCCGCCGGTGCCGTTCTTGCGCTCGTCCGCGACCTCCTCGACCTCGACGGTCTCGTCGAAGCGCAGCCCCCGCCCGTGCACCGTGCGCAGGTAGCGCTGGGACTCCGACGACGAGCCGAGCGCCTTGCGCGCCTGGTAGAGGCAGCGCGACAGCGCCGCGTCGGTCACTGCGCGCCCCTCCCACAGCACGGCGACCAGTTCGTCCTTGGTCACCAGCCGGTCGCGGCGCTCGAGCATGTAGACCAGCAGCTCGAGCACGCGCGGCTCCACCGCCACCGGCTGCCCGGCCCGCAGGAGCCGCAGCCGCGCGGCATCGACCTCGAACTCGCCGAAGCGGTAGCGCATGGGGACCCTTTGGGACCCGAGTCGTTCAGGACGTTACGGCGCAGAGACCACGGACTCGTCGGCGCGCGCGGATAAGTATCGGAGTAGGGGAATAACGGACGGCGAGACGCTATCACAGCCCGCGGCCGGGGGGCGTGCGTGGCGGGCCCCCGGACGGGAGCGGTGCCGGGCTAACCGGGCTCCGGCTGCCGCCCGAACCCCCGTTCGCACTCCTCGTAGGCTTCGCGCGCCTGCTCGGGCGATTCGAACAGGTAGCGGACGCGGTGATCCGGGGCGAAGCAGGCGTTGGAGCCGCGGCGGAGGGTGGCGACCAGCTCGGGCCAGTCGAGCCTCCACAGCCGCCAGATCCGCACCACGCGGTCGGCGGACGCGGTGGCGACGTGGCCGCCGTCGTCGCTGAAGGCGGCGTGCCAGACCGGCCCGTCGTACCAACCGAGATAGATCGGCTCGCCGGAACCGTCTGCGTTCCACACGCGCGCGGTCCAGTCGGAGGAGGCGCTGACGATCCGGGCGCCGTCGGGGCTGAAGGAGGCGCTCCAGACCAGCCCTTCGTGCCCCTCGAGGACGAGCGGCTCGCCGGTGCCGTCGGCGTTCCAGACCCGGATCGTGCGGTCGGCCGAGGCGCTGACGATCTTCGACTCGTCCGGGGAGAACCGCGCGATCATCACCTGGTCGGTGTGGCCGCGGAAGAAGCGCGGCTCGCCGGAGCCGTTCGCGCGCCACAGGCCGATCGTGCGGTCGGCCGAGGCGGTCAGGAGCTTCGAGCCGTCGCGGCTGAACTGGACGCTGCGCACCCAGTCGCGGTGCCCCTCGAGGACGCCGAGCGGCCGGCCGCCGGCGGCGTCCCACAGTCGGACGGTGCGGTCGTAGGAAGCGGTCGCGACCCGCGCGCCGTCGGGGCTCCAGGTGGCGTCGAGCACCTTGTCCGAGTGGCCGAGCAGGAGCACCGGCTCGCCCGCGCCGTCGGCGCTCCAGATGCGGGCGCTGCCGTCGTCGGACGAGGTGACGACCCGCGCGTCGTCGGGGCTGAACTCCGCCGTCCGCACGCGGTCGGTGTGACCGGCCAGGACGACCGCCGGCGACCCGCCCGCGAGGGACCAGACCCGCGCCGTGCGGTCGGTCGAGGCGCTGGCGATCCGGGCGCCGTCGCCGCTGAAGTCGGCGTCCCACACGTGGTGCTCGTGGCCCTCGAGGACGATCGGATCGGGGACGACCTCGGCGCTCCAGAGCCGGACGGTGGCGTCGTCGGAGACGGTCGCGACCCAAGCGCCGTCGTGGCTGAAGGCTGCGCTCCGCACCCACCCTTCGTGACCGGCCAGCTCGGAGGACCGCTCGCCGCTCGGCGCCCAGACGCGGGCCGTGCCGTCGTGCGAGGCGGTCAGCACGGTGGCGTCGCCGGGACCGAACGCGACGTCGCGCACCCAGTCGTCGTGCGAGTCGAGCACGACCGGCGCGCCGGCGCCGTCGGCGCGCCAGATCCGCGCCGTGCTGTCGGCGGAGGCGGTGGCGACGCTCCGGCCGTCCCGGCTGAAGACCGCGCGCCAGACCCACCCCTCGTGGCCGGCAAGGACCACAGGCTCGCTCCCGCCGCCGACCCCCCAGATCCGTGCGGTGCCGTCGGTCGAGGCGGTGGCCAGGCGCGCGCCGTCGGGGCTGAAATCGCCGTTCCATACCCAATCGTCGTGGCCCGCGAGGACGATCGGCCGGCCGCTGCCGTCCGCCGGCCACAACCGCGCGGTACGGTCCTCGGAACCGGTCGCGACCCAGGCGCCGTCGGGGCTGAACGCGGCCCAGCGGACCGGCCCCTGGTGGCCCTCGAGGACGACCGGCGCGCCGCCGCCGGCGGCGGCCCAGACCCGGGCGGTGCCGTCGGCCGAGGCGGTGACGACCCGCGCCCCGTCGGGGGAGAACGCGGCGCCGTACAGCTCGCCGCCGTGGCCGGTGAGGACGACCGGCGCGCCGGTACCGTCGGCGTGCCACACCCGCGCGGTGCCGTCGGCCGAGGCGGTCAGGACCCGCCCGCCGTCGGGAGCGAAGGCGACGCTCGTCACGCGGTCCTCGTGGCCGCTCAGGACGACCGGCCGCCCGGTGCCGTCGCGCCGCCACACCCGGGCGGTGCCGTCGTCGGAGCCGGTGACGAGGAACTGGTCGTCGGGGCTGAACGCCAGGGTCGTCACCGGGTCGGTATGACCGCGCAGCACCGAGCGCGCGATCGGCTGCCCGGCGGTGTACCGCGCCGCGCGGCCGCCCCCGGAGGGTTCGCGCCCGTCGACCAGATCCGCGCCCGCGAGCAGGAGATGGGCGCCGAGCAGCGGGTCGCGCACGTCCTCCGCGGTCTTGGCGAGCAGCGCCGCGCGCTGCTCGACGGCGCTGCGCCTCGCCGCGAGCGATTCCTGCCAGGCGAGCGCGGCGAGGGTCAGGAACACGGCCGCCGCGCCGACCGCGGCGAGCAGCGTCCGCCGCCGGCGCCGCTGCACGGCCGCCTGCCGCTCGCGTTGCAGCGCGATGCTCCGCTCGATGAACTCCCGCTCCTCCGCGAGCCCCTCCGGGCGCTCGGCAAGCCACTTCCGCGCCTCCTCGAGGGCGACGCCGCGGAGCAGGGCGCCCTCGTCGAAGCCGGTCTGCTGCCACTGCGCCCGCGCGGTGCGCAGGCGCTCGCGCCAGAGCAGGAACTCGCGGTCGGCGTCGAGCCAGCTCCGCAGACGCACCCAGGAGCGGAACAGCGCCTCGTGGGCGACCTCGACGACCCGCTCGCCGTCCTCGTCGCGCGAGACCAGCAGCCGCGCCTGGACGAAGCGCTCGAGCACCTCGTGCACCGCCTCGAGCACGTCGCGCCAGCGCGCCGGCCGGCGCGCGAACCGCCCGCCCTCGGTCAGGCGGACCATCTGCAGGAACGCCTTGCGCAGGTCGCGCTCGATCTCCGGCGGCAGCTCGTCGACGCCGAGCACGCCGTCGGCGGCGCGCGCCACCGAGCCGGAGAGCCCACCCAGCTCGCCGCGGTACTGGTGCACCGCCAGCCGGCCCTCCTCGGCGTGGCGCTCCCACAGCTCGCGCAGGGTGAAGGCGAGCAGCGGCAGCGCCTCCTCGCCGCGGGCGTCTTCGACCAGGGCCTCGGTCAGGCCCGGCTCGAGGTCGAGCCCGGCCGCCCGCGCCGGATGGTCGACGGTCTGGGCGATGCTCTCCGGCGGCATCGGGCCGAGCGAGAGGCTCTCGAACTGCAGGCCGACCAGCGCCGGCGCCTTCTGGAACTCCCCGAGGTAGTCCGAGCGCATGGTGGCGAGGATGACCACCGCGCCCGCCGGGTCGTCGAGGGCGGCGCGCACGAGGCGGAGGAAGCTGATCCCCGGATGGTCGTCCGGGCAACCGAGCAGCTCCTCGAACTGGTCGATGGTCACCAGCACCTGGGCGTCGGGGCGATGCGAGCCGAGGCGCAGGTCGGCGACCAGCGCCCCCAGCCCGCCCGCCTCGGCGGCGGCGTCCGAAGGTTCCGCCGCCTCACGGACCTCCGCACCCGGGGTCTCGAGGGCGGCGCGCAGCAGGTCGAGGTGGCGCGCGGCCGCGGGGTTGGCGCGGCCGCGGAGCGCCGCCTCGAGGGCGGCCAGGGCGGCGGCCAGCGGCGCCTCGTCGCGGGGCCGGGCGGCCGCGGGCGCGGCCGGAGCGCCGGCTTCCCACCGCCGCAGCCGCTCCTCGATGCGCTGCCGGGGCCGGCCCGTGCCGGCGCGCTCGAGGGTGCGGCTGAGCGCCGCCGCGAACTCCCGGAACGGGTCGTCGCGGGGCCTGAACGGATCGACCACGATCCAGCTCTCGGCCGACCGCCGCAGGCGCGGCAGCAGGCCGGCGCGGACCAGCGAGGACTTGCCGCTGCCCGAGGCGCCGAGCACCATCAGCAGGCGGGCGCGGCCGAACCGCTGCAGCCGCCGCAACTGCTCGAGACCCTCGTGGATCTCCCGCTCGCGGCCGAAGAACACCGCGGCGTCCTCCTCCTGGAAGGCGAGCAGCCCCGGGTAGGGCGGGCGCGAGCCGTCCCAGTCGAACGCGTTGGCGGGGTCGAGCCCGGCGGCGCGCAGGCCCCGCCAGAGGCGGTCGTAGGTCTCCTCCTCGTCCTGCGTCAGATCGAGGATCTGGCGCGAGGTGAGGATCGGGTTGATCTCGCAGGGCGCGATCTTGACCGGGAAGACCTGCTTGCCCAGCGACTTGGCGTGGGTGATCTCGGCGAAGCACCAGTGCGACGCCATGGTGTGCTCGCTGCACAGCACGATCATCGCCTGGCAGGCGCGCAGCCGGCGGTACAGCTCCTGCTCCCAGTCGCGCCCGGCCGGGATGCCGTTCTCGGGGTCGAAGTCGAGGAACACCGAGCGGTGCCCGTGCTCGCGCAGGCGCGCCAGCACCTCCTCCGCGGCGGCCGCGTCCCGGCTGCTGTGACTGATGAAGATAGCGCTCACGGCGTGGGGGCCGACGACCGGTCAGGCTCGCTCTTCGAACGGGTTCGAGATCTCGAGCCCGCACTCCTCGAAATCGCGGACGTTTCGGGTTGCGATCGCCAGCCGATTCGCGCGCGCGACGGCCGCGATCTGGCCGTCGGGGATGCCCATCGGCCTTCCGATCTCTCGACGCCGGGCCATCAGTCCAGCGTAGAGGCGCGCGGCGGCGTGATCGAAGGGCAGTACGCGTTGCTCGAAGCCGAGTCCGACGAACTCCTCGAACCGCTCCTCGAGGAATTGCCGGCGTTTGCCGGCCGGCAAGACCCGAAGGCCGTAGCCGATCTCGGCGATGGTAACGGTCGAGATGTAGAGCGTGGAGGCGTCGCGGCCATCCAGCCACTCGAGCACGGTTTCGCTTGGAGCCGGCGCCATGACCTCCGACACGACGTTGGTGTCGAGCAGGATCACTCGGGGAGGTCCATCGGCTCGTGCGGCGGCCGCGGAGGAAGGTCCAGCTCGACGCCGTGGGCGGGTCCGAAGCAGCGCACCGCCAGCTCCCCCAGCCGCTCCGGCGCGGCCACCGCGCGGCGGATGATCTGACGGACCTCTTCCTCCATCGAGACGCCGTGCTCAGCCGCCCGGACCCGCAGCCTCACCATGACTCCGTTGTCGATCCTCCTCACGCTCAGGCTCGCCATCGAGACCTCCTTGCCGGCCGCAATGCTAGCACGTGCCAGCACCGCCGTCCTCGGGCCGGATGAGGCGGGCGGCCGCTACGGCCGGCCGGCGGCGCCCGCTCCGGCGTCGCCGCCGCCGGGCACCGGGAAGCCGCGGTCGCGCAGCAGCGCCTCGATGCGGGCGTCGCGGCCGCGGAAGGCGCGGTAGGCGTCGGCGGGATCGACCGCGTTGCGCGGCGCGAACAGGTGCTCGACCAGCCGCTCCGCCATCGCCGGGTCGTAGAAGCCTCCGGGCGCGCCGGCGAAGGCCTCGGCGGCGTCGGCGGTCAGGACGTCGGCCCACATGTAGCCGTAGTAGCCCGCCGAGTAGCCCTCGCCCGCGAAGACGTGGCCGAAGTGCGGCGAGCGGTGGCGCATGACGACCTCGTCCGGCATGTTCAGCCGGGCGAGGGTGCGGCGCTCGAACTCGTCCGGGTCGATGCCCGCCGGGTCTGTGGTGTGGTAGGCGAGGTCGACCAGCGCCGAGGCCAGGTACTCGGTGGTCTCGAAGCCCTGGTTGAAGGTCCGGGCGCGCTGGATCTTGGCCACCAGCTCCGCGGGCATCGGCTCGCCGGTCTTGTGATGGACCAGGTAGTTCTCGATCACCGGGTCGGTGAGCAGCCACCGTTCGAGGAGCTGCGACTGGAACTCGGTGTAGTCGCGCACGCCGCCGTTGAGCGTCGGGTAGGCGACCTTCGACGACAGCGAGTGCAGCGCGTGGCCGAACTCGTGGAACAGCGTCTCGGCGTCGTCCCAGGAGAGCAGCACCGACTCGCCGGGGGCACCGGGGATGAAGTTCGAGTTGTTCGAGGCCAGGACGGTCTTGTCGCCGTTGAAGGTCTCGTGGCTGCGGTAGCTGTTGGCCCACGCCCCCGACCGCTTGCCCTGCCGCGCGTAAGGGTCGAGGTACCACAGTCCGACGTGCTGGCCGACGTGCTCGCCGCTCTCGCGGCCGGTGACCTCCCAGACCCGGACGTCGGGATGGAACACCGGCACCGCGCCCTCGGCCACCGGCGTGAACTCGAAGCCGAACAGCTCGCCCGCGACGTAGAACATCGCCTCGCGGAGCTTCTCGAGCTGGAGGTACTGCTTGACCTGGTCGGAGTCGAGGTCGTAGCGGTCCTGGCGCACCTTCTCGGCGTAGTAGCGGTAGTCCCAGGGCCGGATCGTGATCCCCGCGCCCACGCGGTCGGCGATCGCCTGCATCGCCGCGACCTCCTCGGCGACCCGCGCGAGCGCCGCCGGCCAGACCGCCTCGAGCAGCTCGAGCGCCTGCTCGGGCGTCTTGGCCATCCGGTCCTCGAGCCGCCACTGGGCGTAGTTGTCGTAGCCGAGCAGCGCCACCCGCTCGTCGCGCAGGCGCAGGATCTCGGCGATCGTCCGGTTGTTGTCGTGCTCGTCGCCGTTGTCGCCGCGGCTGTAGTAGGTGCGCCAGACCTGCTCGCGCAGCTCGCGCTCGTCGGAGTAGGTCAGGAACGGGTCCATCGAGGAGCGGGTGTTGAGGATCGCCCAGCTCCCCGGCGTGCCGCGCTCGGCGGCGGCCGCGGCCGCTGCGGCGACCAGCGAGTCCGGCAGCCCGCCGAGCTGGTCCTCCTCGAGATAGAGGACGTACTTCTCCTCGTCGGCGAGGACGTTGTCGGCGAAGCGGGTGTGCAGCTCCGCCAGCTCCTTTTCGATCTCGGCGTAGCGCTCCTTGGCCGCGCCCTCGAGGGTCGCGCCGTTGCGGGCGAAGCCGTCGTAGACCAGCTCGACCAGCCGCCGCTGGTCGGGGCGCAGGCCGGCCTCGCCGGCCGCCTCGCGGACCGCGGCGATGCGCCGGAACAGCGTCCGGTTCTGGACGATCGCCGACTCGTGGTCGGAGAGCTTCGGCACCAGCCGGCCCTGGACCTCCCGGAACTCGGGCGACGACAGGTTGGAGCGCCACAGGCCGAAGTAGGTCAGCACGCGGCCGAACGCGTCGCCCGAACGCTCGAGCGCCGCGATCGTGTTCTCGAAGTCGGGTGGCTGGGGATGGGAAGCGATCGCCTCGATCTCGGCCAGGTGCTCCGCCATCGCCGCGTCGAGCGCCGGCTCGAGGTCGGCGACCTCCATGCGGTCGAACGCCGGCACCCCGCCGTACGGCCCGCTCCACTCCTCGAGCAGCGGGTTGGTCTCCTGCTCCTTCGGCTGCGCTTGCTGGTTCACGGCTGTCTGCACGTCCGCTCCCGTCGCCACTCCGGCCTGCCCGCCGCCGGTGCACCCGGCGCCCAGCGCGAGCGCGGCGAGGCCGGCGGCTGACATTAGATTCTTTCGCATTTCCGGTCTACCTCCTCGGTCATCCCCTCCGCAATCGGCTTCGAGGCACACCCGCGGGAAACGAACAACAGCCGCGGCGGGCGTGTTCCCTCTACGCGCGGCGGCCGGGCGGGTTGCCCCGGGCCGGCGCATCTCCGAGCCCGTCGGATTCGGCCACGAGACGATGCTAGCAGCGGAGCCACTGTCCGAGAGCCACCGTCGGTTCATGTCGCGACGGCGTGGGAAGGGGCGGAGAGGCGCGTGCTGGTAGATTCAGGACCGTGAACCGGACCTCCACCCTGCTCGCCCTCCTCTGCCTGGTCGCCTGCGTGGCACCGGCCGCGACGTACGGCGACGTCGCCGCTACCGAAGCCCCCGGGCGCTGGCTGCCGGAGAGCTGTCAGCCGCGGCTCGAGCTGGCCGCGGCCGCGGGCGACGCCGGGGCCTCCGAGGACGCGGAGACCCGCTGGAACCGCCACTACCGCCGCGGCTACGAGGCGATCGAGTCGGGCGATCTCGAGACCGCGGAGCGCAGCTTCTGCCAGGCGCTCGAGGCAGCCCGGGCGTTCGGAGAGCGCGACCTGCGGTTCGCCGAGACGCTCGACGAGTTGGGGCTGCTGCACTTCCTGCGCGGCGACGATGCCCGCGCCGAGGCGATGCAGGGAGCGGCCGCCAGCGAGATCCTGCTGGCTCTCGGCCCGCCCGCCGACGATCTCATCGAGGAGGAGCGCGATCTCTGCCGGTCGTCGGTGGCGACTTACGTCGCGCGGCTCGGCCAGGTCCTCGAGCGCCAGGGCCGCGCAGAGTTGATCGCGAAGCTCGAACGCGCTCCCTACCTCGTCCTCGACCGGGGCTACGTCCCCGTGCACGCGCTCGAGCCCCGCCTGGAGTGGCTGATCTCGCGCTACCTCCTGGCCGAGGACATGGCCGCCGCCGACTGGCTGACCGCCCTTCGGGAGCGGCTGCGGGCCGAGCTGGCCCGGGACTGATCCGCTCCCCCGCCACCGGGGACGGCCGGCAGCATCGACCCTCGGATCTCCGCCGCCGCGTCCCGAAACAGCCGCTCAGCCGCCCGAGACCGCCTGGATGACGGTCAAGGTGTCGCCGGGCGACAGCTCGATGTCCCAGTCGTCGAGCCAGCGCGCGTTCTGGTCGTTGAGGAACAGGTTGACGTGCTCGCGCAGGCGGCCGGTCTCGGTGAGCAGGTGGGGGCGCAGGAGCGGATAGCCGGCGAGCAGGGCGTCGAGGGCGCCCTGGAGCGTGGTCGCCTCGACCGCGACGTCGCGCCGGCCGCCCGTGCAGTCGGCGAGCAGGCTCGGCAGGGTGACCGGGACCTCCATCGCGTCCCCTACGGCAGGACCGCGGCGGTGACGCTGGCGATCCGGGGCAATAGACCGGGCATCGCCTGCCAGCTCTCCCCCTCGTCGTGGCTGGCGAAGAGCTGGCCGCCGGTGGTGCCGAAGTAGATGCCGCAGGGGCCGAGCCCGTCGACCGCCATCGCGTTGCGCAGGACGCCGGTGTAGCCGTCGGCCGGCAGCCCCGCGGTCAGCGGCTGCCAGGAGTCGCCGCCGTCGCGGCTGCGGTAGACGGTCATCCGGCCGCCGGGGAAGAAGCGGTACTCCTCGCTCTCGAGCGGCAGCACGTAGAGGGTCCGGCTGTCGGCCGGGTGGAGGGCGATCGGGAAGCCGAAGCGGCTGGGCAGGCCGTTCTCGATCCGCTCCCACGTGTCGCCGCCGTCGTCGCTGCGGAGGACGCCCTGGTGGTTCTGTTGGTAGAGCCGGCTCGGCCGGTCGGGGGCGACGACCATCTTGTGCACGCAGCTCCCGACCTCCGGGTGGTCCTTGTCCGGCGCCGCGATCGGCAGGCCGTCGTTCTTGACCTGCCAGGTTTCGCCGCCGTCGTCGCTGCGGAAGACCCCGACCGCCGAGATCCCGACCCACATCCGCCGGTCGTCGGCCGGGTCGAGCAGGACGGTGTGGGCGCACAGGCCGCCGGCGCCCGGGCTCCACGACGGCCGCGTCGGGTGCTCGTTGAGGCCGGGGACCTCGCGCCAGCTCTCGCCGCCGTCGCGGCTCTCGAACAGCCCCGCCTCGGCGACCCCGGCCCACAGCACTTCCGGCTCGTCCTGCCGGCCCGGCACCACCGTCCATACCCGCTCGAGGGTGCGGCCGGCGTCCTCGGCGTAGCGCGGGCCGTTTTCGACCTGGGTCCAGGTGCGGCCGAGGTCGCGGCTGTGCTGAACGGTGGCGCCGTATACGTGGTGGCCGACCGCGGCCCACACCACAGGCTCGCCGCCGCGCAGATCGAGCTGGAGGTCGTTGACCTCCCAGCCCTTGAGCAACGGCCCCTCGACCCGCCAGCTCCCGCGGGCCTCGTCCGACCAGCAGAAGAAGGCGCCCTTCTGGGTGCCGACCATGACGAGGACTCTGGACATCGCGAGGCTCCTTTCGGGCGGGCGGCGGCGCCGCCGGGCGTGACCGATCGGCCGATCCTAGCCCACCCGCGCGAAACCTTCGCCGGTTCCAGGCGTTAGTCTCGCTCGGAGACCGCCGCCCCTCGAAGCCCCGGAGGACGACCATGATGCGCAACTTCTGGCTCGACGTCCGCTTCGCCGCCCGTGGCCTCGCCCGGCGGCGGGCGCTGACCGTGACCGCGATCGCCGCCCTCGCGCTCGGGATCGGCGCCAACACCGCGATCTTCAGCGTCGTCCACGGCGTGCTGCTCGAGCCGCTCCCCTACCCCGAGCCGCAGCGGCTGGTGCTGGCGATCGACGCCAACCCGGAGGCCGGCTTCCCGCGCTTTTCGACCTCGCCGCCGGACTTCGCCGACTGGCGCGAGCAGTCGACAGTGTTCTCGCACCTCGCCTATCACCAGCGCTCGAGCCCGGCGCTGACCGGCGGCGACGCCGACCCCGAGCGGCTCGACGGCGCGGCGGTCTCGGGCGACTTCTTTGCGGTGCTCGGGCTGGCGCCGGTCCTCGGCCGCCGGATCGGCGCCGCCGACGCCCGTCCCGGCGCGCCGCCGGTGGCGGTGCTCTCCGACGGGTTCTGGCGGCGGCGGTACGGCGGCGATCCCGGGATCGTCGGCCGCGAGATCACCCTCGACGGCGTGGCCACCACGGTGGTCGGCATCGCCCCGCCGGCCTTGCGTTACCCCGGCGAGGTCGACCTCTGGACGGCCTCGACGATGGAGATCGTCGAGGACATGCGCGGCGGCCACTTCATCCGCGTGATCGGGCGCCTCGCCCCGGGGGTGGGCCGCGACCGCGCGCAGGCGGAAATGACCGCGATCACCGCCCGGATCGCCGAGCGCTACCCGGACAGCAACCGCGGCTGGACGGTCAACCTCTTCGGCCTCCACGAGATCCAGACCGAGGGGTTGCGTCCGGCCCTACTCGTGCTGCTCGGGACGGTGGCCGCGGTGCTGCTGATCGCCTGCGCCAACGTCGCCCACCTGCTGCTCGCGCGGATGGCCGAGCGCAGCCGCGAGGTGGCGGTGCGCTCGGCACTCGGCGCCGGCCGCGGGCGGCTGGTGCGGCTGTTTCTGACCGAGGCGGTCCTACTCGGGCTGCTCGGCGGCGCGGCCGGGCTGGCGCTGGGCGCCGCCGGGACGCGCCTGCTCGCCGTGCGCCTGGCCGACCGGCTGCCGCCGACCGCCGAGGTCGGGATCGACTGGACCGTGCTCGGCTTCACCGCGGGTCTCGCCCTCTTCACCGGCCTGCTGTTCGGCCTGCTGCCGGCCCTGGCCGCGGCTCGCGGCGACCTCCAGCGGCCGCTCCGTGAGAGCGCGCGCTCGGCGACCGGCGGCGGCCGCGCCCGCTTCGTCCGCGGCGGCCTGGTGCTCGCCGAGGTCGCGCTCGCCCTCGTCCTTCTGATCGCCTCGGGGCTCCTGCTGCGGAGCTTTCAGGGCCTCTCCGCGGTGGCGCCGGGGTTCGAGCCCGAGGGGGTGTGGACCGCCACCGTGTCGCTCCCCGAGGCGCGCTACGCCGAAGACGAGCAGCAGGCGGCATTCTTCCGCGAGGCGGTGACCCGGCTCGCGGCGCTGCCCGGCGTCCGCCACGCCGGCGCCGGCTTCCCGCTGCCGCTCTCTGGCGCCAACTTCATCCTGACCTTCGGCGCCGAGGGGCGGCCGGTCGACGACCCCAGCCGGCTCCCCTCGACCAACGTCCGCTTCGTCACCCCGGGCTACCTCGAGGCGATGGGGATCCCGCTCCTGACCGGCCGCCCGGTCGCGGAGTCCGACCGCGCCGACGCACCGCCGGTCGCGCTCGTCAGCCGCGCGTTCGCCGAGCGCATCTGGCCGGGGGAGAGCCCGATCGGCAAGCGCTTCAGCTTCAACCCCGACGGCGACGAGCCCGGGTGGCTGGAGGTGGTCGGGGTGGCCGGCGAGGTCCACCACCGCGCCCTCGACGCCGAGCCGGAGCTCGAAGCCTACCTGCCGATGGAGCAGGCCTCGTTCGACTACGCCACCCTGGTCGTGCGCACCGCCGGCGGCGACCCGGCGGCGCTCGCCGGCCCGCTGCGCGAGGTGGTGCGCTCGATCGACCCGCAGCTCCCGCTGTTCGCCGAATCGTCGCTCGACGACGTGGTCTCCGGATCGCTCGCCGAGGCTCGCCTCCAGACCGTGCTGCTGGCGCTCTTCGCCGCGCTCGCCCTGGCGCTGGCGGCGGTCGGGATCTACGGCGTGATCAGCTACTCGGTCGCCCGCCGCACCCGCGAGATGGGGGTGCGCATGGCGCTCGGCGCGGTCCGCCGGCAGGTGCTCGGGCTGGTCCTCCGCCAGAGCATGACCCTGGTCGCCGCCGGGCTCGCCGTCGGGCTGCTCGGCGCCTGGCTCTCCTCGCGCCTCCTTGCCGGCTTCCTCTACGGCATCGGCGCCACCGACCCGCTGACCTTCACCGCCGTCCCCGCCCTTCTCGCCGCCGTCGCCCTCGCCGCGGCGTGGCTCCCGGCACGGCGGGCGACGCGGGTCGACCCGGTGGTGGCTCTGCGGGTGGAGTGATCGGCCGGGTGGCTTGACTTCCTTCCTGCTGGGTCCTAATCTGGACCCATGTGGAACGAGGGTGGCCGATGACGATCGAACCATCGGCGGTAGCGCGCGTCCTGGGGGGCGAGAGGACCCTTCACCGCCGGGTGCGGACCGTCGACGACCTGAGGCAGGTGGTCGAAGGCGGGCTGAGCCGGGAAGCGCTCGAGTGGACGGTGCATATCGTCTTCGGCGAAGGCCGCGAGGCGGCCGAGTTCAAGTACCGCATCGTCCCGAAGACGACGCTCCAGCGCCGCGGGCACCGCCTGAGCCTCCACGAGAGCGAGCGTTTGGAACGCCTGGCGCGCATCACCGCGCTGGCCGAGGAGGTCTGGGAGGCGCAGGACCTGGCGCACGAGTTCCTCACCTCCCCCCAGCCCCAGCTCGGTGGTGAGCGCCCGGTCGACCTCACCCGGAGCGACCTCGGAACCCGGCAGGTCGAAGATCTCCTGTTCAAGCTCGAGCACTCGTTGCCGGTCTGATGCCGTTCGGCTGGCGAGTCGCCAAGAAGCGCCACCCGGTCTACGATGGTACCGGCGCGTCCCGCTATGGCGGCCGCTGGAACTCCCGCGGACGACCAGTGATCTATGCAGCCGACAGCTTCGCCGGCGCGCTCCTCGAGATCCTCGCCCACGCCCTGCGGCCGCGCACCCTCCCCGGACCGCACCACGCCGTGCGGATCGAGATCCCCGCGGATCTGATCGACGTCCTGGAGTCCGATGACCTCCCGGGCTGGGACGACCGGGACTCGCCCGAGGCCCGGCGGTTCGGCGACGCTTGGCTCGACGAAGCCAGGAGTCCCGCACTCTCCGTCCCCGCGGTCCCGTGCCGCCCGGTCGGCCGTCTCCTCCTCGTCAACCCGCTCCACCCGGCCGCCGGCCGGATCGGTGTCTCCGAGCCCTTCGACGTCCCCTGGGACGAGCGGGCCTTCTGACGGTGGCCTCCTCTCTCGGAGAGTCGTCCGCGTCCGTGTCGATCCCGCCGGCCACCGTTCGTCGTCTTGGTGGAGGCAGGGTTGACGCGGCGGCCGGAACGGCCCCGAGAGCCCGGCCGGAATCGAGAACCCGAGACCCGCAACCCAGACCGCGAGGAAAACCGACCATGCGATTCATGATCATCGTCAAGGGCAACCGGGACACCGAGGCGGGCGTGATGCCCGAGGAGGAGCTGATCGCCGAGATGGCGCAGTACCACGAGGAGCTGCAGAAGGCCGGGGTGCTACTCGACGGGTCCGGCCTCCAGCCGACGTCGAAGGGCTGGCGGATCCGCTACTCCGGCGACCGGCGTACCGTGGTCGACGGGCCGTTCACCGAGGCCAAGGAGCTGGTCGCCGGCTACACCCTGATCGAGGTGCCGTCGCGCGAGGCGGCGATGGAGTGGACGCGGCGCTTCCCCAATCCCGCCGGCGACGGCAAGGAGGCCGAGATCGAGGTGCGCCAGCTCTTCGAGCTCGACGACTTCGAGCCCAGCGAGGCGGTCGAGCGCTTCCGCGAGATGGAGATCGGCGGCGCGGCGAAGGGGTCGTGAGCGGCGCCGCCCTTGCCGCGGCGCCGGCGGCGTGCTGTGATCGAACGATGGCGGCGGCCGGCGGCACCCATCGGGCGGTCGACACCCATCGCGCGATCGACGCGGTCTGGCGGATCGAGTCGCCGCGGCTGATCGCCGGTCTCACGCGCGTGGTGCGCGACGTCGGCCTGGCCGAGGACCTCGCCCAGGACGCGCTGGTCGCGGCGCTCGAGCGGTGGCCGGAGTCGGGCGTCCCGGACCGGCCGGGCGCCTGGCTCATGGCCGTCGCCAAGCACCGCGCGATCGACCACCAGCGCCGCGGCAAGCTGCTCGAGCGCAAGCACGAACAGCTCGGGCACGAGGTCCGGCGGGACACCGCGCCGGACCTCGACGCGGCTCTCGACGACGACATCGGCGACGACCTGCTGCGCCTGGTCTTCACTTGCTGCCACCCGGTGCTCTCGACCGAGGCGCGGGTGGCGCTGACCCTCCGGCTGCTCGGCGGCCTGACCACCGCCGAGATCGCGCGTGCGTTCCTGGTCCCGGAGGCGACCCTCGCCCAGCGCATCGTCCGCGCCAAGCGCACCCTCGCCGAGGCGCGGGTGCCGTTCAAGGTCCCGCGTGGTCCCGAGCTGGCCGAGCGCCTGTCGTCGGTGCTCGAGGTCGTCTACCTGATCTTCAACGAGGGCTACTCGGCGACCGCCGGCGACGACTGGCTGCGGCCCGCGCTGTGCGAGGAAGCCCTGCGCCTCGGCCGGGTGCTCGCCGGGCTGGCGCCGGAGGAGCCGGAGGTCCACGGCCTGGTCGCGGTGATGGAGATCCAGGCCTCGCGCTCGCGGGCGCGGGTCGGCCCGTCGGGCGAGCCGGTCCTGCTGTTCGATCAGGACCGCGCACGGTGGGACCGGCTGCTCATCCGCCGCGGCCTCGCCGCCCTCGAGCGCGCCGAGCGGCTCGGCGGCGCCCTCGGCCCGTATGCGCTCCAGGCCGCGATCGCCGCCTGCCACGCCCGGGCCCGCACGCCGGAGGAGACCGACTGGACGCGCATCGTCGCGCTCTACGACGCGCTTGCCCAGCTCACGCCGTCGCCGGTGGTCGAGCTGAACCGGGCGGTCGCGCTGGGGATGGCGTTCGGGCCGGCGGCGGGCCTCGAGGTCGTCGATCGGCTGACCGCGGAGCGGTCGCTCGAGACCTACCACCTGCTGCCGGCGGTGCGCGGCGACCTGCTCGCCAAGCTCGACCGCCGCGCCGAGGCGCGCGCCGAGTTCGAGCGCGCCGCCGCGCTGACCCGCAACGCCCGCGAGCGCGAGCTGCTGCTCGGGCGCGCCGCGGCGGGCGCCGGCGACGAGACGGCCGCCGGCGCCAACTGATCCCGCCCGCCACGGCGCCCCTCTCGGCCACGCCGGCGCCACATCGGGTCCCCACTCCGCCCTCACAGCGCCCCCGCCCCACCCACCCTCCGCGCTGAGATCGCACTCGAGCCCGGCTGCCGCGCCGGCCGCAGCCGTTTCAACCGCGACCATGAAGGGGGACACCGTGGACGAGAATGCCTCTCAGCAGCCCGCCCAGCCCACCGTCAAGACCGGCCGCCGCTGGGGCGACTGGACGGCCGTCAAGCTCGCGATGCTCGCCCTGCTCGTGCTCGTGCTGCTCATCCCGGTGGTGCGGGTGACCGGACTGATCCGCGAGCGCATGGGCCGGCAGGCCGAGGTGGCCGCCGAGATCGCGGAAACGTGGGGCGGCTCCCAGACGCTGCTCGGACCGATCCTCGCCATCCCCCACACGGTCACCGTGGAGCAGGTGACCGTCGAGGAGCGCGACGGCGTCCGGGGAGCGGCGAACCGCAGCGTCCAGCGCACGGAGAAGGTCGAGCACCACGTCCTTCACGCGCTCCCCGAAGAGGTCTCCTGGCAGGCGCGCATCGAGCCCGAGATCCGCTACCGCGGCCTTTTCGAGGTGGTCGTCTACGAGGCGCGGTTGACGGTCGCCGGAGTCTTCGAGCGCCCCTCGATCGAGCCGCGGGCCGGCGACCGCGTGCTCTGGGACCAGGCCGCGCTGGTCCTCGGCGTCCCGGACGTGCGCGGCCTCCAGCAGCGGGCTCGCCTGAGTTGGGGCGACCGCGAGGTCGAGTTCCTGCCCGGCACCGGCCCCGGCGAGCTGGTCGGAAGCGGCATCCACGCACCGCTGCCGGACTGGGGCGACGCCGAGCCCGGCGAGCGGGTGCCGTTCTCCTTCGAGTTGGTCCTGCGCGGCTCGCGCGAGCTGAGCTTCCTGCCCGCCGGCGAGGAGACCCGGGTCGAGATGTCGTCGCCATGGCCGTCGCCCGGCTTCGGAGGCGCCTTCCTGCCCGCCGTGCGGGAGATCGGGCCCGACGGCTTCACCGCCTCCTGGCGGGTGCCCTACTTCGGCCGCGGGTACGGCCAGACCTGGTCGGACCAGACGGTGACCTGCGGCCAGCTCGCCGCCTCGGCGTTCGGGGTGTCGCTGGTGCTGCCCGCCGACGCCTACCAGCAGACCGAGCGCTCGGTGAAGTACGCGGTGCTGTTCATCCTGCTGACGTTCGGCACCTTCTTTATGCTCGAGCTGCTCAGCCCGCGGCGGCTGCACGCGATGCACTACCTGCTCATCGGGTTCGCGCTGTGCGTCTTCTACGTCCTGCTGCTGGCGCTCGGCGAGCACCTCGGCTTCACCGCCGCGTACGTCCTGGCCGCCGCAGCGACCGCCGGGCTGATCGCCGGCTACGCGCGAACGATCCTCGCCGGCCGCGGCCGGGCGGCGGTGGTGCTCGGCGCGCTCGCCGGCCTCTACGGGTTCCTCTACGTCCTGCTCCGGCTCGAGGACTACGCCCTGCTGCTCGGCGCCGCCGGCCTGTTCGCCGCGCTCACGCTGCTGATGGGCGTCACCCGCCACCTCGACTGGTCGTCGCTGACCTTCCGGCGGCCGGAGCCGAGCGGGAGCGCGTAGGGCAGCCCACGGGGAGGCGCGCGGCGCCCGCCATCCGCCGCGTATACTTCGCCGGACGCGTCCGGACGAGGGGGTCCGCGCGCACCCCGATGAGGCTTCGCTCGCATCTGTTGATCCTCACCCTCGGCACCCTGCTGCCGATGGTGATCCTCGGGGTCGCGGCGACGGCGCTGATCGCCGAGCGCGAGAAGGCGGTCTTCCGCCGCGGCGCCACCGAGCGGACGCTGGCACTGCTGACCGCGGTCGACGCCGAGCTGAGCAGCCACTCGACCAGCCTCCAGGCGCTCGCCGCCTCCGACCGGCTCGCCTCCTTCGACCTCGCCGCGCTCCACGAGGAGGCGCAGCGCGCGCTGACCATTCGGCGGAGCTGGCGCGGCGTCCGCCTGGCGTTCCCGTCGGGCCGGCTCATCCTCGACACCGCGGTGCCCCCGGGCGGCGTGCTGCCGCGGCTCACCGAACATGCGAGCTTCGACGAGGCGCTGCGCACCGGCGAGCCGGTGATCGGCGACCTGTACGAGGAGAACGGCCTCTACTCCTTCCGGGTGCGGGTGCCGATCGTCGCCGGCGGCGTGACCCGGTACGTCCTGACCGCACTGGCCGACCCCGGTGCGATCGAGGCCCTGCTCGCCCGCCAGCGGCTGCCCCCCGACTGGGTCGGGGTGGTGCTCGACGACAACCGCCGCATCGTGGCGCGCACGGTCGACAGCCGGAAGATGGTGGGCCAGCTCGCCTCGGAGAGCCTGCGGGCGGCGCTCGACCGCGCGTCCGAGGGGTGGTTCCACGGCACCACGCTCGAGGGCATGGAGGTCTACACCCCGTACAACCGCTCGCCCTACAGCGGCTGGACGGTGGCGATGGGCATCCCGACGGCGACGGTCGAGGCCGGCGCCTGGCGGGTGACCTGGCTGCTGGCGCTCGGGGTGCTCGCGGCGCTGGCGACCGCGATCCTGCTCGCCACCGCGCTCGGCCGCCGGATCACCGCGCCGATCGGGGCGCTCGCCGCCGCGGCGCGGGCGGTCGGCTCCGGCGCACCGGCGGTCCCGGCCGGCACCGAGCGGGTGGCCGAGGTCCACGACGTCGCCCGCGCCCTCGCCGACGCCGCCCGCGCCGTGCGCGAGCGCGAGAACGCGCTGCGCGCCGCCGACCGGGCGAAAGACGAGTTCCTGGCGATGCTCGGCCACGAGCTGCGCAACCCGCTCGGCGCGCTGCTGACGGCGGCCCACCTGCTCGAGGAGACCGGACCCCGCGAGGGCCCCGGGAGCACCGCGCCGGAGATCATCTCGCGCCAGGTCCGGCACATGACCCGGCTGGTCGACGACCTGCTCGACGTCAGCCGGGTGACCAGCGGCAAGGTCGAGCTCTCCCGCCGGCCGATCGACCTCGCCGAGCTGGTAGCGGGCGTGGTCGACTCGCTACGCGCCGCCGGCCGCCTCGACGAGCACGAGGTCCGGGTCGAGACCGAGCCGGCGTGGGTCCACGCCGACGGCGCCCGGCTCGAGCAGGTGCTCTCGAACCTGCTCGGCAACGCGGTCAAGTTCACCCCGGCGGGCGGGCGGATCGACGTCGAGGTCGCCCGGCGCGGCGGCGAGGCGGTGCTCGCGGTCACCGACTCCGGGGTCGGCCTGCCGCCCGAGCTGGTGCCGCGGGTCTTCGACCTCTTCGTCCAGGGCGAGCGCTCGCTCGACCGCAGCCTCGGCGGCCTCGGCATCGGCTTGACCCTGGTCAAGCGCCTGGTCGAGCTGCACGGCGGCAGCGTCGCCGCGGCGAGCGACGGCGAGGGCACCGGCGCTCGCTTCACCGTGCGGCTGCCGGCGATCGAGCCGCCCGCTCAGCGGCCGGAGCAGCGCCCGGCCGACCCGCCGCCGCCGCACCGCCACACGATCCTGCTGATCGAGGACAACGGCGACGCCCGGCGGGCGCTCCACGAGGCGCTCGCCCGCCAGGGGCACCAGGTCTTCGAGGCGGCGGACGGCGCGGCCGGTCTCGCGGCGGCGGCCGAGCTGCGTCCCGAGGTCGCGGTGGTCGACATCGGCCTGCCGGGCCTCGACGGCTACGAGGTCGCCCGCCGGCTGCGCGCCGAGCCGGGCGGCGCCTCCCTCGCCCTGATCGCGCTCACCGGCTACGGCCAGGAGGAGACCCGGCAGCGGGCGCTGACCGCCGGCTTCGACGACTACCTGACCAAGCCGGTGTCCCCGGACCGGCTGAGCGGGATCATCGACTCGGTGGTCGCGGTGGCCGCGGCGCGGTCGGCCCCGACGTGACACGCGGTCGGGGTAGTGGCTCAGTTTTGAATCCAGCGGATTGGATCGAGCTGCGCGCCGGCCTTGGATCTGGAGGCGGACAATCCGGAGGGTATACCAGAGCGATGCCGCGCCCCACAGGACCGCCAGCCAAGAGAGAAGCTCCCCGAACCAGCCGAGGGACTTCGGTGCCAGCCAGATTATGGCAGCACACACGCCTACGCTGACAAGACCAGCCATCACTACCGGCCAGAAGTCCGGGCGCGGATAGCCTGGGCCGTAGTCTCTTCCAGGGTCCATCGGCACTTCAGAGATGGTAGCACGCGCTGGCGGCGGAATCCCCCGCCGCCTCGCCCGTGTTACCATCCCTGCCATGCCCAAGCGCTCAGGCATCAAACGTCCCACCGACTTCAACCAACGCGCCCTCCAGATCGTCCGCGAAGCGACCGACCAGGAGCCCAAGCAGGAGCCGCCGGAGAAGAACCCTCACGCCGTCGCCCTGGGGCGGCTCGGCGGGAAGAAGGGCGGGAAGGCGCGGGCGGAGAAGTTGACGCCGGAGGAGCGGCGGGAGATCGCCCGGAAGGCGGCGAAGACGCGTTGGGGAGAGTGACATTGACGCGGCTCATTCGCCTATGATACCGTATGTGGTGTCACGCTAGGGGTCGAGCATGGCCAAAGACCCCAAGGATCTCCTGGAGGCGCTGCGCGTCAGCCCAGCCAATGTCAAACTCACCAATGCCCGGAAGGCACTAGAGGCATTCGGATTTCAGCTCGGACGCAGAAGGAAGAAGAACGTAGAACTCTGGAAATACGAAAGCGTTACCTACACTCTTCATGTTCCCCATCCGCCCGGTGGACCCATGACGAGGGGTGCGGTTCGCGAGTTGATTCGCCAGATTGAATCCGCCAAGTTTCTTCAGGAGCGGCGATCAAGGGAGGGGTGATGGCGAGCAAAGATCTACGTTACTTCCTTGAGCTTTCCTACCCTGTTGAGCTGGTGAGGGAAGACGATGGTCGGTTCTTTGCTCGCAATCCTGATCTTCCTGGTTGCGTTGCAGAGGGCAACACTGCGGATGAGGTCATAGAGAACCTCTCGGATTCCCGCGCGCTTTGGATCGAATCAAGGCTAGAGGATGGCTACGATGTTCCGGAGCCAGACATTTCCGTCCATAGCGGAAAGCTCTCGCTTCGGATGAGTCCGTCTCTTCATGCCAGCTTGTCCGAGATGGCAAAGGGCCAAGATATCAGCTTGAATCTCCTGATTAATACAATCCTTGCCGAGCGGGTTGGTGCAGTCGCAGGAGAGAAATCGAAGAGTCGTGAGGATTTTCGTGCTCTCGTTCAAGTCATGGTCGAGACGATCAGGGACAACGCCTTGTCTTCTTCGGCTGCCGGGGTGCTGGGCAGTGCCAGACCCCAGGCGGGGGCATCGTCAGCGCGCGGCGCCGGGGGCGAATTGGTGCAGCTTGACGAATACAGAAAGCCCCTAAGCGCATAGGTCTAGCCATGGAACAGCCTTCGCAGATGGTCGTGCAGCAGATCCGCCTGTTCTCCGCGGATATTGTCCCGTTCTATCTGATTAGAACCGCTCCCGGAGCAGAGTACTTGAAGAGGGCGTTCGCTTTCAGAGACTCATTTGTAAACGAGAATGGCGAGGTGGCCTTCACTTTTGGCGCACTAACTCATGAAGACGAAGGCGTCTTGGCAATCAATCTGCTAACCATCGGTGAGAGAAAGATAGTTTTGAATGTTGCTGGTTCAAGCGGAGATGCCTCAAGGTTCTACGCGAGTTTGGTTGAGGCGGTTTCTCAGCTAAGCGCCGATTGTCCGCTCGCCTCGGTCAAGCCTCTCATTCTGACCCAGGAAACCACGACCTCAGCGCGGCTAGACCTCCGCTGGGCCGATTTCCTGGCTCCCCAGGCAGTCAGTGCATTAGAGGGGCGTGTTCTAGCAAAGGTTGGCATAGAAAACGAGGCGACCATCAAGACCGTGGGTCTCAAGGTCGTGGTTGCGTTCAGTCCTAACGCCGAGCTTCTGAGACACGGGATCTCGCTCGCCGACAAGACGATCATCATCGAACCGAGGATCAATACTCCTCTAGAGGACCATATCTTTTTCGTGACCACACCCCTGGATTCTGCTACCCATCTCCAGCTCATCGAGGATCTGGAGCGCACCCTGGCACCCTCGGCAGGATAAGAACACCAGCGGTAGGGGCTCGAGACCCTCCTTCTGAGTCCGCCATGCGCCTTGGGCACACCCTGATGGAGGAAACGGTGGCAGAGTGGAGGCGCTGCAGCCGGCACGGAGGTCGCGCCTTCCTTGGTGCCGGGAGCCCGTTTCTGAGTCTGACCGGAGGCCCCTCGAGCACCCTGGATTGTTGCCATGAGCTTGCCCCGCGAGGTGCGGGCTCGGGAGCACGTTTCGTAGAGTTCGAGGACGGGGGTCTCACGCCGGCGGCGGCACCAGGAGGTGACCGATGAAGGTGCTGCATGCGCGGTGTGCGGGTCTCGATGTC
>Ga0256864_1000211_pt1 | contig 23811 bp, 25 predicted proteins | sample RVTome_11_FD_187336 | JGI IMG/M metagenome (GOLD analysis project Ga0256864, IMG submission 187336) | Soil microbial communities from uranium-contaminated site in the Upper Colorado River Basin, Wyoming, United States - RVT147D111 HiSeq ... | reverse complement strand
AGAGCGGCAGAGCGGCAGAGCGGCAGAGCGGCAGAGCGGCAGAGCGGCAGAGCGGCAGAGCGGCAGAGCGGCAGAGCGGCAGAGCGGCAGCCAACAATAAAGACGCCATACGCCATTCGCCATACGCAGCACGCCAGGGAACCTGTCGCCGACGCCTACACGTTTCTCAAACGGCGACCTATCCTGCACCGGAGCCCACCGTGTCCCACGAGCACTACTACCATGCCCCCGATCTGGCGCGCTTCGCGGAGATGGGTGAAGAGGCGCCGGAGCTGTGGGAGAAGTTCAGCGCCTGGTACGGCGCCGTGTTCGCCGAGGGCGCCCTCAGCGAGCGGGAGAAGGCGCTGATCGCGCTGGCCGTGGCGCACGCGGTGCAGTGTCCGTATTGCATCGACGCGTATACGCAGGAGAGCCTGCAGAAGGGGTCGACCCCGGCGGAGATGACCGAGGCCGTGCACGTGGCGGCGGCGATTCGGGGCGGCGCCTCACTGGTGCACGGCGTCCAGATGCGCAACCGCTCCCGGCAGCTGGGGATGTAGCGTGGGCCGCGTCCTTCCGACGCTCAGCAAGCGCCGCGACCCACTGGCGCGGGGAGCCGAGCAATTGGCGCGGCTCGCCGCGCTCGACCTTCCACGTTCGTTCGAGACCGCCCTCGCGGCGATCGATTTGATGCCGCTGCGCCCCACGGGGATCGAGATCTTCCAGATCAACGTCGGCAAGAAATGCAACCAGACCTGCCGCCACTGCCACGTCGACGCCGGTCCGGATCGCACTGAGGTGATGCCGCCCGACGTGGTCGCGCGGTGTCTGACGGTGTTGGAGGCGACCGACATCCCCACCGTCGACATCACCGGCGGCGCGCCGGAGCTGCACCCGCAGTTCCGCGAGATCGTGCAGCGCGCGACGGCGCTCGGCCGTCACGTGATGGACCGCTGCAACCTGACGGTGCTGTCCCTGCCGAACTACGCCGACCTCCCCGCATTCTTCGCCGACCACGGCGTCGAGCTGATCTGCTCGCTGCCGCACTACCAGCCGAAGCAGACCGACACCCAGCGCGGCGAAGGCGTGTTCGAGGAATCGGCCGCCGCGTTACGGCGCCTCAACGAGCTGGGGTACGGCCGGCCGGGATCCGGCCTGGTGCTCAACCTGGTGACCAACCCGGTGGGCGCGTTCCTCCCCCCCAAGCAACACGCCGCGGAGCGGGACTGGAAGCGGGTGCTCGAACGGCGGCACGGGATCGAGTTCAATCACCTCTACACGATCACGAACATGCCCATCTCGCGCTTCCTCGAGTGGCTGATCGAGCGGGGAAACCTGGAGGCGTACATGGAGCGTCTCGTGAACGCGTTCAATCCCGCCGCCGCCCAAAACGTCATGTGCCGCAACACGTTGTCGGTGGGATGGGACGGCACGCTGTACGACTGTGATTTCAACCAGATGCTCGACCTGCCCATCGAGCCCCGGGCGCCGCAGACGATCTTCGACTTCGACCTCGCGCGCCTGAACGCGAGGGCCATCGTCACCGGCAGGCACTGCTTTGGCTGTACGGCGGGGGCGGGATCGAGTTGTGGGGGAGAGACGGCAGTTAGACGGCAGTGAGGAGTGAGGAGTAAGGAGTGAGGAGTCGGGCTGGCGGAGTCCCGCTATGCCGCGCGGGCTTGCCCGCGAGAACCGGAACTCCGCCAGGCGCACTCCTCACTCCTTACTCCTCACTCCTCACTCCTCACTGCCTCACTGAAGGTCGACCTCCAAACCGAAGTAGGCATTCCGTCCCGGCGCGGGCTCGAAGTACCGTCCGAAGCCCGCGTTGACGACGACGGATGACGCGTAGCGCTCGTCGAAGACGTTCAGGATGCCCACGAACGGCTCCACGCGCGCGCGGCCGAGCCGCCCGGTCCACCCCAACCGGAGATCGGCGGTCCACCATCCCGCGCTCTCGGCGGTGTTGGCGTCGTCGGCGACCATGGCGGAGGCGTGGGTATTGTCCACCGCCGCCCAGAGGCCGAGCGGCGCGGCGGCGCGCAGCGACCAGTACAGCCGGTGCTCGGGCACGCCGGGCAGCCGGTTCCCGTCGAACACGCCGTCCTCCGTCACGAAGTCGCGAAAACGGTAGTCGCTGTACGTGTACGCTCCCCGCACGACGAGCGGGTCGGTGGGAATGGTCACGCCAATCTCGACCCCGCGATGCCGCGACGCCCCCACGTTGCGGAAGAAGCTGCGGCCCGGCTCGGTCGGCACCTCGAAGGAAATGAGACCGTCCTCCACGTCGGCCTGGAAGGCGGCGATGCGGTAGGCCAGCACGGTTCCCGCTCGACCACGCAACCCGAGCTCGAAGTTCGTGGCACGCTGGGGCGCCAGCATCGGATTCAGGCCGCCGCCGCCTTCGGGGCGGTTCACCAACTCCGTCGTCGTGGGCGTCTCGAACGCCGTGGCCACGCTCGCGTACGGCGCCGCGGCCGGGTGGGCGTCGAGCACCGCGCCCAGCGACCACGACACCGCGTCCATCACTTCGTTGCCCGACGCATCGCCGTCGGCGGCGAGCCGGTCGGTGACGTCGAACGCCACCCGGTCGTAGCGCACGCCTCCGGTGACGGTGACGCGCGGGTGCGGCGTCACCTGGGCCTGCACGAACGGTCCCAGCTCGGTGACCCACTCGAGCTGGTCCAGCGTGACCGCGCTCAGATCGGGCGTTTGGTTGCGCCGGTCGTCGCGCTGGCGTTGCGCGTCGAGCCCCACCGTGACGCTCACGGGCACCCCGGGGTCCCACGCCGGGAGCGTCGCGCTGGCCCGGATGCCGTACGCCCACCGCGCCACGTCGATGGCGGCGAACGTGAGCGGGTTCTCCAGATCGCGGCGCAGGACGTACGCGGACACGTCGAGCAACCCCCCGCCGCCCAGCTCGCGCGCCAGCGACGCGCCGCCCTGAAACTGGGTGACCGCCTTGCGGGCGTCGGCCGTGACGTTCGCGGGCGCCGCGGCCCCGCGGTCCGCCGCGAACTCCGTGGCGGTCAATGCGCCCGGATTCTCCGCCCGCGGCATGTAGGTGAGGTGCGCGAGCACCGTCATCCGCGTGCGGGCGCCGAGCAGCTGCGAGAAGTGAACGCGACCGTACCGGACATCGGCCTCGCTGTGCTCCCTATGGCCGCCCACGAGCGTTCGCGAGCCCGTCACGCGGAGCGCGCCCGTGCCAATCGGCGCCGCGGTCTCGATCATCCACTTGCGGAAACCAAAGGCCCCCGCGGTGACGCGCCCGCTCGGCGCCGTCCGCTCCGGGACGCCGGGGTCGGAGAACAGGCTGATCACGCCGCCCGAGGCGTTTCCGTGAAGGCTCGAGGACGGGCCGCGCAGGATCTCGACGCGCTCCACCACGGCGGCCTCGACGCCGCTCAGCTGCCCTTGCCCGTCGGGCAGCGTCTGGGGAATCCCGTCGAGCAACACCTTCACGCCGCGGACGCCGAACGCCGATCGGGCGCCGAATCCGCGGATCGAGATGCGTTGGTCGAGCGCGTAGTTGTACCGATTGGACACCGCCACGCCGGGTACCACGGCCAGCGCCTCGTCGAGACCCGCGGTGGCGCGTCCGCGCCTGAACTCGACGCCGTCGAGCGTGGCCACCGCGAACGGCAGCCGGGTGAGGGCGGCGGGCGTCCGCGACACGGTGACGGTCACCGGCGCCAGCGTGGCGCGGGGCAGCGAATCGCGGGACGCGGAATCCGGCGGCGCCTGCTGCCCGGCGAGCGCCGGCGTCAGGGCGGCGAGGCCGATCGCGGACAGCGCTCCACACACGACGCCAGGCCTCGCGGGGACGCGGCACGCCGGCAAACGTGCGGGGATGAGGGGGACGCTCACGGGATGGACGGGAATCCGGCGCCGCGACCGGTCAAGGCCGCTCCGTGCACATCATCAGCTCGCGCGTGGCGGGCACGCCGTCCAGCGAGAACGTTTGGACCAGCCGGGCGCCGTCCTCGAGCGTGCTCGCCATCATCGCCGTGTCGCCCGCGGCCATGCCGTCGAACATCCGCTGGATGGTCGCGAGAACGGCGTCGCGATCGGACGATTGCGCGGGCAGGGTGGACGGTGCGAGCAACGCGGCGGCGGCGGTCGCGATCGCAAGCGAGCGACTCATGCGGGCTCCTGGCCGGGGGGCGTGCCCCACGGCGGGATGAAGTCTTCCAGCTCGACGCCGAGCGCGTCGGCCACGCGGGTAATGTAGTTGAAGTAGGCGATCACCTGGACGGCATCGTGGATCGCCGTGTCGTCGAACCCCTGGGCGCGGAGGGCGTCCAGGTCGGCCGGCGAGCAGCGCCGCTGATCGTGGGTCAGCTTGGCCGCGAACTCGCACAGGGCCCGATCGGGCGGCGAGAGCGAAGCCTCCCGCCAGGCCCCCGCGACCGCGTGTACGAACGCGTCGGCCTCGGCGGGTTCGGCGAAGAGTGCGGCCTTGGCGACCTCGTCCCGGAGGTCGTGCGCGTGCGCTTGCGTTCAGTAGCGGCACGCCAGCTCCGCCGACGTCACCGTGGCCAGCAACTCGCGCTGCACCCGGGTGAGCGGCGACGGGGCGTACATGAGGGCGAGGTACTGCTCCATGCCGGCCTTCATCACGGCCGGGTTCAGGCTCATGATGTGCACGATGTTCCACACCCGGCCGGCGCGGCGCTGCGCGTTGTCGAACTCCTGCTTCAAGAGTCCCGTGGCCTCGTCCACGGGGACCTGTTTGATCCAGGGCATGTAATCGGGCTCCCCTGCTAGGCGAACTGTCGGTGAATGTAACCCGGGAATGTGGGGTTGGTTCGGGACGGCGGCAGGAGCGGCAGAAGCGGCAGGAGCGGCAGCGGCAGAAACGGCAGCGGCAGAGCGGCAGGAGCGGCAGCCCCACCCCGAACCACGCCCACCCGGCGGCAGAGCGGCAGGGTGCTCACCGCACCTTTCTGCCGCTCTGCCGCTGGTGGTGGGGTAGTGGAAGGGTGCGGCTGCCGCTCCTGCCGCTTCTGCCGTTTCTGCCGCTGCCGCTCCGTCAGTCCCGCCCCTGCCGCCTTCGGGTTGCGCGTGAAGCCTCGGGGGCGCGCGATTCCAGATCATCGAGCATGCCCCGGAGCTCCGCGAGCTCCCGGCTCGACACCCGGCGCCCCCGCATCAGCGTCATCATGAGCGGCGTCGCGGATCCCTCGCACACGCGGTCGGCGAGCTGGTCCAGCGCCTCGCTCAAATGATCCTCGCGCGACACGCACGGCCGGAACACGAGCGCGCGCCCCTGCTTGGCGCTGGTCACGTAGCCCTTTTCCTGGAGGCGGTACAGCAGGGTTTGCACGGTCGTGTACGCCCGCGGCGGCTTGCGCGTCGCGAGCCCCCCGCGCACGTCGCCGACCGTCCCCTCCCCGAGGTCCCACAGGACCTTGAGGACCTTGAGCTCGGCGTCGCTGATGGGGCGGGGCGGCGGGGCGGCCATGGTACTCCTACATAATGTAGGAGTGACGTGGGCGTCAAGGTGAACCCGTGCGGGGTGTCGCTGCCGCAGATCTACTGTCTACTGACCAGGCGCCGCGAGCCCAAGGAACCACATGACCGACAGGCGTGCACCTCGGTCACCATTCCACCCAGGGCCAGGTCCGCGCCGCGGGCCTCGGCGGCACTGCGTGGCTCGACCACTTTGGCGGCGTGGCGGTTCATTGGGATCCCGCAACGGGAACAGATCATCGGATCCCGGTCGGGCATCGGGGACCTCCAGGTTCGTTGCGTGCCAGAATGCCGGATCGGTGCGCCGGGTTCCGGCCCGGCCGGCGTCCATCCCGTGGAACGAATCGCTCCCTGGCGGGCCGTTACAACGCCACGTTCTCCCTACCCCACCGCAACGTCGTCGCCATCCACACCAGCTCGTCCAAGAAGTTGTCCACCCGCTCCACGAACGCCTTGTCGCGCAGGTTGCCGGCGTCGTCGAACACCTTGTGCACGGACCCGAAGTAGACGTCCGTGAAGATCGTCATCAGTCCCATTTCGCGCAGCGCCGGCAGCAGATCCTGAATGCCGCGGCTACCGCCGAACGACCCTGCCGAGACACCGACGATACCGGCGGCCTTGTGGATGTACTCCTCGAGGCAGGTATCGAGGACGTGCTTGAGGAGGCCCGGGAAGCTGTGATTGTACTCCGGGGTCACGATCACCAGCGCATCGGCCCGCGTCATCTTCGCGGCGAACACGGGATCCTTGATGTCGGTGCCGGCGTCGTCTATGGGAATGTCCAGCGTCGCGATGTCGATCAGCTCCGTCTCCACGCCCGGCCGCTCGAGGACGCGCCCGTGGACGAATCGGGCGGCGTGGGCGCTCATGCGGCCCTGCCGCACCGTGCCGAGAACGACCGGGATGCTCAGGGGACGTGGATCGGTCGCCATGTCAACGCTCCATGCACATCACGTGGCCGTCGGGATCGCGCACGAGGGAGCCGCGCAATCCGAACGCTCCCTCACCGATCTCGAAGACGCCCGGAGACCCGAACCGCGTTGGTGTCGGCCCTCACGAGGTCGCTTGCCAGTGATAGGCGTCGTTGGCCCACTCGTCAACCGGCATCGGCGTCCGGCGGTCGGGGGTCCCGTATTCCACGAGCTCGCCCCGGGACCGCCCACCACGGCGGTGCGGAGCTGACCGGCCCGGCGCGACCATCGAAATCGCCGCCGCGACGGGGGGAGGGTAGACTCAACGCGGCATGAAGACGGTCTACCTCACGGCCGCCGCCCGCTCCTTCGGCGTGGGACTGACCGGCGTCCTTCTCGGCCTCTTTCTGGCACAGCGCGGGCTCGGCGCCAACGCGCTCGGCCTGGTCGTGGGGGCCGGTCTGGCCGGCGTGACCGCGGGCACCGCCGCGGCGGCATTCTTCGGCGAGCGCCTTGGCCGGCGGCGGGCATTGATCCTCTGCGCGGTGCTCTCCGCCATCGGCCTCGCCGGTGTCGCGATCGGCCAATCGGTGGCCGTACTCGCCGTCGCGTCGCTGCTCGGCATGGTCAACGGCATGGGGCGCGACCGGGGCGCCGCGCAAACGCTGGAGCAGAGCCTCCTCGCCGACGCCGCGACCGATGCCGAGCGGACCCGGGCCTTCACCCGGTACTCGTTCGTGCAGGACGTGGGCGGCGCGATCGGCTCCCTCGCGGCCGCGTTGCCGGCGCTCCTCGAGCGCGTCCTGCCCATCACCCCCACCGACGCCTCCCGTTGGGTCCTGCTCGGTGCGGCGGCCCTCACCCTCGGCACCGGCGTGCTGTACCTCCGCCTCCCGCCGGAGCAAAGCGCCGCCGGCCGCTCCCGGCGGGCGTGGTGGCGCGTCCCGCTCTCGCCGCTCGCCCGGAAACGCGTGGGCGGCCTCGCCGGGCTGTTCGCGCTCGACAGCGTGGGCGGCGGCTTCCTGGCGGGATCGATCCTGACGTACTGGTTCTTCCGGCGCTTCGGCCTGGGAGGCGAGGTGCTCGGGCCCGTGTTCTTCGCCGCGCGCGCGCTCAACGCGCTGTCGTATCTCGCGGCGGAGCGGCTCGCGGCGCGCATCGGCCTGATACGCACCATGGTGTTCACCCACCTGCCGTCGAGCGCGTTGTTGTGCGCCCTCCCCTTCCTCGCGAGCGCGCCGCTCGCCATCGCGCTGTTCCTGGCGCGCGAGGCGCTCGTGCAGATGGACGTTCCCACCCGGCAATCGTACGTGGCGGCGGTCACCGCGCCGGGCGAGCGCACGTTCGCGCTGGGTGCAACCGGGATCGTGCGGAACGCCGGGTGGGCGGTCGGCCCGCCGGCAGCCGGCGTCGCCATGACCACGTTCGGGATCGGCGCGCCGCTGGTCATCGGTGCGACGCTGAAGATGATCTACGACGTGGCGTTGTTTGTGTCCTACCGGAACGTGCGGCCGCCGGAAGAGCGGGAGGGGCAGGAGTAGCTGGAGGACGGCTACGGCACGAGCCCGAGCTCCAACACCACCGGCGGCTCGGCGTCGCTCCCATCCGCGCCGTCCGCGAACAGCGACCACTGGCTGTTGGCCACGAAGAAGAGCGTATCGCCGCGCACGACGCCGAGCGTGGGGTCGGCGAACGCCGGGTGCGCCGCCTCGAGCACCTCGACCCGGGTGATCTCCCGGCCGTTGCGATTCAACGACATGCGAACCACCCGGCTCGGCGCTACGCCGTTCGCGTTCGCGCCCTGAAGGGCGCGCTCGGCGCCTGCGGCGGCGCGTGCTGAAGCACGCCGCGCGAAGGCGCCCTTCAGGCCGCGTCGGGCGTCCGGACGAGACACGCCTCATCGAGGAATAGCGTGGGGCTAGATTATCTCGACCAACGTACGCCACGCGGAGGCATGATGAGAGAAGTCGACCGCATCGCGGATCAGCTCCGCCGCGCCATGTCCGGACCGGCCTGGCACGGCCCCTCGCTCACGGAGTTGCTGGCAGACGTCGGCGCGGAGACGGCGGCGGCGCGTCCGCTCGAGGGCCGGCACACGATCTGGGAGCTGGTGTTGCACATCACGGCGTGGCGCAACGTCGTGCGCGACCGCCTGGCGGGCCACGCGCTCGACAACCCGCGGGAGGGCGACTGGCCCGCCGTGCCGGCGCCGAGCGCCGCGGCGTGGCAGCACGCGCTGTCCACGCTGCGCGAGTCGGCGGACCGCCTGATCCGCGCCGTCGAGGCGCTCGACGACGCGGAGCTGGACCGCGAACTCCCGCCGAGCCGCGACACGATCTACGGCAATCTCCACGGCGTCGTGCAGCACGACCTGTATCACGGCGGGCAGATCGGGTTGTTGAAGCTGGTGCTCGCTCCACGGTGACAACGCTCCGTACCCGCTGGGCCGTCGTGCTCGCCGTCACCGTCCTCTTGCGGGTGCCGGCCCTGATTCATCCATCGGCGATCGACGACGAGGAGACCTACGCGGTGGTCGCGACCGAGATGGTGGACGGCGGCCTCCCGTACGCCGACGCCATCGAGCGCAAGCCCCCGCTTCTTTTCTGGACCTACGCGGCGATCTTCGCGGTGGCGGGGAAGTACAACTGGGTCGCCCTCCACGTCGTCGGCCTCGCCTGGGTGATCGCTACGATGTGGGCGCTCGCCGCCGTCACGCGGCGACTGGCGGGTCCATCCGCCGGCCTCGCGGCGGCGTTGCTCTATGGGATGTACCAGCCATGGGCCACGTTCAAGAACCTCCCGCTGAACGGCGAGGTCCTGATGAACCTGCCCATCGCGCTGGCGTCGCTCGTGGCGTTCCGCCCCTCCGCCTCACGCCTCCGGCCCGAGCTGCTCGGAGCGGGGGCGCTGCTCGGCGCCGCGTTTCTCCTCAAGCAGCCGGCCGCCGTCGCCGCCGTGCCGATCGGCGTCTATCTCTGGCTGCCGGGTTACCGCGCCGCGCGCCGCCTCGGGCCGTGGCACTCGGTGCTGCACGCGGCATCGTTGACCGTCGGGTTCTGGGGCGCGATTGGCGCGGCGGCGCTCGTGCTGAGCCGCCAGGGCATGCTCGCCGACGCCTATTTCTGGACGATCACGCACCACGACGTGCCGCACGGCCCCACCGACCCGCTGTTCTGGCAGCGCGGCATCGAGACGGGCCTCGCGTTTCTCGCGGTGTGCGCGCCGCTGGTGATCGGCGCCGCGGCAACGGTGCGCCGGGGCGCCGCCCGTGCCGGCGAGTGGAGCACTCGGCGGCCGGAGTTCGCGACCCTCGTGGGACTGCTGCTGATGTCCGCGGTGGGCACGGCAGCGAGCGGCCGGTTCTATCCGCACTATTTCATCCAGCTGCTCGTGCCACTCGCGATCCTCGGCGGCCCGGCGCTCGCTCCGATCTTCGAGCGCCCGGGCGCCCTTCAGGGCGCGTCGGCGCGAAGCGCCGCCGAGCCGGCGCTTCAGCGCCGGGACCGCCGGGTGCTGGGCATCCCGAGGGAGGCGCTGCTTGTCTGGCTCGGGCTCACGGTCGCCGGGTTCTTCACGTCGTACTCGATCGGCCTGGCGCCGCACCGCACCCCCACGCAGGTTGGCCGCTACCTGCTGGAACACTCCGAGCCGGGGGATCGGATGTTCGTGTGGGGCCACTATCCGAGCATTTACCTCGACGCGCGCCGCCGCCCCGCGTCGCGCTACATCGCCACGTTCCCGTTGACGGGCTACGTCTTTGGCAGCCCGTTGAGCCGGGATCCGACGTACGACACCTCACATCGCATCGTCCCCGGCGCGTGGCAAAACCTCGTGCAGGACTTCGCGGAGCATCCGCCCGCGTTCATCGTGGACGTGGAAGGCGTGCAACCCGTTCCGCGTTATCCGCTGTCGATGTTTCCGATCCTCCACGAGATGGTGACGCAGCGGTACGAGCCGGTCTATCGCGGGGCGGAAGGGATGGTGTATAAGAGGAAATGAGAACGGCGATTGCAGATTGCAGATTGCAGATTGCAGATCGGCGATTTGAGGCCAGCAGACCCAATCGCCGATCTGCAATCTGCAATCTGCAATCTGCAATCGCCGCCGTCCTCCTCGTATGCTCGGGCAGCGTCGCCCATGCGCAAGACGGCGGCGCCACTATCGACTCCGTCATCATCCATCAGCGCAACGTCTTCGATCCCGGCGAGGCGGCGGGGAACGTTCTCTTCAGCCTCTCGAACGCGTTCCACATCCGGACCCAGCGGTACGTGATCGGCCAGGAGCTACTGTTCGACCGCGGCGATCCGTACGACTCGCTCGTGCTCGCCGAGACGGAGCGGAACCTGCGCGCGCTGGGGCTGTTTCGCGACGTGGACATCGACACGGTCCGGAGCGACGGCCGGCTGCACGCGGTGGTAGACGTGGCCGACGCGTGGACCACGACGCTCCAGGCCGACGGCCGCTCCACGGGCGATCAGCTCACGTGGGGCATCGGCGTCAAGGAAAAGAACATCCTCGGCACCGGCACGCTGTTCCGCGCCAAGTTCCGGCACGAGGTCGATCGCAACTCCTTCACCCTCGAGGCATCGCAGCACCGCCTGCTCGGCACGCGCGCCGGCTTCTTCTGGCGGTGGGACAACCTGAGCGACGGCACGAAGGGCGTGTTCGGCGGCGGCGCCCCGTTCCGCGCCTTCGCCGACCGGCGGGCCGTGGAGCTGGACGGCGAGTGGGCGTCGCAACGCGTGCTCCGGTTCCGAGACGGCGCGCTCGATGAGGAGTTCTTCCGCCGGCTGTTCCGGGTGAACCTGCGGGCGGCCGCCGCCCCGGTCGCGAGCGAGCGCGGCTACGCGCGCCTGCGGCTCGACGCGCAGCTCAAGCGGGAGGAGTACCTCGCGCTCACGGATACCGGCCTCGCCGTGCCCGATACCGTGACGTTCGCCGTAGGTCTCACGGCCAGCCTCGCCCGGGCGCGGTTCCTGGTGACCCACTACTACCTGGCGTTTGCCCGCGACGTGGACGTGGACCTCTCGATCCGCGTGACGGCGGGCGTGTGGCTCGCGCCGTCGGCCTTCGGGTACGGGCGCACCGGTATCGGGCCGACGCTCGACGTGCAGGTCGGGGCGGCCTTGGGGCGCCAGTTCGTGCGCGTGGAGGGCCACGCCAACGGCCTGTTCACCGGCGCGGGGCTCGACTCGGGCCAGGTCCGCGCCATCGTGACCGCCGTGTCCCAGATCCTGCCGCAACAGGCCACCGTGCTGCGCATCGAGGCCGGCGCGCGCAGCGGCACGCCCCCTGCCGAGGAGTTCGACGTCGGGTTCGACCGGGGACTCCGGCGATTCCCGGCGCACGCGTTCACCGGCGACCGCGAGCTGTGGGGAACCATCGAGCAGCGGGTGTTCCTAGTGGACGCGTTCCTCCGGCTGTTCGGGCTCGGCGTGGCGGGCTTCGTGGACTACGGCAGCGCGTGGTATCGCGGCGAGGAACCCCGCACGGGCGGCAGCGTGGGCCTGGGGCTCCGGCTGTCGTCGATTCGGGCGGGCGACGTAACGATGGGGCGCCTCGACGTGGCGTATCGCTTTGGCGACGGGTTCGGCGACAAGCGGTGGGTGTTTAGTTTTGGGAGGAATGTGACGTTCTAGCTGGCTTATGGCGGATGGCGGATGGCGGACGAGACGAATTGGAGATTGGAGATTGGAGAATTGCGTGGCGGACCCAGCTCTCCGTGCTCCACACGCAAATCTCCAATCTCTAATCAGCAATCTCCAATCCCGATCCCGGGGCTCGGAGCAAAGCCTATATTTGGACACATCGGACACCCACACCGCCCAGGCGCATGGCCATGTTTGACCGCGATCTCGTCACATCCGGCTTCGACACCGAGACGCTCGTGTCGGAGGACTATTTGACGTACATCCTCCTGGCCCAGATCGAGGCCGGGCTATTTCCGCTGGAGTTCAGGGTCGTCGATCCGGCGGAGGGGGTCGATCTGAACGTGATCCTGCATCCACCGCAGGACTACGAGCGCCGCTACGACCCCGAGCCGAGCGCGCCGCTGCCCGACCCCCTGGCGGGGTCGTTTGCCATCGAGCTGCTGGCTGAGGGCGAGGACGCCTTCATGCGCCTGACCATCTTCGTGACCGTCGTCGACAACACGAGCGGGCAGACCGGTGGCCCGCTGCCGGCCGGGGCGCTCGTCGACTTCGCGCTCGAACGGGAAGAGACTGACGCGGGACTGGAGCGAAACCACGCGCTCCGGCTCTCGCTCGTGCGCCTCGACGACGCCACCAGGGCCGCCCTCCAAGCGTTCGGTGTCGATCCGTCAACCGTCGAGGAGGCGGTCCGGACCCAGCTCGACCGCACGGTCCCGCTCGGCGTAGCGCAGGGACAGCAGGTCCAACGGATCCGGATGCGCAAATTCGTCAACGGTGGGCACCGCAGCCTCGGCCTGTATGTCGACCTCGCGCTCCGTTCGGGCCCCGAGCCCGGCGCCTTCCTCGCCGCCCGCGGTGACGTCGCCGACGCACAGGATTTCCGGCCGCCCGGCAGCCCCATCGCCTTCGCCACCTCGCCCGGCTTGTTCGCCCTGCTGGGACCCGACACCAAGTTCCGCCAGGCGGAGGAGACCCAGCCCGGAAGCGGGGAGTTTCGTTTCCCACTGCGGAAGGATCCCCTCGACCAGGACAGCGATGTGATCGGCCGCATCAAGGGCGTGACCATCGGACCCGAGATCGTGATACGACCGAACCAGCCACCGGCGATCACCGGCCGGCTCGAGATCGACGTCCATGGGGAGTACACCGACGCCCTCGGCGATCCCGACTTCCACCTCGAGCTGTTCTTCGACCCGAAGATCGAGGAGGGAATCGTGGAGTGGGATCTCGACGTCGACGTCGACCTCGGGTTGCTCGCGACGCTCTTGCTCATCGCGGCGGGGATCGGCCTCACCTTGCTGTTCGCCCCCGGGCTGGCGTGGGGCTCGACGTTGCTGGTGGGCACCATCGTCGGCCTGGCCGCGCTCAAGGGCCTCATCGCCGAGCCGCTGGCGGCCAAGCTCATCGAGGATCACCTCGACGAGGACGCGCAGGCGTCGTTCCTGGACGCGCTACCGTTCCGCGTCCCCGCCGCCCGGCGCCGGTGGGATCCTTTCTACGTGACCGATCACCAGGTCGCGGCCCTCGTCGATGAAGTCGTTATCGATACCCTCGGCATCGCCTTCGAAGGCACTGGCATCACGCTCGAGAAGCAGCCCCGACCGGTCAATCATGTCGTGATCCGCGACGAAGAGCGCGCGGTCGGGAGCGTCACGGCACTCCGCTACCGGGTGTCCGATTTTCAAACCGTCGCCAGACCCGAGGCCAACGGCCCCGGCCGCGACCGCATGGGTTTCAGCCGGGCCGACCCTGTCGCCGAGCCGACGCTGGTGAGCCTCACCGACGCGCAGATTGCCGAGCGGATCGAGGCGAACCGGATTCTCGCGCCGATCACCTATACGCCCGAGCGGATCTACGTCGTGGCGAATCAGATCGACGGTCTGCTGTGTTTGAGTCGGCGGGAGCGGAGCGAGCAGCGGCAGCGACTCATCGACGTGTTCCGTCTGGCGACTGAGAACGAGATCAGGGAGGAGGAGGGGGACGAGATTCGCGAGGAGGTGATCGCCGAGCTCGAGGAGCAGCTTGGCCGGCCGCCCACCGACGAGGAGATCGACGAGGCCTTCACGACGCGCTTGCGGCAGCTGATTGCCCAGCGCCAGCCGGCGTTCGAGGAGAACGAGCTGCCCGACCTGCTCGCGGCGGCGGTCGCCCAGGTGCTGCGGTTCGATCTGGCGCCCGAGGAGCTCATCGCGCGACAGCTGGCCGGCGCCCTGTTGCTCGAGGGCAAGGAGATCATTGTCCGCCACAACGACGACGGCACGACGACGCCGTACTACCGCGACCACCCCGATGGCGACCCGCGAGACAACCTGCTTTCGCTGCCGCACTACACGCCGCCGTACGAGCCGCCTGCGTGATCGAACGGAGAACCGAGATTGGAGATGGAAGATTGGAGATTCGTGGGGTGGAGCACGGAGATGCGGGTCTTCACCCGATTCTCCGATCTCCAATCTCCAATCCTGGCTGGCCGACCCGAGACCGCGCGCGAGTCGACGCGCTGTCATGCCACCATGCCGCTTCGCCAGCGCGACACCTGCGAGCCGATGAGGGCGCCGATTCCTCCGAACACCGCGGCGCCGACGGCGGCTCCCAGCACGTACGCGGCGTCAAATGCAGGGATCCTCATTGCAGGACGTATGGACGAAGATCAATCCGGCAGCGACGCCGACGAGTCCGCCGATGACCAGGCCGGGAACGGTGGCGCGCCTGCCTTGCAGGGCCGCGCTCGGTAGGAGCGGACGGGGCGCCGCGTCATCTTCGAGAAAAGCGCGGCCCGCCGTCCGCGGCGCCACGAGCAGCGCGTGGTGTGAGGTCGCGTGGGCGGGAGTCGCCGGCGGGGCGGCCGCCTGGGCGTTGACCGCGGTCACACCGCACAACGTGGCGGCGACCGTGAGAGCGAACACATGGCGCGTCATAAAAGCGTCCTCGGCGTGCGTGTGAAAGGACTCGCCGGAGGTGGAGCGCGCCGATGGGTGGGTTTCTGACGGGCCCGGGTAGCCTACCGCCGCTTGGGCGGCCGACCGCGCGACGTTAGGTTAGCACGTTGGGAGGGCTAGACCTAACTGGTAAGGCAGCGGTCTTGAAAACCGCCGGGCGCAAGCCCATCGGGGTTCGAATCCCCGGCCCTCCGTGAATCATCGACGACTATAGGCCGCTTGATCGGCTGAATCGTGCCTGTGGCGTCTACGATGGCCGTGAGAACCGTGAAAAGTGCCGCCAGGCCGCCGACGGTGCCAGCCATTCTAACGTGGGACCGTACGACAGAGGAGTAGATCATAGACCCGAGGAAGTGCGCCATATGTGCTGCCACCTAACGTGGTTGCCAATCAGCGGCGGGCCTCACCAGCCGCGGATCTTCCCTCGGTTCCGTTGACACTGGTTTACGTTGCGCATCGCTCGTAGTCAACCGGCGACTGATAGCCGAGCGCCGAATGGAGACGCCGATGGTTGTAGTAGCGGATGTACCGGGCGATCTCCCGCCGGAGGGCGTCGTCCGTGGCGAACCGCACCCCATGCAGCGCCTCGGCCTTGAGCGAGGGAAAGAACGACTCCATGTGCGGGTTGTCCTCCGGCCCCCGCAGGGCCGAGCTCTGGTGCATCCCCAAGCCCGCCAGCCGGTCGCGTAGCATCCCGGCCACGTACTCACTGCCGCGATCGCTGTGAAAAATCAGCCCGGGCCGCGGCCGGCGGCGGCGGACCGCCGCGTCCAGCACGCGGCTTGTGAGGCGCGCATCGCGTCGCGCCCCCAGCGTCCAGGCGAGCACGCGCCGCGAGCACTGATCGAGGACCACGGCCAGGAAGCGCCACTGCCGCGCCCCCACCGGCAGGTACGTGAGGTCCCCCACCCACACCTGATCGGGGCGGCGCGCCCCGCCGCGCGGCAGCCGATTCGGATGCTGCGCAAAAAACCGATGCAAACGAGGGTTGGCGCGATACACCCGCACGACCCGCGCCCGCAACCCCGCCTGGCGCATCAGCCGCGCGACGCGCCGCCGACTAACGCGCCACCCGGCGCGCTGCAGCTCCACATGCATCCGGGGACTGCCGTAGCGACCCCGGTGGGCCCGGAACAGGCGGGTGATCTGCTGCGTCAGCTGCAGGTCCTGCACCGTGTGCGCACTCTCGGGCCGGCGGCGCCAGGCGTAGTAGCCTGCCGGCGTCACTCCATAGAGCGCACACAACCGCGTCACCGCGAACGCGCCCGTTTGGGTCGCGATGAACGCGAAGATGTCTTTCGTTCGACGGAACAGAACCGGATGGCTTTTAAAAGGTCGTGCTCCTCCTGGAGCAGGGCATGCGCCCGCTCCAGCTCCTGCAACCGCCGCATCTCGCGGGCGGCGGGCACCCGGAGCTTCCGCCACCTCGACAACATGAACGGATGGATGTCCAACGCCTGCGCCACCGCCTGCACCTGGATCCCCGGCTGCTGACTCAACCGCACTGCGGTCAGCTTAAACTCCCGACTGTAGGCTCGCACCTTCCTCGGTCCCGCTCGTGCCATCGTCCCCTCCCTTCAGTTAGGTAAAAGTATCTACGAAACTGAGGGAGGTTCCGCTGCAGGCTCCGCCCACGTTAGGCGACAGTCCGGTGGACAGGTGAATCAATGTTCTTCACTCGTCTGGCAGGCTTGCGAGAAACTCCGCAAGCACTCGGTTGAAGCGATCGGCCCGATCCACAAAGAGAGCATGTCCAGCATCATCGAAGACCTCGACGCGAGCGTCAGGCCGACGCTCGCGCACCATCTCGGCCTGCGCAACCGCCCATTCGTCCGAGGACGCCACGAATAGCACTGGCCGGTCCAGCCCGTCCAGGGCGGGGCGATAGTCCCCCGGACTCATGGCCTCATCAACGAGGTTGACGAGCAAGACTACGGCGGTGTTAGTTGGCGTCGCCAGCACGGCCACGGCAACGGCATCAAAGTATTCATCGGGCTGCTCACTTAGGTACATGCTGCGCACCCACTCGCGTGTGAACGCCTCCCGGTCCAGCTGCAAAGGGGAGGGCCACGGCGTCAATAGTGGGTGCGGTTCCCCCGGTTCTAGATCCTGTCCGATGAACATGTCCACGAGCACGGCGGCGCGAAGCGCATCCGTCCCGAACTCATGGGCGTAGGTCAGCACCTCCAGCACTCCGAGGGACCATCCCACGACGACGGCGGGCGCGGCACCCAGATGCTCGATCAGCTCGCCGATGTCCAGCCCGCGACGGGAAAGGTAGTGCCCCTCCGTCACCTTCTCGGACCGCCCCTGCGAGCGTGGGTCGAGCGCGACGACGCGGTGCGTGGCGGCAAAGTGGCGTAGCTGGGGTTCCCAGATCTCAGCGGGCATAGTGAAACCGGGTACGAACACGAGGGCCGGCCCCGACCCGGCCTCTAAGTAATGGAGCTCGACCCCGTCACTCGTCCGGAAGTGTCCGCTCTGGAGCTCCGATTGAACCGACGCAGCCTCGAGGGCCGCGGTGCAGGCGAGGGGGAGAATTGTGGCGAGGAGGACCGCGCGGACTCTCATAACGCTCACCTCCGATTATGGCTCTGGGATAGGGCGTCGAACCCGATATCGAACATCATCATGTCGCCTAACGCCTCGGCGTTCACCTGCGGCGCGCGAAGCGCGCTGTCAGGTGCAACGCCTTGTTATCCCGCATATGCGTGTCGTTACATCGCATGATGGCGTCGGATGTCCTCGTCAGACAGGCGTAGAAATCGTGCCGCATTGTTGTAGAAGATGTCGCGCTTCTGCGACTCGGTCAGGAACGGCGCCTCCTCGATAGACTGAATCGCGCGGTCAATAGCTTGCGGCCAGATCATCTGATCGGATCCGAAGAGTACCCTGTTGGCGAACCCCGCCTCCACGAGCGCGCGAAGATACCGATAAAAATCCGCACGCGGGTGGATGTATACAAGGCCACCCACATCAACATAGACCTGCGGATGGGTGAACAGCAGCGTCAACATGTCATCGAGCTGCGGCCACGCCGCATGAATAACGTAAACGCGCAATCTGGGATGGCGTACCAGCACTTGCTCCAGCAGCAACGGGCTATGGAGGCCGTGGGTCGGACCTCCCAAGTAAGGTGTGCCCGGAGGGCCCGGGTGAATGTGGATTCCGACGGGGATGTCCAGCTCCTCAGCCAAGGCCCAATAGGGATCCAATCGCGGGTCGTCTGGCGCGATCCCGAGGTACTGGCTCGACACCTCCGCTAGTACCCGAAGGCTGCCGTCTCGATGGAGCTCACGAATCGAGTCGGGTGAAACATCTACATCTCGGCCGAAAAGCTCCAGCCCGGAGATTATCCGGTCCGCTGCACGGTTGCTCCACTCCGCAACCCGGTCCGGCGATCCGCTCAGGACGCCGATGATGTTGTGGCGCTCCAATGCTGCCAGCGTGCTGTCACGTAGCGCTTCGTCCGTGGTAGGCGACCACAGTGGATCGTCGCAAGGCGGATCTCGTTGCATCTCTGCGAACACCACTCCCCAAGGTCGAGCCGGATCCCAGGCCGGAAACTCGGTGAATGGAGCGCAGATCCCGCGGGGCGGTGTCCCCTGATGATCAGCCGCATGAGCGTGGAGGTGCATGTCAATGATCGGCAAGCGCTCCTGTGCGAGCACCTGCGAAGTCGACATCAGCACGAGAAGGCACGCAGCAGCCCCCTTCATCTGTCCGGCTCTCATCCTTGTCGGGATGCTCATGCGGGATTACGTCCTGGCGTTCACCTGCAGCGCGCGGAGCGCGCTGGCAGGTGCAACGCCTCGTTATGAGGCACGCCTGCGACCTCACGTTTCGGCGCACCTGACCTTCCATAAGAATGCTGGCAGCCGGGGGGCACCAAGTCTAACCGACCACAACATCCATCCGAAATCCTTTGATCACGGCGTGGACGGACGTAGAATCACTTTCTCGAACTCCTCCCCTCTTGGGACTAAGCTTTCCAAATCAATGGTGCTCATCCACCGCTCGATGCGCTCGCGAGCTTCGGCAGGCGGAAACGCGTCTCGGACCATGTCCCGCATGACCTCGCCGCCCGCGTCCTCACGTGCGCCTCTGACAAACACGTAATAGGTAGAGGGTTGATCAGACGCTTGGGCAACCGGCCGAAGCAGATCGAAGGTATCTATCGCTCGCTCCAACGCCTCTGGCGATTCGGACAACTTTTCTGCTGCCTGAAGAAGTGACTCGGTAAAGAACCGCTCGAATTCGGCTTCGCTCCCGGACTTCACATGGAATCGTACGATTTGGTAGCGCACAACTTCAGGAGCGGATTCTACCGGCTCAGGACCGGGCCTACAGGCAGCTAGGACGAGCGCCAGCGCAATGCTGATCTTCCGCACACTCCCTCCTCGTCAGATCGCGACCAACTGGAGAATCGGCGGACTGTTTTCGTCCAGCCGCGGATCGCGAGATAAAATCACAGGGGATTCGTACGTATCCACGTATCCTGTCGTGCCTCATAACGTTCGGTTGTGCTGTGGACACCCCTAACGATGCGGCGGCGTAGCCGCCGCTTCCATACCGTGGCCATCAGCACCAACCATCGTTAGGTGGCCGTCCCCGCATACCCCACATCGGCGGCCGTTGCTCAGCGGATTGTGCGGGCCACGCGGAAGCCGACGTTGTCTCGCCGAAGGAACGGAAACGCGGTGACGGTTCCGCGCGCCGCCGAGCGCATCATCGCCGCTCCATATGGAAAGGCGCCGCCCCGCCGTACCCGCGCCGCGGAGTCTGAGACGACGAGCACGTCCTCCTCAAGGTCGACGTGCACGCCGCCGGCCGGATACGGCAGCACTCGACTCTGCGTCCACTCCCAAACGTTGCCGTAGACATCGAACAGTCCGAACGGATTCGGCCTAAGTTGGCCCACCGGTGACGTGCGCTGCGGATCGTTGGGATCCACCGCATCGCTCTTCCGCTTCGGCGGGTTCTTGCTGTACCACGCGTACTCGCCGAGGAGCGAGTCGGAGTCGCCGAAGAAGCGCGCGGTCGTCGTTCCCCCACGCGCCGCGTACTCCCACTCGGCCTCCGTCGGCAGCCGGTAGCCGGTGCGGCGCAGATAGTCGTCGGGCATTCGCATCCCGTGCCTGATCTCCTCCATCCTTGACGGATAGACCCACTCAGATTGTGGGAGGCCCTCCCGCTGGCTCAGCCAGTTGCAGAACATCGCCGCCTCGTACCAGGTGACCGCGATCTGGGGCCCATTCGGGTCTGGGCTGAACTGCCGCATCACCTGGTCCATCCGCGCGGGGTCGTCCGCGTATGCATGACCGCTTCTCACCTCCGGATGCGCGTCGAGAAAGCGCACGAACTGCGCAACGGTGACCTCGTGCACGGAGATGGCGTACGACCGCGGGATGCGCGCCGTGTGCTGCGCCTCGTCAGGGGAGTCCGCCGCAGGGTTGCGTCCAACCTCACTCTCCGGAGAACCCATTCGGAACTCGACCGGTCCGCGAGTAACGACCATGGTCAGCCCTTCAGGGCTCCCGAACCGATCGTGATCCTGCGAAGAGCGGTCCGCGGGAGTGCAGCTCGAGAGGGCCGCGAGTGCGGTCAGGGCGGTCCTGACTGCGATGCGCATCGTACGCTCCTCATGATTTAACCGTGCGGCTGCCGGGCGATTGGGTGTCGCACCATGACGCGTGCAGTCCACCTAACGGATTTGCACATGACCTGCGAGCGACCCGCCCGCCGGCTTGCGCGGAGGCTGAACGGGTCGAAGCCGCCGAGTGGGGCACAACCCAACGACTTCCTTTAGAACGCTAGCGCTCGTCGGGTCCATGCGCGAGTTAGGCCGCGGGTTCACTTGTGCGACGGCTGTTCATTCACTAATTGCTTGGCGACGTAGCTCCAAGCGACGCCGCAACTCCTCTCTCGCCCACTCTCCAATTGCATGAGCTGCGAAACGGTCCGACAGCCTGGCCAGTTCCGGAATAGCCCGTTCAGGCGCGTTCAGTTTCCGATCGAATACCTCCATGATCTCGCGCGTTGTCGTCACCTCCGCCGCGGGGGCTTGGCCGATCCGCCGAGCGTACCGGAACCACGATATTGCTTCCTGATACTGGCCCAACTGGTCCCGATAGAGCCGTGCTAGGTGAACTGCCGGGGTGGGATCATCCGGCGCTTCACGCAACGCGTCTTCATACCACGCGACCGCTGCATCGAATTGGCCCCGCGCAGCCAGCGCTTCCGCGCCAGAAAGCCCACGGGGCATCGGGCTCGAAGAACCCGAGGGCTCGAGAAACCTGAGGACTAAGCGCGCCGCGGCTGGCACGATCCACCGAACGACCGAGTACCCAGTGATCCCTCCGATCACGACACCCGTGATCAGACCGAACCCCGCCAGGAGACCCCAAACCCCGACAATGATCGCCAACAGGATTGTGGCCAAGAGTCTGGCCACACGATCCTGCGCGTCGGTGGGTGGGGAAGATCTCCTGTGAGGCCGGTACTGTCGATCAGGTAGCTCGACGATGTCCATGTGTGAGAATCGCTCCACGACGGGTCGGCCCGCGGCCTAACGTTCTGCGGTTCAGCCGCGAAGGCGCGGCGCCCTGCTGCATGGCGGCCCGGCGCTTCTCGCGCTCGCGCCGCGACTTCGTCGGCTGCAAACGCCAGCCAGTTAGGTGGCCAGTATGAATGCTCACGTCGCCTGCTCCTGTACGCCTGGCCGTCGTTTCATTAGGGCTGATTTGGACGCAGGCATCAGAACGGCGGCCTGCATGTCGGCGGTCTTGAAGAACATATCCGATGCGTTGCGCACGACGTAGTTATCGAGCCGATAGCCCCGACCGGGCCAAGCTACTAGGCCCGGCCGGCTGACAACGATGATCGGCTGGCAGTCGTTCTTACATGTGTACACCGTGTCAGAACCATCCAAACTAATTGAGGCTTCAGAAGCTGCCTGTTGCGTCGAACATGTTGGACAGGCTGTGGTGAAGTCAGCATCCCGAATGGGAAGCTTACCTTTAGGGCCGAGACCCGCCTTCAAGAATACCTCTTCTAGGCGCACAACCTCGAACGCGATGCCTCTCTCCCTGTTGTAGGATGTGACTTTCTCGACGAGAAGATCAACGACTTCCTCCAATGGAGTCGCCCGGTAGTCCATGTAGCTCGTAGTCTGGAGAACGCCCTCCACTGAAGCATCGTCAAGCCTCAATGGCAGAATATACTCGCGATTCTCGCGGATCGCCCGAGCCTGCGCTGCTCGCCGTTCGTGGTTGGTCCACTGTTTCTGCGCGTAGGCTTCGGAGATTATCATGACGCAGTACTTCGCTTCGTCCCTGTAAACGTGTGTCAGGTGGGAATAGAGGTCTTTGCCCCACAGATCCGCCTTCGCGTACTCATCGTAGAACACAGTTAGCCCTTTCAGCGTCAGGGCATCTGCAAGCGCCTTCGCGGTTTCTCGATCCTCGCCTGCGAACGAGATGACAATATCGTACATTGGCGATGACTGCTGCTCGGATCTCATTTGGCCACCTAACGTCGTGGCGATCACCTGCGGCGCGTAGCGCCGTCAGGTGCATCGCCTTGTTGGGCGGCAGCCCCGGTATTGTGCGCCACGCTCCCCATCAAGCTCCGTCTACTCATCTCGCGGAGGGATCAAGGACGGTCCGTCGACGTCGATCGGCAGAATCTCAAAAAGCAGGTGCTGACTCGGCTTGGGAGATTCGACGCGGTGACTGACGTCGCCTGTCTCGAAGAAAAAATCCCCAGCGCGATAGACGACCGTTCTGTCGGGCATGATGTAGTTCATCTCCCCTTCCATCATCTGCCGGATCCCGGGGCCCAGGTGATTGTGTTGCCCGACGTAGCCTCCGGCCGTGATCGTGATCGCGGTCATCCGGAGCTTGTATTTGCCTTTCAGATCGGCAACGTGGCCGCCGGTGATCGGCGCCTCGAAGAGGATCGATGCTGTGACTCCTTTCGTGTCGACCTTCAGGGACTCTTGCGCCTGCGCGTGAGGCACCAGCGACGCGAGGACGAGAACGACCATTGCGGGGAAGACCTTCATCGTATCTTCTCCTTTCCATCCAAGGAAGGCACCGGTGTATCCGCTGCCTCCCAACGACCCTGCGATTGTGCTGCGGGCGACCCCTCGCCCGGCGAATGATCAGCCGACACGATCATCGTACCTCCCAGGCGCACAAACGCCAATCAGAATTCCTTAAGAACGATAGCGCCCGTCAGCCACCAAGCGCGTGTTAGGCAGCCGGTGATCGTCACCGGGACACCGCGACTTGCTCCAACTCATCGGATGAAGGCTTGTTGTGGACAGGGTCGGGATGATCAAACGGCTCAGCCCACAGCCGACGGCGCCACGTGACTGCAAACTCACTGGCAAGGCGCTCATCAGCAAACTGCCGCCGAGGCGAGTGGGCTTTGGGATCGACCACGTGAAGGTGTCCAAGTTCGTGGAGGAACGTATCGTATAGCATGAAGCGACGGACGGCGAGCCGGGGCCACTGAGCCCCTCGTCGGGCACCGAACTCAGTTGGCGACAGCGGGCGGGCCAAATAGCGGCTGAGGCTCACTCGCGGCGGCAGAGCACATAGGGCGACTTCATAACGCCCTGCGGTTACGTAGCCGAGATGGCGGAGGGGCCAGGATCGATCGTTGAAGTGAACGGCTCGCAACCGCTCGTAGACCTCGACTGGGAGCCGGCCAAGGAGTACCCGAACGTCCGCCTCGCTCACAAGGTGGACTCGATCACCGCCGGGCTTCGCGGACGTGAATCGGATCTCTCGAGCCAAGGTTCCTCGACCGGCTGCCTAACGCATTTGCCAATCAGCTGCGGGCCTGGCACAC
>Ga0256864_1000205_pt1 | contig 24159 bp, 36 predicted proteins | sample RVTome_11_FD_187336 | JGI IMG/M metagenome (GOLD analysis project Ga0256864, IMG submission 187336) | Soil microbial communities from uranium-contaminated site in the Upper Colorado River Basin, Wyoming, United States - RVT147D111 HiSeq ... | reverse complement strand
CCGTCACGCGCCCGATCGCGCCTCTTCGGCCGCCGGCAGGAAGCCCATCCGCTCGCGCACGTCGCGCATGGTGTCCCGCGCCACGGCGCGCGCCTTCTCGGCACCGGCCGCGAGGATGTCGCGCACCCGTTCGGGGTGGGCGGCGAGGCTTGCCGCCCGTTCGCGGATCGGCGCGAACGCGTTGGCCATGTTCGTCGCCAGGACCCGCTTGCAGTCGAGGCACCCCCAGCCCGCGGTGCGGCACTTGTGGGCGACGTCCTGCACCGTGTCCGGCGGCGAGAAATACTGGTGCAGCGCGTAGATGTTGCAGATCTCGGGCGTGCCGGGATCGTTCCTCGTCACGCGGGCGGGATCGGTCATCGCGGGCCGCAGCCGCTGCCAGATCTGCTCCGGTTCTTCCAGGATGCCGATCGTGTTTCCGAGACTCTTCGACATCTTGGCCTGTCCGTCCAGACCGAGAATCCGCTTGGCGGGGCCGATCATCGCCTGCGGCTCGGGGAAATAGTCGCCGAACCGCGCGTTGAATTTCCGCGCGACCTCCCGCATCAGCTCCACGTGCTGCACCTGGTCCTCGCCCACCGGCACCAGGCCGGCGCGATACAGCAGAACGTCCGCCGCCTGCAACACGGGATAGAGGAGGAGCCCGGCGAGCACGCTTTCCTGGCGTTGCGACTTGTCCTTAAATTGGGTCATCCGCTCCAGCTCGCCGAGCGGGGTGAGCGTCGTGAACACCCACGCCAGCTCCGTGTGCTCCAGCACGTGCGACTGCACGAACAGGATCGAGCGGTCCGGATCGATGCCCGCCGCGAGGAGGCCCACCGCCATCTCGTGCGTGCGCGCTTCCAGCATCGCGGTGTCGTAGTCCTGCGTGATGGCGTGGTAGTCGACGATACAGATGAAGCATTCGTGCTCGTGCTGCAGCTCGACCCAGCGGCGCACGGCCCCCAGGTAGTTCCCGATGTGCAGCTCACCAGACGGTTGGATTCCGGAGAAGATACGCCCCATAGGGCCGCAAGCTACCGGGCGAGGAAAGGGGTCGCAAGGTGGGGAAATATCGCAACTTAGTGGATCTCGCCGAAGCCGCCGCGCGCCGCGGGGCCGAGCGAATCAGGACCCACCCGCGCCCCGATTCCACCGAGTGGGGGGTCAAGGGCCCGTCGGACTTCGTCACCGAGGTCGACCGTGGGGCCGAGCGCGCGATCGTGGCGACCCTGGTGGAAGGAGCGCCGGGATCCGCGGTGATCGGCGAGGAGCTGAGCCCGGATGAGGCTCGGAGCGCGGACCTGATTTGGATCGTTGACCCCCTCGACGGCACGACGAACTACCTGCACGGTTACCCCGCCTATGCGGTGAGCATCGCCGCCCGGCTGAAAGGCGTGCTGGTGGCGGGCGTGGTACTCGACGTGGCGCGCGACCTGCTCTACCGGGCCGAGGCCGGCGCCGGCGCGTGGTGCGGCGATGACCGGCTCTCCGTGTCGCCCGTGACCGATCCCAAGCTCGCCCTGATCGGGACGGGCTTCCCGTTCAAGGCGCCAAGCCTGCTCCCGCGTTATCTCCGGCAGTTCGCCACGATTCTCTCCGCGACCAGCGGCATCCGTCGCGCCGGCTCGGCGGCGCTCGACCTGGTAGACGTGGCGCGGGGACGCTTCGAGGGGTTCTGGGAGCTGATTCTCGCGCCGTGGGACGTGGCGGCTGGCACGTTGCTGGTGCGGGAGGCGGGCGGGGTGGTGACGGATACGGCGGGGTCGCCCGACGTCGTCCAGCATGGAGCCGTCGTGGCGGGGAATGTCGAAGTGCATCGATGGCTGTTGGAGACGATCCGCGAGGGTTGAGAAGCCGGGCCAAAGGAAGCGAGACTGGACGACTGGCTACCGCTCACGCTCCCGTTGCTCGCTCCCGTCCTTGGTCCACATCACGACGACGCCGCAGCGGGCGTTTCGGCCGCTGAACTCGATCGGCACCTGGGAAGCGCCCACGTACACTTCGATCGCGGCGATGCCGTCCAATGGCAGTCCGTCGATCCCTTCCTCTCCCACGTAGTACTGGACGCCATCAAGGTAGTACTGCGCGTAGCACTCATCGCGTTGCTTTGCGAAAACGTCACTCCCGCCCGATGAACTCCTCCGCGGGGCCTGACTGAAGCTCGGGAGCACCCGCGAGGTGGAAGGCCTGAGGAGGTACCCGGTGCAGAACTTGTTCGTGCACTCGAGGTCGATACTGCGCAACGTCCGGAAGAAATCAGACAGCCGGGGGACCCCCGTGCGCTCGATGTCCTCCCACGTGATGTACTGTCCGCTCGGCCAGGTCTTTCGCCGGTCGTAGAAGCCCGCCAGCCGCGGCGTGTAACGCGGGCCCTCCCCTTCCACCACCACCGTGTCCAGCTCGGAGCTCAACCGCCGAAGCTGGACACGAATCTGCGGGTCGTCTCCCGCCACCAACTCGAGCTGCGCCGCGGCGGCTCCGTATCCCACGAGCCGGATCTCCAGCCGGTACCTCCCCGGCGGCGCTTCGAACCAGAACGTTCCGTCGGGATCCGTGACGGCGCGCTGCTCGCCGTCGAGCAGCACGGCCGCGCCCTCGGCGGGTCCGGCGGGGGCATCGGTGACCACCACGCCCTCCACGCGCACCTGGGCTGCGGTGCCGGTGGGGAGGAAGGGGAGTAGCATGCTCGCAACGATTAGGGCGGCTCGGAGGAGCCGGATCGAGTGGAAACGCGTGGTGCGTGATGGATTGGACAAGCGGTAACAGCTCCGTGACTCGGACGTCGGCGATGCGGCAGCGTGTCCCGTGCCCCGTGCCTGACCTCAAGATACCACTTCCGCGTCAGGCTGGCGTCAGCGCGGTGCCACGCGCTCCGTCCGCAACCAGCCTCACCCCTGTCCCCTCTCCGCTGACGCGGAGAGGGGGACGCGCTGGGTGGGCTTGCGTTAGCAGCGCGCGATCGGATTTGACGCGCATGGACGAGCAGGCGGGTCTTTGGGAACGTTCGCAGGCGTCACAAATGCCCACAGGTCGACTGCCGAGCCAACGCACTCTAGGAAGGTGACGCCTGGCGTCATGAGTATCCCGTTTGTCTGCGGCGAAGGGGTAGTTGCACACCGCTGACCTGCGGATCCGTCAGTCGACGTTGTGCTCAACCAGGGCGCTGGCTCGGCACGATACGCCACCGCACTACGTACGGTTCGCGCGACTCGCCGCTTTGAACACCCCAGACGTGCATACCCCGTCGAACATACGCGAGCGCGTTTCTCGGCATTACGACCGTACCAAGAAACGTCCCTGTTGGCGTGATGACGTCAAAGGTGGGCGGCTCCCGCCATTCGTACGTGGGACGTTCATCAACCGGCGCTCGTGCTTGGGGCGAGTCGTCACGTAGTGCCCGGACGTACCGATCTACCCAAACCCGTCCGTCCTCGTCGACCGATAGAGCGCGAAACGCCGGCTTCTGGCGTGGTAAGTCTGGATAGCTGCGGGGTTCCCCGGATCCGCGCGCTGCAAGAAAACGTGCCCATTGGCGCCACATCTCCCGCTCAGCGGGCAACACGGTCACTGGCTCAATATGCCGTTCGATCCGACGAATCCGGCCAGTCGGCATGAGTAGGTTGATTGCGTAGCGTGACGTAACGCCCGTTACGAGATAGCCAAATGGGCTGAGGGCGTACACGGTCTCTTTCGTAAAGGTCCCGCGAGGCCCTTCCGGAGTGGAGAGCACGAAGCCCGGATTGCCGTTGCGCGACGGGACGAAAACGGAATCCTGCACAGCTCCAGTTCGGGAGAGGCGAATGAAGAGTTCCGGCATACTCGCCGTTGTACCTTCATGGCCGGTTGATACTCTTCGAAGATCAGCCGCCTTCACGTAGTAGTGTCCGGCCGTGTCGACTAGAAAGGCCGACCAGCTGTGTAACGCGCTCGGGACGCGATGGCTGGTAATGTACGTTGCCGTTGAGTCGTACACGGTGATGCGGCTGTTCCCGACGTCCCAGACTGCGAGCTCGAGTCCGGGTAACATAGCCATACCGAGAACGTCGCGATACTCACCCGGCCCTGCTCCCTCGCGACCGACGTTGCGTATGAAGCGACCTGCTGCATCGTACTCGCGGATGATCGGGACTTGGGCATCGTAGACATAAATGGAGCCCTCGCCATCAACCGTCATCGCAGCCACATGTCCCAGGGTATACTCGTCACCGCCGTCTAGCACCCCGATGCGAATCTCCTCAACGACACTTACCGAGTCGCCCCAGACAGGGGAACCATTCGCGTGTAAAACGACGGTATCCTGCGTAGTCCGAGCTGAGGCGGTCATTGCGACAACATGAAGTAGAATCCCTCCCTGACTGAGAGCCCGAAGATACGTCAGAAATTTCCGACTGACCGTTGCTTCATAAGCTCGCCCCAAAGGGTTGGAGGCAACAAAAACCCCCAAAAGGTGCGAGGGAGTGTTCCGCTTCAGGAAGTTCTCGACTCTTCCCCTGCCTCTGAGAGCTACACCTTTTCCCATGGTCACGGCGCCGCCTGAAGCCGCCGGCGATTGACCTCATGCCGCCGCCGCCCCGCCAGCCGAGCCGACAGGTCACCCGCGTAGTACTCAGCCAACGGCAGGTAGTTTAGGGCCGCGCGCAGCCGCCGCAGTACGGAATCCCCCAGGTCATGCCTCAGCAACTGCTTGCGCCCGGCCAATCGCGGGATTCACTGACACCATCCATGACACGGTACCGGACAACGGTTGGAACGTCGAGGTCGTCGAGTTCAACACCCCAAACAGTACCTCCACAGATTTCGTGCACTGTAACTCCGGCGCCGACAGACACCGAGCCGACAGGATTGAGTCGCTCATCGAATACATCCCAGTGGCTCGTATTACGGTCTTGATTGTCTCGCTGGATCCAAATGCTGCGGTCAATCCCGACCCGGACTGTCTGGTCGAAGGGCCGAACAGTCGCGCGGCGTACCGGCGGAAGATAGCGAGGGCGGTACACTTCTCGTGCGATCGCGCGGCGTGCCGCGTCCGGGCCACCAAAGAATCGCCCCAGTTCGTCTATCGAAACGGATTCGGATATCCAGTAGTCGACGGCCTCCTCAGTGAACGGTACGCGTTCGTACGTCACGCGTCGCACAGATCTGCGCTTCTCGGGCAAGTCAACGACTATAATTTCGTATTCGCCTGTCGCGCCACGACCGTCATTAGATTGGTCAAGAACCACTATCCGATCACCACTTTTGGACACGGCGAGCACATCGTGCGATGACCATGGTTGAACCGTTTGAAAGACTCCGCCACCAGGGAGCGACACTCGCATCTCTCTATGCTCGACACTTAGCATCTGAACAGTGTCTAAGGGGTCGCCCCCTTCTGAGAGCCGTGTGAGCGCTTCGTGGGGCTGTGGTTGCCTAATCTGGGGCGGCCCGAACTCGCGCCCCAGGAAGGATCCATCGGCCAGAAGGCTTACCATCATGAAGACACTGCCCGGACTAACCTGCGCAGGAACGGTGATTGCCCGAGCGAACTCGCCGGAGGGGTGGAATAGACTGACCCGCCTGCGGCCTGGCTCAACGACCCAAAGCATATCGGCGAGCCAGCCGGCCCGTAGCGGCGCTAGGAATTCACCGGGACCACTGCCCTCACGACCGATCGTCCGCAAGAGGTGCCCCGAAGCCCCGTACACGTTAACCCTCTTTGCTACGCCATCGAGAACGTAGATCTCGCGGTCAGGACCAACGGTGATTTGCCAGACGTCACTCAGCGGCGCGCGCGGGTCGCCTGCATATCGAGTTTCAGGCGTCAGGAGCCATGGTTCGATCTGTGCTTCAGCATTCGCGAGTGGCAGGCAGCCAAGACTCCCCGTTGCGAGTACCGCGAATAGACGACACCACGGCATCGATTCCTCCATGTCGATGTGCTGGCGCTGGGAACAGTCAGCACAGCAAATGTTGCGTCAGAGTGCAACTACTCTGGTAGCCAGACGCATCGTCTCTCCAACTGAGGGTGAGTACGAACGGCTTACTATCCAACCGCTACAGCCTCGCTCATACGCTCTGCCACCATTAAGATGCTCGGATGCTCTGCCCTCGCGAAGCGAATAAGGCGTACCAGGATGAGTATCGACCGTGGCGCTCGTGAGTAACGTACCGTCGCCCTGAAGCTGTAGGGTACCCTCTCCGGGGCGTAATGAGAATCCAGGCGCTCCCTCGCAGTAGTTTCCGTAGGCAATGCAGCCGTTCGGAATCTCGATGCATCCCTCGTCGTACCCGATGAGGGCAAAATAGAAGCACCCTTGAGAATCACAGTTGATGCAGAGTCCAAACTGCGCATTCGCGACTTGCGGACTCATTACCCCCAAACTGGCCAGCACCACGAGTGACGCCAATGTCATCTTCCAGTATCGCATACGACCTCCAACGAGTACGTTCACTTTGTGGCTGCATCCCAGCGCCAGCCGTATGTGACTAGTTCCAGTCTATCGGTGCGTCGTAGCGCGACCAGAAGCCTGCCCTCCGGTGAGCTCGCTAGCAGACCGAGTGGCACCTCGATCTGCGAATGCCGTATGGCTCTACCAGCTTGGTCGTACAGGACCAAAAGGCGGTGATCGCTTCGTGGGTCGGAGAGTGTCTGAGCAAAGCCGCGGTCAAGAGCCACCACGGGAAGACCGATCCACTCTCGGAGATCTGACGGTCCTTCAGAGATCTCTGGTGAACCTCCGGCGAGAGGTCCGGAGAGCTTTGACACGGCACCCAACGAGTCCAAGAGAACCCAGGTGAATGGCCACCTGAAGCTTGCGATAATGAAACCCTTCGTCTCGCGAGCAAGATGGCTGAAACGAAGATCCCATGGATCCTGCCCGGCTTCTTCCCATGGTGTCAACCGGCGCAAGGATCCGTCGTGGGCGACGGAGAAGGTTGCTGAGGACAGACGGGCGGTGACGACCCCAACGATCCAGCCGTCTGTCGTACGAGCGGCCGAAACGACCTCGTCATCAATCGCTGTCACGGTCACACTCCTCGTGCATTTGTTGTGCGGTTCGACCCGATACACAACTGTCTCGTCCCCATGCACGAAGAACTCAACTACCGAATCGTGCTCCACGAATGCGGCGGTTATGATGTCTCGCGACTCTGCTGGACACAACGGCAACGCGATGCGTTTGTCGCGAGCTATCAGGCTGACCGTGCCATTCCCCCAGTAAACGATACGACCGTCATTCGCGATCGCGGCGCCGACTACGTTCGCTGTGACAGGTAACTCGTGAGCGTGGAGCTCCTGAAGGGTGAGCTGGCGGATGGGCGCTCGTGCCCTACTCACTGGTGCTTTGCCAGCGACCTTGAGCACAGAGAACGGCGGCGATCGGTCGGGGGCGATCCCTCCCAACTCCCGATGTAAGGACGGGGCAACGCCGCTGAGTAGCTGTGCGTGGCGCGACTCGGGAATCTGGGTGTACCCGCACAGCGTGATGAGGAGAAGAGTTAGTCTTCCCATGGCACTAACCTAATGAGGGCGCCAGAAAAGCCGTTGGCCGTCGGAAGCACTATAGCACAACTTGTTCTGTGAACCGTCGCATCCTCTCGCCTTCGGCGGCCGAGTACGCGCGTACCGTAATCCAACCACGGCAGCTTCGGTTGTACGCCACCCCGGGTCTGGGGTTATCAAACGCGGCACCATGCATGAGCGCGTTGGTCGTGACGTCGGAAGCCAACGGGTGGAGTAGGGACGCTGTCCGGGCGAGCACGCTGCCGTCTCCTTGGATCAGCAGAGTGCCCTCTCGTTCTAGCAGCGACGTGCTTGCCAGCGTGTAGATGCATTCGGGACCGTAGGCGACACAGCCACCTTGAAACTCAATGCATCCGTCCAGGTGGCCTATGACCGCCCACCAGTAGCAATACTGTCCACTGCAATTCCAACAGACTTGTGCCTCCGCCGACTTCGGGGTCATCGCATTGAGGCTGGCGATCACCGCAAGGCAACCCAAGATTCTCAGGTGTTGCATCATCGTGCCCTCCTAGGTGGTTTTGATGAGATGTGGCCGCATGCCAAGCGCCAGTTCTGCGCAACCGAAACGTTGGTAGTCGGTCAGCGAGCGATGGTGATTTCTGGGCGTCGAGTATGATGCCCGCTCGCCTCCGCGATGTTTTCGAAATGTGTTAAGTAAGCGGGGGCACTCATTGCCACTGCCGACGCAAACAACCTGCTAGAAGCCACGTGCCCCGCTTACTCTTGTTTGGCCACCCCTCGCCGCAACCCTTCCCCCAACCGATCCCCCAACTCCCCCTCCCCTACCCCAGCCAGCTTCGAAGCCGTTACTCCGATCAGCCCCATCAACATCCGATCAAACCCCCACAGCGCCTCATACCCCAGGCTGAGTGCAATCGCCTCGAGCGACTCCGCCCCCAGCCTCGCCCGCTCCCACCCCAGCAGTACCCGCGCTACCTCCACAAACCGCCGCGGCGGTCGCAGCCCCACCCGCTCGAGCCGCCGCCGCAGACTCCGTCCCGGTATGTCCACGGCATCCTCCATGGCCCCGGCCGCGACGCCCTCAAGAGCCGCCTTCCAGACCTGCACCCGAGGATCGTCATCGAAAAGACGTTCCTCCCGTGCCCCGAGAAGCTGATGTCCCCACGCCAGGTGCCAAATTCCCCGCGCCTCGACCGGCGACGACAACTCGATCGCCGCGGCATCGCCAACGACTGCCCGGACGCACCGGCCGGCCGCCACGACGCGACATCCAACCCCATCGGGTACCAGCTCGCACCCGGCCGACACCGGCCTCGCCACGCACGCGGCCCCGCACTGGCCCACGAGGTCGAGCCGCGCCCCCCGCGGCCACACGATCCAGTCCACCATGCCGGTCTCGAACTCGGCCAGCAGCGCACCCTCCGACGCGAACGCTTTCACGGCGACGCAGGCGTCCCGCACCGTGAAGAGCGGACGAGAGATGCCCTCGAGGATGCCCAAGATCATGATCCTGGCCTCCTGTCGTGACTCCAGGGCGCACTGTCGGCTGATGAGTTGCGCGGCGGAGGGGAGGGAGACCGCGCAAGCTTACCTCAATGTATCGCAGCGGGGGGGGGGACCATCAACCAGGGAAGCAGAACGGTTCGTGGGTGAGGTGTTGCGCGAGAAGATTCTACCGCTCACGCTCCCGTTGCTCGCTCCCGTCCTTGGTCCACATCACGACGACGCCGCAGCGGGCGTTTCGGCCGCTGAACTCCACGGGAACATCTGCTGCGCCCACGTACACCTCGATGCCGGCGATGCCGTCGACCGGCAAGCCGTCGATCCCCTCTTCGCCCACATAGAACGCGGCGCCGTCCAAATAGTACTGCACCTGGCAGTCCTCGCTTCCACTGAACGACGGCAGCACGCGCGCCGAGGACGGCTTCAGTAGGTAGCCGGTGCAGAACTTGTTCGTGCACTCGAGGTCGATATTGCGTACCGTCCGGAAGAAGTCCGACAGCCGCCGCACCCCCGTGCGCTCGATCTGCTCCCACGTGATGTACTGCCCGCCCGGCCACGTCTCGCGCCGGTCGTAGAAGCCCGCCAGCCGCGGCGTGTAACGCGGGCCCTCCCCTTCCACCACCACCGTGTCCAGCTCGGAGCTCAACCGCCGAAGCTGGACACGAATCTGCGGGTCGTCTCCCGCCACCAGCTCGAGCTGCGCCGCGGCGGCTCCGTATCCCACCAGCCGGATCTCCAGCCGGTAGCTCCCCGGGGGCGCTTCGAACCAGAACGCCCCGACGGCATCGGTCACCGCGCGCTGCTCGCCGTCGAGCAGCACCGCCGCGCCCTCGGCGGGGTCGCCGGGGGCATCCGTGACCACCACACCCTCGACCTGGACCTGGGCTGCGCTGCCGGAGGGGAGGAAGGGGAGGAGCATACACGCCACGATCAAGACGGCTCGGATGAAACGGGTCGCGCGGAAACGTCTGTTGCGTGGTGGATTGCGCATGCGGTGTAACTCCCTCCATCAAGGTACACCGCGGGCGTCAGGAGGGCGTCATCGCCGCGCTCCGCTCCGTACCTGGCGGCAAGGCGCTGAATCGGCCATCGCCGCACGCTTCCGCCTAGGCACCGCTGCAAGCCCTCCGTATATTCACATTTCAGTTGCACATGTGCTGCACATGTGAGATACTTGGAAGGTGAGCAAGATGATCCAGGTCCGAAACGTCACCGATCGCCTCCACGGCGAGCTGCTGCGCCGGGCGACTTCCCGCGGACAAACCCTCACCGCGTATATCGAGGAGCTCCTCGAGCGAGAGGTGGCGCGGCCGCCCATCGAGGACGTGCTCGAGCGCGTTCGGGCGCGACCGCCCGTGAAGCTCGCGGAGCCGGTAGCGGACGCCGTCAAGGAGGAGCGGGCGCGGCGGGGCACTGATTGAGGGTTGTTGTCGCCGACGCCTCGGCGCTGCTCGAGCTGCTGCTGGGCACCGAGCGCGGGGCGGCGGTGGCGGCCATCGTCAGCGAACCGGCGGTCGATCTCCACGTGCCGAGCCTGTGCGACGTCGAGGTAGTTTCGGGGCTCCGGCGGCTCGTCCTACGCCATCTCGTGACCCCGCGGCGCGCAGGCGATGCGCTGGGCGATTATGGCGATCTCCCGCTCGTGCGGCACGGGCACCAGGCGCTCCTCCCGCGGATCTTTGAGCTGCGGCGGAACCTCTCGGCGTACGACGCGGCGTACGTGGCGTTGGCCGAGCGGCTGGGAGCCGGGCTGTTGACCGGGGATGCTTCGTTGGCGCGGGCCGTCGGACGACATACGCGGGTGGTGGCCTCGCCGCTCTCCCTCTGCTGACGCGGAGAGGGGACGTGGCCGGCGGGTCTTCGATGCGCATGTGGGGAGGAACTCGCCTCGGGATCAAGTGACGCGCCGCGGTGTGGACAACGTGTTGCCCGGTGCGTTGCGGCGGCGCCGCGCTACATTCTCCCCATGCTGACCCTCGTCCCCAACTTCTCCGAAGGCCGGAACCGCGCCACGCTCGACGCCTTCGAGGGCGCCGTCCGGGCCGTCCCCGGCGGGTACCTGCTCGACATCCACGCCGACGCGTTCCACCACCGGTCGGTGTTCACGATCGCCGGCGAGGCGGAGCCGCTGCTCGCCGCGGCGTACCGGACCATCGCCATAGCGCGGGACATCATCGACCTGCGCACCCACACCGGACAGCACCCCAGGGTCGGCGCCGCGGACGTGGTACCGTTCGCGCCGCTGGATGAGGAGGACATGGATGTCTGCATCGGCCTCGCGGCCGAGCTGGGGGCGCGGGTCGGCGACGAGCTGGAGATTCCGGTCTTCCTCTACGGCCGCGCCGCCCTGAAGAAAGGCCGGCGGCTCCCCGCCCAGATCCGAAAGCCCGGCCTCACGAGGCTCGGCGAGCTGATCCGTACGGACCCCGCGTGGGCCCCGGACTTCGGGCCCACTGCCCTCCATCCCACCGCCGGCGCCGTCATGATCGGTGCCCGCAAGGTGCTGGTGGCCTACAACGTCTTCCTCGACACCGACGACGTCACGGTCGCCAGGCGCATTGCCAAGGAGATTCGCGAGTCCGCGGGCGGCTTCCCCGCCCTCCAAGCGCTCGGCTTCCTGGTGGATGGCAAGGCGCAGGTCTCGATGAACCTCCTGAACATCGACCTGACGTCCCCCACCCAGGCGTTCGACGCCGTTGCCGAGGCCGCGCGACGGGCGGGGGTGGGCGTGCTCAGGAGCGAAGTGGTGGGGCTGATGCCGGAGCGGGCGTTACCGAAAGAGGCGGAGCGGCGCTTGAAGCTTGCGGGAGCTGGGGAGCGCGTGCTGGAATGGCGGCTGAAGGAGGTCGTGGGAAGCCAGGACCGCTAGGGCGCGGAGCGCGGGGCGCGGTGCGGGAAACCGGAAGCTCCGTGCTCCGCGCCCCGCGCCCTCATGCGCTACTCGCCACCGGCACCGCGGTGAGCGGCTTCGGCCCTGCCGGATCGATCAGCACCGTGTGCTCGAAGTGCGCCGAGAGCGAGCCGTCGGCGGTGACCACGGTCCATTTGTCCTCGAGCGTCCTGATGTCCGCCCGGCCGAAATTGACCATCGGCTCAATGGCCAGCGTCATGCCCGCCACGAGCCGGGGACCGCGTTTGGGCTTGCCGTAGTTGGGGACTTGCGGTTCCTCGTGGAAGCTCGACCCGATGCCGTGGCCCACCAGCTCGCGCACGACGCTGTAGCCGGCGCCCTCGGCGACGCGCTGGATGGCGTGCCCGATGTCGCCCACGTGATTACCCAACACCGCCGCGTCGATCCCCGCCTCGAGCGCCTTCTGCGTCACCCGGAGGAGACCCTGCGCGTCGGGTCCCACCTCGCCCACGGCGACCGTGACGGCGGAATCCGCGTGCAGGCCGTCCATGTAGACGCCGCAGTCGATCGAGATGATGTCACCGTCCTCGAGGATCCGGCGTGGCGAGGGGATGCCGTGCACGATCTCGTTGTTGATCGACGTACACAGCGAGGCCGGGAAGTCGTACAGCCCCTTGAACGAGGGGCGCGCCCCCGGGTGGCTCCGGATGAACTCCTCGGCGACGATGTCGAGGTCGGCTGTGCTCACGCCCGGGGCGGTCCGGCTCATGACGAGCTGGAGCGTCTCGGCCAGAATCCGCCCGGCCGCGGCCATCGTCTCGACTTCCCTCGGCGACTTGATCGTGATCATGCGCCCACGCCCTCCCGCACCCGCTCGGCGATCATCTCTCGGTCTCCGGTTCCCTGAATCACCGTGAGGATCCCCCGCCCCCTGTAGAACGCGATCAGGGGCTCCGTCTGTTTCCGGTACACCTCGAGCCGCTTCGCGATTGCTTCGGGGGCGTCGTCGACGCGGCCTTCGGCGGCGGCGCGGCTCGACAGCCGCCGGACCAGCTCGTCCCGCGGCACCTGGAACTCGAGCACGTGGTCTACTGCTGCATTCCGCTTCCGCAAGAGCCGGTCCACCGCCTCCGCCTGGGCCACGGTGCGGGGAAAGCCGTCCATGATGACCCCGTTGGCCGCCTTCGGGACGGCGAGCACCTGCTCGATGAGGCCGAGGATCACGTCGTCCGGGACCAGCAGCCCCTGGTCGTAGTACTCCTTGGCCTTCTTGCCCAACGGCGTCCCGTCGCGCATGGCCGCGCGGATCACGTCCCCCGTGGCCACCCGGGGCAGTCCCGTACGCTCGGCGAGGATCTGGCCTTGGGTACCCTTGCCGGCGCCCGGAGGGCCGAGGAGGATCACATACATCGTGCAGCGGCTAACGGGGAGCGGGGATTACGACGATTGGAGATTGGAGAAGCTGGGGCGACGGCCGGCTCTGGTGGTCGACATCCGCACGTCGATTGACCATCTCCATTCTCCGCTCTCCAATCTGCAATCTCCAATCACATGTATCTCCCTTTCCGCCCCCGGAACTTCACCCGCCCCTGCTTCATGTACTCGTCGTAGTGCCGCAGGTGGAGGTGTTGCTGTACCTGCACCCACGTGTCCAGGCCCACGCCGACGACGATCAGCAGGCCGGTGCCCCCGAAGAAGAAGGGGACGTTGAACCAATCGAAGATGAAGAACGGCAGCAGCGCCACCACGGTGAGGAAGATCGACCCCGGTAGCGTCACGCGCGTGAGCACGTCGTCGATATAGTCCGCCGTCGCGGCGCCCGGCTTGACCCCGGGAATGAACCCGCCCTGCTTCTTCAGGTTCTCCGCGATGTCCAGCGGGTTGAAGATGATGGACGTGTAAAAGTACGAGAAGAAGATGATCAGGATGGAGTAGCTGATGTAATACACCGCGGAGCCCGGCTGGAACATGTCGGACACGTTCCGCAGCGCGGGGAGATTGCTGAACGTGGCGATCGTGCCCGGGACGATGATCAGCGATTGCGCGAAGATGATCGGCATCACGCCCGCGGAGTTGATGCGGATCGGGATGAACGTCTTTTGCCCCTCCCGAATCCTCCCGCGTCCCATGACCTTGCGGGGAATCTGGATCGGGATTCGCCGGGCGGCCACCGTGACCGAGATGATGCCCGCGATCACCGCGATCATCACCGCGATCAACACGAGAAGCCGCGGCAGGTTGATCACGCCCGTCCGCAGGAAGTCGAGCGTCCGGAAGAACCCGGGCCACATCCCTTCCATGATCGAGAAAAAGATGAGCAGGCTCATCCCGTTCCCGATGCCCCGCTCCGTGATCTGCTCGCCGAGCCACATCACGAAGACGGCGCCGGTGGTGAGCGTGAGCACGGTGAGCATGCGGAAGCCCCAGCCCGGCGATGGAACGGCGGCTTGTTGCTCGGCGAAGATGGCGAACCCGTACGCCTGGAACAGCGAGAGGACCACGGTCGCGTACCGGGTCCACTGCGTGATCTTCTTGCGGCCCTCTTCTTCCTTTTGGAGCTTCTCGATCAGCGGGAACACGGCGCCGCCGAGCTGAAACATGATGGACGCCGAGATGTACGGCATGATACCCAGCGCCAGCACGGTGGCGCGGGACAGCCCCCCGCCCACGAACATGTCGTACACGCCGAACAGCGTCTGGGCGCCCTGGTTGCGGATGAAGTCCGCCATCACCTGGACGTCGACACCCGGCGTCGCAATGTGGGCACCGGCCCGGTACACCGCCAGGCAGAGGAGCGTGAAGAGGATCTTCTCCTTCAGCTCCGGGACGGCGAAGAGGTTCGGAATGCGTGGCGCCGTCACTTCCCTATCCCTCGATCCGCCCGCCCGCTCGCTCGATCTTCTCGCGGGCGCCCTTGGAAACCGCGCACCCTTGGACCGTGTATGCCGTGTCGGTGTCGCCGGTGCCGAGGATCTTCACGGGCCGGTCGGAGCGGCTCACCAAACCGGCCGCCACGAGCGTGGCCGGGGTCACGTCTGGTGCGCCCAGGCGCGCCAGGTCCTTGATGTTCACGACCTGGGCGGGCACACGGAACGGGTTGGTGAACCCCCGTTTGGGGACCCGGCGCGTGAGCGGCATCTGGCCGCCCTCGAACCACGCCGGCACGTTGCCGCTCTTCCGGGCCCGCTGGCCCTTGTGACCCCGACCCGCGGTCTTCCCCAGCCCGGACCCCGGCCCGCGCCCCTTCCGCTTGGGCTCGTGGTGTGCGCCAGGCGGAGCCGGAAGGTTGTGCAGGCCCAGCGGCGCGCCGGTGTCTTTGGAATCCGTTGCCATCACGCCTCCTCGGTCACGTGCACGAGGTGCCGCACCTTGTAGATCATCCCGCGGACGGACGGGTTGTCGATCACCACGACCTCGTCCTGGTGATGCTTGAGCCCCAGCGCCGTGAGCGTCCGGCGGAACGGGTACGCGTGCCCGATCCCCGACCGCACCTGCCGCACCCGCAGCTTGGCAGCCGACGTGGACTTGGCCTTCGTGCGCTTGGGCGCCGGCCGCTTGGTAGCGGTGGTTGCCTTTTTCTTCTTTTTGGCGCCCTTCCGCTTGGCTGCCTCAGCCACCTGCCACCTCCTCCCGAGGCTGCCGCGGACGGTAATCGATCTCGCTGACGTCGAGTTCCCGCGCCCGCGCCACCTGCTCGACGGTGGTGAGGTGTCGGAGGCCGTCGATCGTGGCCCACGCCATGTTCAGCGGGTTCGCCGAGCCGAGCGACTTGGTGAGGATGTCGCTGATCCCGGCGCATTCCAGAACCGCCCGGACCGGACCCCCGGCGATCACACCGGTCCCGGACGAGGCCGGCTTCAGCAGCACGCGGCCGGCGCCGTGCCGTCCCACGATCTCATGCGGGATCGTCGTGCCCTCCCGTGGGATGGGCGTCATGTCCCGCTTCGCCGATTCCACCGCCTTGCGCACCGCCTCGGACACTTCGTTGGCCTTCCCGGTGGCTACGCCCGCCTTACCGTTCCCGTCGCCGACGGCGACGAGGGCGTTGAACGAGAACCGCCGGCCGCCCTTGACCACCTTGGCAACGCGGTTGATCGAGATGACGTTCTCGACCAGATCGGACTCACGCTCGCGACGCTCGCGGCGCGGGCCGCGTTCCTTCCCATTGCTCATGACGTCAAAACTCCAATCCGCCCTCGCGGGCGCCTTCGGCCACGGCCCTGACCCGGCCGTGGTACGGATAGCCGCCCCGATCGAACACCACACGCGTGATCCCGGCCTTCTTGGCCAGGACCGCGATCTGCTTCCCCACGGCCTTGGCCCGGCCCACCTTGCCGGCGCCGTCGGCGGCGAGGCCTTTGGTCAGATCGCTCGCCCCGACCAGCGTCATGCCGCGGTCGTCATCCACGCATTGCGCGTAGATGTGCTTGATGGAGCGGTACACGACCAAGCGTGGCCGCTCCGCCGAGCCGCGGACTCGTTTGCGGACCCGGAGGTGGCGCCGGGCGCGACGGCTGCTGCGCGACACCGGTTTGGGGGTCGGCCTCATGCCTTGGCTCCGGTCTTACCCGCCTTGCGGCGGACTTGCTCGTTGCGATACCGGATGCCCTTTCCCTTGTACGGCTCCGGCGGCCGGATGGCGCGAAGATCCGCGGCCACCTGACCCACGACTTCCTTGTCGATCCCTTCGACGGTCACGACCGTGTTGTTCTCCACCGACAGCTTGATGCCGGGCGGGGCCTTGTACTGGACCGGATGCGAAAAGCCAACCTGCAGCTTGAGGCCGCCCGCCTGCGTCTCGGCACGGTAGCCAACACCCTGGATCTCGAGCTGCTTGCTGAAGCCCGTGCTCACGCCGTGGACCATGTTCGCGATCAGGGCGCGTGTCAGTCCGTGCAGCGCGCGGTGGCGCCCCACGTCGGACGGGCGCGACACTTGGACGACGTCGTTCTCCACCGCCACGCGCATCTCCGCATGGACGGTGCGCCCCAGCTCACCCTTTGGGCCCTTCACCGTGACGCGCTTGCCGTCGAGCGTCACCGAGACGCCCTTGGGGATCTCGATCGGTCGCCTACCGACCCGTGACATAGGAGCTCCTTACCACAACATGGCGACGAGCTCGCCGCCCATTTGCGCCCGTCGCGCATCGCGGTCGCTCATCAGCCCGCGTGGCGTGGACACGATCGCCATGCCCAACCCGTTCTTGACGCGCGGGATTTCCCGCACGCGTACGTAGCGTCGCAGGCCTGGCCGGGATACGCGCTGCACCTCGTGGATCACCGGCGTTTCGCCGTGATACCGCAGGTACACGCGCAGCAGCCCGTGCCGGCCGTCGTCCAGGACCTTGAAGTCGTGGATGAAGTGGTTCTCGCGCAGCAGCCGTGCGATTTCCACCTTGAACTTCGAGACCGGCATGTCCACCCGGCGCTGTCCGGCGCGGCTGGCGTTCCGGACGCGGGTGAGCATGTCGGCGACGGGATCAGTCATCGTCATCGTGTCGTTCCGCCGAGTCCGTTACCAGCTCGCCTTGCGCACGCCGGGCACTTCGCCCCGCAACGCAAGTTCCCGGAAGCAGATCCGGCACAGGCCGAATCGGCGCAAATACGCACGGGCCCGCCCGCACCGCTGGCAGCGGTGGTAGGCCCGAACCTTGAACTTCGGTTTCCGTTTCGCCTTCGCGACCAAACACTTCTTCGCCATACGGCTCCTTACCCGATCTGCACCGGCGTTTGCCCACGCAGCGGCATGCCGAGCTCCCGTAACAGGGCCATCGCCAGGTCGTCCCGCCCGGCGGTCGTCACGAACGTGATATCCATTCCGTGGATCTTCTCGACCTTGTCGTAGTCGATCTCCGGGAAAATCATCTGCTCCTTGATGCCAACCGTGTAGTTTCCGCGCCCGTCGAACGACCGCGTGGGGAATCCCCGGAAGTCGCGGATCCGGGGCACCGCCACGACGATGAAGCGGTCGAGGAACTCCCACATCCGCCAGCCCCGCAGTGTCACCATGGTGCCGATCGGCATCCCCTCGCGGAGGGAAAAGTTCGAGATGGCCTTGCGCGCCCGGGTGACCACCGCGCGCTGGCCGGTGATGGCCCCCAGCTCTTCCACGGCGCGCTCGAGCAGCTTGGGGTTCTTGGGCGCCTCGCCCATCCCCACGTTCAGCACGATCCGCTCGAGGCGCGGCGCCGCCAGGAGGTTCGCGATGGCGAACTCCTGCATGAGCTTCGGCCGCACGACGTTCTGGTAGTAATCCAGCAGCCGGGGCCTGACGGCCGGCGCACTCGGCGCCGCCGGCTCGGCCGCCCCGCCGTTCTCCTCTTTCTTTTTCTTCTTCGCTTCGGCCTTCGTCGCGGCCATCGCCTGTCTCCTTCGTCCTACCGGTTCCGCGGAATGGGCTGGCCCGATTTCACACTCAGCCGCTCCACCGTGCCGTCCGCGTCCTTCTTCCGCCGCACGCGGGTCGGCTCACCGGACTTGGGGTCCAGCAGCATCACGTTCGACGCGTCGATGGGACCCGGGAACCGGATGATGCCGCCCTCGGCCGTCGGCGTGGACCGCTGGTGCTTGGTGACCATGTTCACGTTCTCGACGACTACCTTCCCCTTCCGCGGCACCACACGGATGATCGCGCCCTCGGCGCCCTTGTGCTCGCCACGGATCACACGGACGCGGTCGCCCTTGGCCACGTGCAGCTTGGGTCGGGTGGCGCGCGGCGCGGCGCGCCGACGCTTCGATTTCTTGTAGACCAGTGGCTTCACGTTACAGTACCTCGGGCGCCAGCGAGACGATCTTCATGAAGCGCTTCTCGCGCAGCTCGCGGCCCACGGGGCCGAAGATGCGCGTGGCGCGCGGCTCGCCGGCGTCGGTGATCAGGACCGCCGCGTTCTCGTCGAAGCGGATGTAGCTCCCATCCCGCCGCCGCGTTTCCTTGGCGGTCCGCACGACCACGGCCTTGGCGACGTCGCCCTTCTTCACCTGGCCGGTCGGCAGCGCGTCCTTGATGGCGACCACGACGATGTCCCCCAGGCCGGCGTAGCGGCGCTTGCTCCCGCCGAGCACCCGGATCACCAAGGCCTTTCGGGCGCCGGAATTGTCCGCGATCTTGACGATCGTTTCCTGCTGGACCACGGTGGCCTCGCTTTATTTCGCCCGGGAGACGATCTCGACCACGCGCCAGCGCTTGGTGCGGGAGAGCGGTCGCGTTTCCATGAGCCGTACGGTGTCTCCGGCCTTCGCCCCCATCTCGTCGTGGGCGTGCACCTTCTTGGTGCGGGTGATCTGCTTTCCGTAGAGCCCGTGCGCGAGGCGCCGGGTCAGCAGCACCGTCACGGTCTTCTGCATCTTGTCGCTCACCACGGTACCGGTGCGCACCTTGCGCCGCGACCGGCCCGACCGGGTCTCTACCGTCATGCTTGGGCCCTCTCGCGCAGCACCGTCTCCAGCCGCGCAATGTTGCGGCGCATGATCCCGAACTGCGCCGGGTTTTCGATGGCCTCGGTGGCGCCGCGGAAGCGGAGGCGGAATCGCGCCTCGCGGAGCCGCGACAGCTCGGCCTTGAGCTCGTCCGTCTCGAGCTCCCGCAGTCGCGCCGCGGTGAACGGTTTCTGTTCGGCGTCCTTCAGAGCCATGTCCCTACCCGTCCTCGCGCGCCACGAAGCGCGTCTTCACCGGGAGCTTGGCCGACGCGAGCCGGAGCGCGGCGCGCGCCATCTTCTCCGGCACCCCTTCGACCTCGAACATCACCCGTCCCGGCTTCACCACCGCGACCCACCCCTCGGGATTGCCTTTCCCCTTCCCCATCCGGGTCTCGGCCGGCTTCTTCGTGATCGGCTTGTCGGGAAAGATCCGGATCCACACCTTCCCGCCGCGCTTCATCTCGCGCGTCATCGCCACACGGGCCGCCTCGATCTGCCGGCTGGAGATCCAGCCCGGCTCCAGCGTCATCAGCCCGAAATGCCCGAAGGCCACCGTGTTCCCGCGGGTCGCGTGCCCACGGGTGCGGCCCTTCATCTGCTTGCGGTACTTGACCCGCTTCGGCGCTAACACGACTTAGGCCCCCGTGCTGTAGGTCCGCCCGCGGGCGTCCTCGACGATCTCGCCCTTGAAGATCCAGACCTTGACGCCGATCGTCCCGTACGTCGTCTTCGCGGTGGCCAGGCCGAAATCGACGTCCGCGCGCAGCGTGTGCAGCGGCACCCGGCCCTCGTGGTAGCCCTCCACCCGGGCGATCTCGGAACCCCCCAACCGCCCGCCGGTCTTGATCTTGATACCCTGCGCCCCCATGCGCATCGCGCTCTGCACCGCCCGTTTCATGGCGCGCCGGAACGACACGCGCTGGACCAGCTGGTGCGCCACGCTCTCCGCCACCAGCTGAGCATCGAGCTCCGGCCGCTTGATCTCCTCGACGTTGATCCCGATCGCCTTCCCGGTGAGCTGCGCCAGCTCGTCCCGGAGCTTGTCCACTTCCGCCCCACGCTTCCCAATGACGACGCCCGGCCGGCCGGTGAACACCGTCACCGTCACCTTTCCCGGCTTCCGCTCGATGTGGATGTCCGCCACCGCGGCGTGGCTCAGGCGCGTTTTCAGGTACTTCCGCATCAGCTCGTCTTCCCGCAGCAGCTCGGGGAACTCCCGGCCCGCATACCAGCGGGAACGCCACGGCTTGACGATGCCCAGCCGGAAGCCGTACGGATGGGTCTTCTGTCCCACTACGCCTCCTCCTTGGGTGCCACGCGGATCTCCACCTGGCTCGTCCGCTTCCGAATGGGCGACACGCGGCCCAGGGCCGCGGCGCGAAACCGCCACAACGTCGGGCCCTCGTTGACCACCGCGTACTTCACGAACAACCGGTCCACGTCGAACGCGTCGCCCTGTTTTTGCGCGTCCTGCTCCGCGTTCGCGACGGCCGAGCGCAGCACCTTCTCGATCTGCCGCGCCGCCCGCTTCTTGGAAAACTTCAAGAGCGAATACGCCTCGTTCACGTCCCGTCCGCGGATCGTGTCGATCACCAGACGCATCTTCCGCGGCGATTGCCGCACGCCCCGCTGAATCGCTCTCGCTGCCATGGCGCGTTCCTCAGCCGGCCGCCGGCGCGGCCTTCTTGTCGGCCGCCACCTTGCCGCCGTGTCCGCGGAAGAGTCGCGTGGGCGCGAACTCCCCCAACTTGTGCCCCACCATGTTCTCGCTCACGTACACCGGGATGAACTTGTTGCCGTTGTGCACCGCGATCGTATGGCCGACGAACTCGGGCGTGATCGTGGACGCACGCGACCACGTCTTCAACACCCGCCGCTCGTTGACCGAGTTCATGATCTGAATCTTCTCCAGCAGGGACTGCTGAACGTACGGTCCCTTCTTGACGCTGCGGGCCATGGCTCTGAACTCCTCGCCTTACCGCGTGGCTTTCCCGCGCTTGCGACCGCGCAGGATGAGCTTGGTGCTCTGTTTCTTCCGTTTGCGGGTCTTGCGACCCTCGGGCTTCCCCCACGGCGTGCACGGCGGCCGGCCGCCGGAGGCCTTGCCCTCACCACCCCCCAGCGGGTGGTCCACGGGATTCATCGCGACGCCGCGGACCTTGGGCCGCCGGCCCAGCCAGCGCGTCTTCCCCGCCTTGCCCACGCGCTGGAGCCCGTGCTCCGGGTTGCCCACCTCCCCCACCGTCGCCGTGCACTCCCGCCGCACGAGGCGCACCTCGCCGCTGCGCAGCTTGAGCGCGACGTGATGAGCTTCCTTGGCCATCACCTGCGCGCTCGTCCCCGCCGCGCGGCAGAGCTGGGCGCCCTTTGCGCGCTTCAGCTCGACGCAGTGCACCGTCGTCCCGAGCGGAATCTCCGCCAGCGGTAGCGCGTTCCCGGTCCGGATCTCGCTGCCGGGGCCCGCGGTGACCCGGTCCCCCACCACGAGACCGCGCGGATGCACGATGTAGCGCTTCTCGCCATCATCGTACGTCAGCAGCGCAATCCGCGCCGACCGGTTCGGGTCGTATTCGATGGCCGTCACCCGGCCGGGCACGCCGTGCTTGTCCCGCTTGAAGTCGATACGGCGGTAGCGGCGCTTGTGGCCGCCGCCGCGGTGGCGCACCGTCTCGTGCCCCTTGTGGTTCCGGCCGCCCGTCTTGTGCAACGGCTCGACGAGGGACCGCTCCGGCTCTCCCCGCGTGATCTCGGCGAAATCCGAGACGCTGCGAAACCGGGTGCCCGCGGTCATGGGACGGAACTGACGAGTCGGCATCTGGCTATCCCTCGAAGATCGCGATCTCGTCGCCTTCCTGCAGGCGGACGTAGACCTTCTTCCAGCGGCGGCGGCGCCCCTCGGAGCGCCCGCGCGTCCGGCGCTTCGCCGGCTGCTGGAGCGTACGCACGCTGGCGACCGTGACGTCGAACATCGTCTCGATCGCGTGACGAATCTGCGGCTTAGTGGCCGCGGGCGGCGCCTCGAACGTGTACTCCCGGAGCGCCGCGTAGCGCGCCGACGACTTCTCCGTGACCACCGGCCGCAGCACCGCGGTGTATTGGTCAGGCATCGCCGCTCTTCCGCTTGCCCGTGGCCTTCTTCTTCGTCGCCTTCTTCTTCGTGGCCTTCGTGGCCTTCTTGGCGGTGGCCCGCTTCTTCGACAACGCCCGCCCGCCCGCACGCGCCTGGGCGCCACCCTCCGACTGCTTCGTGGACCGGCGCGTCCCGGACGGCGCCTTCCGCGCGACCGCGTGGCCGCCGATCGCCGCCTCCTCGATCACCAGGGCGTCGGACCAGAGGATGTCGTAGACCGAGGCGTCCGCGTATCGCAGGACCCGCACGTTGGAAAGATTCCGGCCCGACAGATACACCGCCTCCCGGCTCTCCGCCGTCAACACCAGCACCTTGCGGTCGGCCAACTCCATCTTGCCCAGGAGCTCCACCATCTGGCGCGTCTTTGGGGCCTCGAACGCCAGATCCTCGATCACGTAGAGGGCCCCCTCGCCCGCCCGCGCGTTCAGGGCCGACTGCCGCGCCAGGCGCTTCACCTTCCGCGGCAGGTCGGTGCGGTAGTCCCGCGGCTTGGGGCCGAAGATGATACCGCCCCCACGCCATTGCGCTGAGCGGGTGGAGCCCTGCCGGGCGCGCCCCGTCCCCTTTTGCCGCCACGGCTTGCGGTTGCCGCCCGAGACCTCGCTGCGTGTCTTGGTGGAGTGCGTGCCCTGCCGCTGGTTGGCACGGTGGGCGCGGATCGATTCCCACAACACGGTGCGATGGACGCGGCCGTCGAACTCCTCGGGCAATGCGTAGCTGCCCTTGCGCTTCGCCGCCGCGGTGAAGTGATGCGCCTCAAGCATAACGGCCTCGGCCCCCCTGCTTGACGATCGACACGATGCCCTTGGCCGGCCCCGACACGGCGCCCCGCAGGTACAGGAGGTTGCGCTCGGCGTCGACGCGCACCACTCGTAACCCGGTGACCGTGTGGCGCCGCGGCCCCATCCGCCCGGGCATCTTCTTGCCCTTGATCACGCGGGACGGATTGGTCCCCGGCCCCAGGCTGCCCGTCCTGCGGTACCGCGTGTTCCCGTGCGCCGCGGGGCCACCGGCGAACCCATGACGCTTGACCACGCCCTGGAACCCGCGCCCCTTGGTCGTCCCGATGACCTTGACGAGATCGCCGGGCTGGAAGATGGCCACGGTCACGACGTCGCCGGGCTTGGGCGCCTCCCCGTCCGCGCTCACCGGCAACTCCCGCAGGACCGCGGGCGCGGCCTCCAGGCCCGCAGTCTTGGCGTGGCCGAGCACCGCCCGTGTGGTCCGCTTTGCCCGCCGCACGCCGAAACCCAACTGCGCCGCCGGCGGCGCGCCCGCCTCGGCGCGCACGCGCAGCACGGGACACGGACCCGCCTCGATCACCGTCACGGGCTCCACCCGCCCGTCGTCGTTGAACACCCGGGTCATTCCGAGTTTGCGGCCGATCAATCCCTGCATGGCTACTCGACCTTGATCTCCACGTCGACGCCCGCCGGCAGATCCAGCTTGGTCAGCGCATCGATGGTCTGCGCGCGGGAGTCGGTGATCTCGATGAGGCGCTTGTGCGTCTTCAGCTCGAACTGCTCGCGGCTCTTCTTGTCCACGTGCGGGCTCCGCAGCACCGTCCACCGTTGCGTCTTGGTCGGCAACGGGATGGGTCCGGACACGAACCCGCCGCTCTTCTCGACCGTACGGACGATATCGGCCGCCGCCTGGTCGAGCACCACGTGGTCGAACGCCTTGAGCCGTATCCGGATGTGTTGGGCCATTGCGCTACTCCAGGATCTTGGTCACGACACCCGCCCCCACCGTCCGCCCGCCCTCCCGGATCGCGAAGCGCAGCCCCTCTTCCATCGCGATCGGCGTGATCA
>Ga0256864_1000204_pt1 | contig 24216 bp, 18 predicted proteins | sample RVTome_11_FD_187336 | JGI IMG/M metagenome (GOLD analysis project Ga0256864, IMG submission 187336) | Soil microbial communities from uranium-contaminated site in the Upper Colorado River Basin, Wyoming, United States - RVT147D111 HiSeq ... | reverse complement strand
TTCGGCGCGCCGACGACGATCGTGTCGCCCGAAATCGCCACCGAGGAGCCGAACGAGAGCTCGCCGTCGGAGGGCGTCAGCTTGGCGGTCTCGACCATGTCGGCCCACCCTCCGGGCGGCCTGACGAAGACGTAGGCCGCCTCGGGGTGTCCCGCCCGTCCCGGCGTGGTAGCGACCACGGTGTCGCCGGAGACGCCGACGGCGATGCCCAGGCGATCGCCCGGCGGAGGATCCAAGGCGGTGAGGATCGCGCTCCGGACCCAGGTGCCGCCCGGGCCGCGCTCGTACACCGCGGCGACGCCCTGACTGCTGGTTTCGTTATGGGCGTAGGGCGCGCCGACGACCACCAACTCGTCGGTCATCGCCACCGACCAACCCACATCCCAGAACTTGTCCGAGCCGGGGAGCCGGTCCCTGAGCTCGACGGTGAAACGGGTCGCCTCGGTGAACAGCTCGCCGGGAAAGCCCTCGCCGGCCCGGGCCGTGCCGGCCGCGCCGGGGAGGCACGCCAGCAAGGCGGTGAAGAGGGTCGCTCTGAGCCGTCGCCGGCCGGCGATCGGGGCGCGAACGAAGGGGGATGACGGTGCTGGCCAGGTCGGCGTGGGGTGCATGGCGGTCTCCATGGTCGAGGAAGAATGTCGGTCTCTGTCCGGGAAGCGACGACGGCGTTCGAATCCCTTCATCCACCTGCTGCGGCCCGACTCGCTTGACCGCCCTCGGAGCCGGGCAGTACCATGCCTGCGCAGCGCTCGCACAGGACGCGGGATGACTTCCGAGGACCCCTCCTCCGCCGGCCAGGTCACCGAACTGCTGCGGGCCTGGGGGCGCGGCGACGAGGACGCCCAGCGGGCGCTCGTGCCCGTCGTCTACGACCGGCTGCGCCGGCTGGCGCGCGGCCAGCTCCGCGGCGAGCGCGGCGACCACACCCTCCAGCCGACGGCGCTGGTCCATGCCGCCTACCTCCAGCTCGTGGAGATGGAGGTGCCGTGGCAGGACCGCGGTCACTTCTTCGCCCTGGCCGCGCGGACCATGCGCCGGGTGCTGGTCGACCACGCCAGGGCCAGCCGGCGCAAGAAGCGCGGCGCGGGCGCCGTGCGGGTCACCCTCGGCGAGGAGCACGCCGTCGCCGCCGGGGCCGGCATCGAGATCACCGCGCTCCACCAGGCCCTGGAGCGCCTGGAAGGCTTCGATCGGCGCAAGGCCCAGGTCGTCGACCTCCACTACTTCGCCGGGCTGACCTACGACGAGATCGCCCGCGCCCTGGCCGTTTCGCCGGTCACCGTGCACCGCGATCTCAAGTTGGCCAAGGCCTGGCTGTTCCGCGAGCTCGCGGACGAGATGAGAGGGTGACGACGAGCGAACCCGAGCGGTGGCGGCGGATCGAGACCCTCTTTCACCAGGCCGAGGCGCTCTCCGCCACCCGGCGCGCCGACTTCCTCGCCCGAGCCTGCGGCGACGACCCCGAGCTGCGGCGCGAGGTGGAGTCCCTGCTCGCCGCCGACGGCGGAGTGGGCCGGGCGCTCGACGAGGCGATCGCCCGCGCGGCCGGCTCCGCCGTCGGCGACCCGATCCTCCCCCGCATCGGTGCGTGGGAGGTGCTGCGCGAGATCGGACGCGGCGGGATGGGCACCGTGTACCTCGCGCGGCGCGCCGACCGGGCCTTCGAGCAGCAGGTGGCGATCAAGGTCATCCGCGGCGGCGTGGCCGACCGCGCCCAGATCGATCGCTTTCGCGCCGAACGCCAGATCCTCGCCAACCTCGACCACCCGGCGATCGCCCGCCTGCTCGACGGCGGCGCCACCGACGACGGGCTGCCCTACCTGGTGATGGAGTACCTCGAGGGCGAGCCGATCGATCGCTGGTGCGACCAGCGATGCCTGCCGATCGCGGCGCGCCTGGAGCTGTTCCTGCGCGTGTGCGACGCCGTCCAATACGCCCATCAGAACCTGGTGGTGCACCGCGACATCAAGCCCTCGAACATCCTGGTCACCGCGCATGGCGCTCCCAAGCTGCTCGATTTCGGCATCGCCAAGCTCCTCGACCCCGCCGGCGGCCAGAGCCTGGCGCTCACCGGCAGCCTCGACCGGCTGCTGACCCCGGACTTCGCCAGCCCCGAGCAGGTGCGCGGCACACCGGTCACCACCCGTACCGACGTCTACGCCCTCGGGTTGCTGCTCTACCTGCTGCTGACCGGCAGCCGCCGTACCGCTTCCGCAGCACGCGCCCGCAGGAGATCGAGCGCGTGGTGTGCGAGCAGCCGCCCACCGCGCCGAGCGCGGCCCTTCTCGCGACGGCGGACGGGGAGACGACGGTGCCGCCGGCGGCGGCGCGGGCTCGCGGCGAGGTCACGGCGCGACTCGCGCGCCGCCTGCGCGGTGACCTCGACAACATCGTGCTCAAGGCCCTGGCCAAGGAGCCCGAGCGCCGGTACGCCGCGGTCGGTGAGCTGATGGAGGACGTCCGGCGGCACCTCGAGGGGCGGCCGATCCGCGCCCGACCCGCCACCCTCGGCTACCGCCTGAGCAGGCTCGCCAGCCGGCATCGGACCGCCTTCGCCTCCGCCGCGGCGGTGCTGGTCCTGGTGACCGTCCTGATCGCCCTCTACATCACCGGGGTGAGGCGCGAGCGCGACCGGGCGCGGGTCGAGGCGGCCAAGGCGGCCCAGATCGCGGGGTTTCTGACCAGCCTGTTCGAGGTCTCCGACCCGGGCGAGTCGAAGGGCCAGGAGGTCACCGCCCGCGAGCTGCTCGAACGCGGCGCCGAGCGCATCGACGCCGAGCTGGAGGGCCAGCCCCAGGTGCAGGCGGCGCTGATGGACGTCATCGGCAAGGTCAGCCGCAAGGTCGGCCTCTACGATCAGGCACGCCGGCAGCTCGAGCGCTCGCTCGAGATCCGCACGGCCCTACACGGACCGTCGCACCCGGAAGTCGCCGCCGGCCTCGACGACCTGGCGACGCTGCTCCACGAGACCGGCGACTACGGGCGAGCGGAGGCCCTCTTCCGACAGAGCCTGACGATGCGCGTCGCGCTCTTCGGCGACCGGCACGCGGATGTCGTCGCCAGCCTCAACAACCTGGGCAGCCTGCTTCAGGATCGCGGCCGCTTCGAGGAGGCCGAGGCGCTCTACCGGCGCGCCCTCGCCCTCGCCGGCCGGCTTCCCGACGCGGCGAATCGCGACGATTCGAGCCTGCTCAACAACCTGGGCCGGGTGCTGCAGGAGCGGGGCGATCTCGAGGGAGCCGAGGTCTTCCTCCGCCGTGCGCTCGAGCAGCGCCGGAAGCTCCATGGCGACCTTCACCCCGCCGTCGAGTCGAGCCTGGCCAGCCTGGCGACCCTGGCTCGGGCCCGAGGCCGCTACGCCGAATCGGAGGCCCTGGATCGCGAGGCGCTCAGCATCAGCCAGAAGCTCTACCGGCCGCCGCACCTGCGGATCGCCATGCGCCTCAACAACCTCTCCGCGCTGCTCAAGGAGATGGGAGAGGTCGCCGAGGCCGAGCGGCTCCAGCGCCAGGCGCTGGCGATGTTCCGGGGGCTGTACGGAGACCGCGACCCGCGCGTGGCGATGGGCCTCAACAACCTCGCCAATCTCCTCCACGACCGGGGGGCGTTCGCGGAGGCGAAGGCCATGCACGAAGAGGCGCTCGCGGTCAACCTCGAGATCCACGGCGAAGAGCACCCCAACGTGGCGGGGAGCTACAACAACCTCGCCGTGCTGCTCAAGGACATGGGCGACTACGATGCCGCCGAGCCCCTTCAGCGCAAGGCGCTGGCCCTCGATCGGGCGCTGCTCGGCGACGACCATCCATACGTCGCCGGCGACCTCGACTCGCTCGCGGGCTTGCTCCTGGAGCGCGGCGAGCCCGAGGCCGCGCTACCGTCCGCCGAGGAATCCCTGCGCGTCAAGCGCCGGCAGCTGGGCGATCAGCACGCCGGCACGGCGCTGACCGTTGCGCTGATCGGCCGCATCCTGCTGGCGTCCGGACGCGCCGCCGAAGCCGAGCCCCTGCTGCGCGACGCGCTCGCCATACGCCGCGGAGCGCTCCCCGAAGGCCATTGGGAGATCGCCGCTTCCGAGAGCCACCTCGGCGCATGCCTGACGGCGCTCGGTCGTTACGACCAGGCCGAGCCGCTGCTGCGCGCCGGCTACGAGGTGCTGCGCGCGCGCGGCGGCCGTCACGCCCGCGACGGCGAGGAGGCGAGGGAGCGGCTGGTCGCGCTCTATCGGGCCTGGGGCAAGCCCGAGCAGGCGGCCCGGTTCCGGGCCGCGCCGGCGGCGGCATCGCGATAAGGAAGGGATTGCCCGGCCCCTGCCCTTGGTCGAGGTGCGCGTTCCCCGGCCGGAGGGATGCCCGAGGGCCGCAACGAGGTCGGCCCTTGGGGAGTGCGCGCCCCGGTCCACTGCTCAGGCTGCTCCACGCGCTCGAAATCGGCTCCCCGAGCGCGTTCCGTCGCTGCCTAGTTGCCCTCCACTGAGCGTGATGCCCTGGGCGGGCAAAAGGAATCCCCTATCCCTCGCCGTCGCGCTCGGCGAGATCTTCGATCCTCGGATCTTCGCGGACGGTTTCGAGGCCCTGTTCGCTGTCCTCGCCCTGGTGACGTCTGTCCCCGTCTTTGCGGATGACTGGAGTTGGAGCCCTGGCTTCCCTCGGCGAGGACCAGGTCCTCGAGTCGATTTGGCTCGTTCCGATGGCACGCTCAACCGAGGAACAGGTACAGAAGGAGCTCTTCGAGTACTTCGAAGAGCACTACCCCGAGGAACTGAAGGCCGCTTCGTCCTCTTCGGGAAATCTCCACAATCCAAAGCTCGGCCCTGTCATGGCAGGGTACCGGGAGGCCGTTCGGTCGACGTCCTATGTCGCCGAGCTGGCGGAAATCCTGGCAAAGCATGACTACCGGATCGCCGGTGTCGGCTTCGAGCTATCGGCTACCATCGCGGCTGAGGGCAGGATCATGCTTCCCGAGCGGAAGGCCGGCTGAGGCGGTCCGCCGGCGAGGCCGCGGCGTGGCGGGTGCGACGGGGACAGGATGCTCGGAACGACACGGCGGAAGATCGAGGCCGCCGGGCTGGTGGCGTTCGAGACGACCCAGCCACCGGGCCTCGAGACGGCGGGCCACCACCACGACGGCGGCTCGCTGTGCCTGGTGCTGGAGGGGAGCTTCGAAGAGCTCGCTCCGGTTCAGCGACGGTTTGCACGCGGCGATCTGGCCCTCGCAGCCGCCGGGGATGCCCAGGACCTGCGCTTCGGCCCTGCCGGCGCGCGCTGTTTCGTCGCCGAATGGAGTCCGCGGTTGGCGTCCGCGGCGGGCACCGACCACCTGCGGAACCAGACGACCACCGTCGCCGAGCCCGCATTGGTCGGCCTCGCGTGGAGCGCTTCTGCAGAACTGGCCGCCAGCGAGCCCGAAGCCGTGTTCGGGGTCGAGGAAGCGGTGCTGGCACTGCTCGCCGAGCTACCAGGACCGGCCGGCCCGTTCCGTGACGACAGCGGCCCGCACTGGGTGCGGCGCGCCGTCGAGGTGATCCGTGACGGCTATCGGCGGCCGCTGAGCCTGAGCCGGATCGCGGCCGAGGTCGGCGTCCATCGGGTCACCCTCGCACGCGAGTTCCGGCGCCGGACCGGGCGCAGCGTGGGGGAGACCCTTCTCCGCCTCCGAGTCGGCTTCGCCGCCGACCTCCTGGCCGGCACCGAACTGCCCCTCGCGGAGGTGGCGCTGACCGCCGGGTTCGCGGATCAGAGCCATCTGTGTCGGGCGCTCAGACGCTCCACCGGGCGCACTCCCGGGTGGCTCCGACGAAGCTGCGCTTCAATCGTCCAAGACGGGGAGCGGCCGGACCTCGGTAGACTCGATCGCGATGAGCGCGCAGAGCGTACTGTGGGGCGCGGTCGCCGGGATCCTCCTCGCCGCCGCGGCCGAGGCGGGTAGCGAGGGCAGTGCCCTCCGCGAGGAGGAGACCCGCTTTCGCAGCGGCGAAGTCGAGCTCGCCGGTACGCTGTTGTGGCCCGCGGGAGAGGGCCCGCATCCGGCGATGGTCTTTCTCCAGGGCTCGGGCGCGCACGCCCGCGGCCCGAGCAGACCCTATGCGGAGAGGCTGGCGCGGCGCGGCCTGGCCGGTCTGATCTACGACAAGCGGGGCACCGGAGAGTCGGGTGGCGACTGGACGCGCTCGCCGCTCGAAGACCTAGCCCGCGACGCCGTGGCCGCGATCGAACACCTCCGCACGCTCCCCGGTATCGACCCGGAGCGCATCGTCCTGTGGGCACCGAGCCAGGGCGCCTGGGTGGCCACCGTGGCCGCCGGCCTCACCGACCGGATCGCCTTCGCGGTCGTGATCTCTGGAGGCGGAGTGTCCCCCCGGGAGGTCGAGATCCACGGCTACGAGCGGGCTCTCGAACGTGCGGGCGTGAGCGAACCGCAACGGACGGAGGCCCGAGCGCTGCTCGACCGCTACTTCGACTACCTCGGCTCGGGTGAGGGGCGGGAGGCACTCGAACAGCGGCTCGAGGTAGCCCGCCGTCGAGCGTGGTATCCCCTGGTTCCGCTCGACCGGGTCCTCCCCTCGCCCCGGGACCGTGAGCACTGGGAGTGGGTGGCGCGCTACGACCCCATGCCCGGCATCGCCCGGATGCGGTTTCCTATCCTGCTGCTCTTCGGCGAGCGCGACGAGCAGCAGCCCACGGCGCTCGCGCTCTCCCGCTGGCGCCAGGGGTTGTCCGCGGCGGGAAACAACGAGGTCACCGTGAAGGTCTTCCCCGGTGCCGACCACTTCCTGCGCACGGCGCCGCCCGGCCACGCCGGGGACGCCCCCCATCCGGCCGAGCCGCCACCGCCCGTCGAGGGCTTCTGGGAGACGGTCGAGGGCTGGCTGGGGTCACAGCTCGTGCTCGACGCGGACGCCCGGAGTCGCGACCAGGGCGCTGCGCCGCCGTGCCTCGGGGATCCCGCGCGTCCGAGATAAGCCGTCTCCCGGATGCGAGTGCTAGTCGAAGGACTCCAGTACCCGAACCGCCTCGGAATGCGGCACGAGATGAGATCACCCTTTCGTGCTGCCTCCGCCCCTTCCTCGACCGCCTGGACAAAGGCGGCACGGTCGGCGAGCGACTCGTACTCCTCGAGATCCAGGAGCACCGCGACCCCCCGGCCTCTCCGCGTGAGAAGCACGGGACGGCGGGAGCGGCGAGCGTGGTCCACGATCTCGGCGGCTCGGGTCTTGAGGTCGGTGATCGGCCGGACGTCCTCGGTGAATCGGGCTGCGGTCATCGGTACCTCCAGTAGGGTCCGTTGAAGTCGCCTGTAGAGCGTACCATCTCGAGGCCTTCGGCGGGACTCGAGCCAGCACCGCTCCGGGCGGTCGCCTTCGACCCGCGACTGGTGGCCGAGCAGCCAGAGCAGGAAGAAGTCGGAGCAAGTCGCCGCGCGGTGCTCTTGACCGAGTCGCCGGGCGCGTCGACGCGCCGTGAGAAACGCCGATCATGCGCCCCCAGCGCGGCGGGGCTCGCCCTGTCCTGGCGGGTCGCGCTCCTCTCTGACGACTAGGAAGGGAGAGGTAGGACCCCACAACCAGCAAGGAGGAGTTCGCAATGAAACAGCTATTCGTCATCTTGGGCCTTCTCGCCCTCGTCGCTCCCGCCGACACCGCCCGCGCCGCGGGGGGCGGCACGCTCCAGGCCGCCGCCGGCACCTTCAAGATGCAGACCCTGGGCAGCGGCTCGGTGCCGCTCTGGGGCCCGGTCATCGAGGTCGAGTACGACCGCGATCTGCGGCGCTACACGCAGGTCAAGACCAGCCAGCTCCACTTCCCGGTGGCCGTCACCATGGGCTGCGATTCCGGTTGGAACCGCACCAGCTTCACCATCGACGCCGCGGGCGTCAGGGCCGACGGTTTCATGGGCGGACTTGCCAAGACCCCGTCGGGCTGGAGCGGCACCACCTGGGCCGACCGCGCCTACAAGGCGGCGGCGGCCGTCGGCAACCCGATCGAGATCTGCAACTCGGGGCTAGATCTCTTCGTCGACCAGGGCAAGCACGGCATCGCGCAGAAGGGCTGGGCCAAGAAGTACTACAATGCCTATCCGGTCGAGGTCTCGCTGGTTTGCCGCAAGCCGGGCAAGAAGAAGGTCGGGTTCTCGGAGCCTGACACCTTCGGCGGGGACAGCGCAGACATCATGTTCGCCGCCTGGGTCCACTGCCTACCGGCCCCGGTCTTCCAGACCACGTCGGGTCCCAAGCCCTCGGTCAAGAAGGCGGGCCTGCAGTCGGCCGAGGTGTGGATCAACCCGATGTCCAACGCCGACTACAAGGGCCCTTGCCCGAAGAAGCTGACCTTCGGCGCCAAAGCCAACTTCCTCAAGGTGGGGCAAGCGCCCTACGAGCTCCACTACCGCTACCGCACCAAGGATGGCGACGCCTCGCCCATCATGAAGACCACCTTCGACAAGTCCGGCGAGCAGATCCTCAAGTCCTGGCAGAAGAACTTCGGTGCAGGAGGTCCCGCCGGGCAGACCTTCAAGGCCGCGGGCGCCCCCTCGGGGCCGCAGGTGATCTCGAGCTGGGTCAAGCTCGAGATCCTGGCCTCGAAGCCCCCCCACCAGGTGATCGCGACCCGGCAGGGCAATCATCGCCTCACCTGCGAAGCACAGCCGGATCCAGGCACTACCTTCCAGCCCGGCGGCTCGGGTCCGGGGGGTGGCAAGCCGCCCATCGCCACCGCCAAGCTCGCGGCGCCGACCGCCAAGCCCGACCTGCGCATCGTTTCCGTGGTCAAGCACGGCAGCGAGGGCAAGGCACTGTTGGCGGTCGTCACCAACGGCGGCTCCGGCGCCTCCAAGGCGACTCGCCTCAAGCTCTTCTACCATCGCAGCGGCAAGGTGGCGACGAGCCTGGCGGCCGTCCCGCCGCTCAAGGCCGGCGAGTCGCGGCGGGTGGTCATCGCCTCGGCCTCGCCCTTGAAGCACGCCAGCTCGCTCAGCCTGCGGGTCGACGACCCCAACGTCAACGCCGAGACCGACGAAGGCAACAACTCCTTCCAGGTCCAGTAGGGCGTGACCGATCGGGATCGCGAAACCCTTAGCCTCTAGCCCATCACCGCCTCGACCCGGTGGCGCACGCCGCGGTCGCGCGCGGCCCGGCGCACCCGCTGGTGGGCGTCGAGCAGCTCCTGCCCGCGCTCTTCGGCCTTGGCGGCGAGGAGCTCGATCAGGCGCCGGAACCGCCGACGATGCGGTCGCCTACTTCAGCTTCTTCTAGAGGAGCCGTCCGGGATCGCCAGTCCGTCAGGCGGTGAACGCCTCGTCCTGAGCCGCCATCCCCGGTCGAATCTCGTCTCGTATGTAGTTCATGAACGCTTCGACGCTCTGGAAATAACGGTACCCCGCGGCGTTGGCCGCGGCCAGAGCCTCACGCCCCTCGTCGAGCAGCAGCGTGACTGGCTGGCTGCGCCCCTCCTGGAGACCGTAGGGCCAGGCGAGATCGAGGATCGCCGTCGGTTCCGCCGTATCCGGGTCCTGGATCTCGAACAGGAACTCCCCCTCGGGCAGGCCCTGAGCGACCAGCCAGTCGTTGATCCTGAGGAGCTGGGCCTCCTCCTCCTCCGTCTCGATGCCGCCGGGCAGCGTCAGCGGCACCGGCTCGGGCTCCGGCGCCTCGATCAGCTCCTCGGGAACCTCACCTCGCGGCACCTCCGGAAGCGGCCGGTCGTGGAGCAAACCATCCACGATCTGATTCGCCGCACGGGCGAGCAGCAGCTTTCGCGACTCCAGGAAGTCCAGGTAGCGGTCGATCCGCCACAGCTCGCGGTCGATCGGGATCCACTGTGACGCCAGGGCCCCCGGGAAGCGCTCCTCGATCTCCGGGAGGTATTCCTCGGGGGGACGATTGCCGATGTCCAGGTTGCTCTGGCGGGTCAGGAAGGCGAAGTTGGCGACGGCGTTGACCTGAGACCGCGTGTAGCCGTGGCCGGAGCGGTACAGCAGGGACTTTGGGAAGATGTGATGGACCTCGAGCCGGTTGTGCTTCCCCAGGAGGCCCTTCTTGAGCTCCAGCCCCGTACCCCAGTCCTTGCTCTGCGTGGTCCGCGTCATCAGGTAGAGCATCGGGTAGAAGCGCGCACCGAGGCTCCAGCCTCCAAAATGATCCGGCCGGATCGCCAGCTCGCCGCGCCAGAGCTGGAGCTCTCGGAGCAGCGCCTCGACGTCGTTGCCGGCGCTCGCCAGCACCTCGAGGTCGCGGTCGATCGTGGTCTCGGTCGAGGCCGAGTAGCGCCCCCACAGAGCGCTGTGCAGGTACCAGTACAGGAGCCGATCGGACTCGGCCGCCTCCGGAAGCTTGCCGCCCTGGCGATCCAGCCACCGGGCCATGACCGGGAAGGCGAAACGCCCAAATAGGACCTGCTGGTGATCCAGCCCGAACCGGCTGGAAACCAGGTTGAGCAGGTCGTCGGCGCAGCGGACGCCGCGTCGCAGACCGTCCTCGAACCTCTCGGAGTCGACGTCGTGGAGGGCGTTGAAACGCGCCTCGCCGGTGAGCACGGTGTTGACCACCCGCAGCAGCCAGTCGAGACTGAAGTGAAATCCGAACTCCCGCCACCGTGCGAGGTGCCCCTTCATCGCGTCGCGGGCGTCCGGCCAGCCGGCGCAGATCTTGGCCAGGGCGAGATCGCCCTTCGACAGCGTCGTGCCGCCACTATTGACCTTGTTGAAGATGTCGACCACCACGTCGATGGTCTTGTCCTCCCCCGCCACTTCCTCGATGTGGAGATCGACATTTCGGATGCCCATCACCCGGTTGAGCCGGTTGACGTACTCGTTCCCGTTGGGATCACCGCTCAAGGTCTGGAAGAAGGGAGCCAGCTCGTCCTGCATCAGCCGGGTGACGCCGATCCAGAGAGGATCGTCGCGCATCTTGATCGGCGAGTAGAACGCGAACTCCTCACTGCCGAGATGGAAGTAGAGATCGGTAAACGCGGCCTCATCGCCGTCGAAGAAGCGGGGCGGCCGGCCGCGGATGATCCCGTACAACGTGGTGATCCGCTGCTGTCCGTCCAGGATCAGCTTGACCACGCCGGGCGCGATCGCACCGTCGCCTCGGTACTCGGCACCCTTGGACTCGGTCGCCCACACGAGCAGCGTGCCGACCGGGTGGCGGCGGTACAGCGAGCCCATCAAGTCACGCACCTGGTCGCGGTTCCACACGTAACCGCGCTGAAACTCCGGTAGGGCGAGGTGCCCCGCGTCGATGAAGCTGAGGATCGTAGAGACTTGCATGCTTCCCTCCCGATCAGGGCGCTCCCGCGCCCGTTCGAATCAACTCCTCCCATCGTCGGCCCAGCGGCTCGGATTCCAACGGATGGCCGGTCCCCAGAGCGACGTAGTGCGCCACTCCCCCGTCGCACCGTGCGAACCCGAACAGCTCGTCGTGCTCGCAGCGAGGGCAGTGCGTCCAGAGCAGCCAGGGAGACAGCCCGTGGAAGCGGTCGTCGCCGTCGAGCAGGCAGACGCCGCCGCGTGCCAGTTCGCGATCCACCCGCAGCGTCTGGCGCGCGAACAGCCGGCTCGCCCCGCGCAGCAGGCGCAGCTCCGCCACCCGTGCGCCGCTCACAGCGTCCAGCGAGTAGTCGTCCACCACCGCAAGGCGGGCAGTACTCAACAGGGCGAGGCCGGCCAGCAGCCGGTCGAGCGCCTCCCGCAGCTCGTCGCCGAGCCGCCGTTGCTCGCTCGGCCTTACGCGGAGCAGATGAGCGAGACGGTTCCGCTCCTCGCGCAGCGCGCGCTCGGCGTCGCTCCACGCGCCGTCGAGCCCCAGCGTCGCCAGCTCGGGCAGGGGCAAAGCGAGCGGGTTCTCGTGCCTGGCGCTCGCCGCGATCGCGTGGTCGAGGAAGCTCCGGTGCTTGCCCCAGTCGAAGGAGAAGCTGCCACCCTGGGCGTACTGGGCGAGGTGACCGGGGAACTCGTCGTCGCGGCAGATGCCGAGCGCCCGGAGCTGGGCGTAGCCGACCAGGCTCAGAACCGTGATCGCGATCTCCGCGCAGTCGAGCGTGTCGCGCACCGAGGCCTCGCCCGGCCGCGCCTGCTGGACGCTTTCGCGCCGCGCGGCGATCGGGTGCGGGTAGTAGTTGCGGATCTGGTAGTCGAGACCGCGGGAGTCCGCGCCCGCGCGCACCCGCTCGCGCTCGAGCCGCTGGAGCTCGAGCAGGCGTGGCACGGTGTCGGCGAACGACGAGCGGGCGAACAGCTCGGAGCGGGCGCTACGCGCCTCGGCCGCCCACCCGAGATAGGTCCGCTCGATCGCGGCCAGCTCCTCGAGCGCCTGGAACACTTCCGCCCTGGGCCGCGGCACTCCCAGCGCTTCGAGATGCTCGCGTCCGATCCGCGGCAGCGCTCCGCGCGCCCGCAGCCACGCCACGGCGTGCTCTGAGCCGAGGTAGCCCGCGACCAGCTCGCGGACCTGCGGTGACGCCCCCTCGCGGAAGCGTACCGCGAGCACGCCGGTCTCGAAGGTCGCCGGGAGCGCCTCACCGGCGATCTCTACCACCGCCAGGGCGCCCTCCCGCGCCTCCGGCCGCGCTCCGACCAGGAGGTCGGCGGCCGCCAGGCGGGCCGCCGAGGGGACGAGGTGTTCGGCCAGCATGTGCGCCGGCCGGCCCAGCTCGCCTCCGCTCCCGAGCGAGCGACGGCCGTAGGCCGCCACGGTCGGCTCCGCGGCGCCGGCCCGGCTCTCGCGCACGAACGCAGTCAGATCCTTCGGGCCGATGCCCTCGAGCACCTCGGCCAGCTCGCCCAGCGGCATCGACTCCCCCAGCACCGTAGCGTCCTCCCGGGCACGCTGGAACGACCCCGAGAACCGCTCGTAGGTCCAAGGCTCGGCGCCCAGCCGCTCACCCCGCACCACGATCGAGCTCTCGACCTCGCCGCCCTCCCGACGGGCGGCGCCTCGCAGCACCCGCTGCCACTCTGCCGGCGCGAGGCTCCGCAGATCGGCCAGGCGCGTCAGTCGCATCTCCTCGTCGCCGTCTCCCGACTCGACGACCACCACCGCCATCTCCAGCCCCGGCGTGCCCACCGCCTCAGCCGCCGCCGGGCCGAGGTGGAGCACCCACGACACGCGGTACCGGCCGTCGAGCCAGCCGCGAAACGGCGCGCTCGCCTCCCCCACCAGCAGCCGACGGGTGACGAACAGCGCCGCGACAGCGCCCTCCGGCAGACTGTCCAGCAGCGCCGCCACCGCCGCGGCCTCGCCGCTCAGCTCGGGAGCGCCGGGCGGCGCCAGCTCGAGATCGCGAGTGCGGCGAGGCACCGCGGGAGGCACGACCACCCACCGGGCCGTGCCCGCACCGGCGAGACCAGTCGGCGCCACGAACGCCGCGAGCTCGTCGGACGTCAGCGGCACCTCGATGCGCCGGACGCCCTCTGGCAGCGCCGGCGCCGGAGGGTGCGCGGGATGGGTGACCGGCACCAGCACGACGCCGGCGGCTCCCCCCAGCGGAACCTCGAGCGCCGCGAGCCAGTCGAGCCGTCCGCGCTTGCTCACCCCGCTACCCCCGAGTCCCGCAGCCGGCGGGCGATCGCCACGTCCGCCAGGCGCCGGACCAGCTCGCTCATCCCGGCCACCTCCACCCGCTCGCGGAAGCGCTCCGGCCCGAGCCGCGCCGCCGGCCGGCCGAGCAGCTCGTTGAGGAAGCTCGTGGACGCAATGCCGACGCCGGTGAAGTCGACCCGCACCGTCCTCCCCTCGCCGGCCAGCGCCTCGATCCGGCGCGCGGCCTCCGTCGCGCCGTCGCGCGCGCCGAGCACCGGGCACTCCTCGGCGACCCGGATCACCGCCGCGCCCGGGGTCTCGCGCTCCTCGAGCAGTTGGAGGCCGGTCACCTCTGCGATCCAGGTCTCCGCCAGGCGCACCGGTTGGCGGGTCGAGAGCTGCAGCGCCACCCCAGTGCCCGGCACCCGCGGGATCTCCTCGAACCCCTTGTCGTCGCCCCCGCGGAACGTGTACAGCGCCGTGCCGCTCCACACTGTGGCGGCGGCGCGGTTGTGGCGAGCGATCTCGAGCGTGCCGGCCAGGCCGTTGCCGCGCCCCGGCTCGTCGCTCCCCGACACCCCGCGCTCGACCGCAAGGTCGATCGCGTGGCCGTCGCTGTAGACCGGGTGGGTAGCGGCGAGCGAAGAGCGCAGGCCGCGCCCGACGTCACAGATCGCGAGATCGATCCGCCCTGCGTTCGGGTAGTGCTGCGCGCACACCGCCGCCGGGTGGGGCGTGTCGGCGTGGAGGAAGACGTTCTCCAGGATCTCGGCGACGATCCACTGCATCGCTGGCAGCAGGTCGCCGGCCTCGGACACCTGCGCGCTGAAAATCTCCGTCACCGCCGAGACCACCGGCACGATGTCCTCCAGCCGCCGCACCAGCCGCACCGGCAGGAACCGCCCCGCCTCGTCCCGCCGGTGCATCGCCGGCGGATCGGCGCCCAGGGCGGCGTGGAGGTCCATCCGCCCGAGATAGCCGTCGTCGCCCCGCAGCAGCACCCGTCCGCCCCGCTCGGTCAGCGCCGCACCCCAGGCGCCAAGGAACGCGAGCGCGCCCATCTCCACCCAGCAGCCGTCCGGCACCTTGACCAGCACCGGCTCCGCAGGCTCCAGCGCGCCCGCCTCGGCGAGCGCCGAGAAGGTCCGCGCCGGCGTGGCCGGATCGGGGAGGAGGAGGTGGCTCATGATCCGCGCTGGTCGCGGTTTTTATCATGAGCTGGGATTGGACGGTGGTCGAGTGTCGTCGTGTCAACCCTTGTGGGTACTGATTGGGCCGGGTACGATGCTCGGACGCGGAGGATATCGAGCTATGCCCGAGCCCAAGCCGGTCACCGAGATGGTGGGAGGTGAACCCTACCGGTACCACCCACTCGGAAACTATGTCGTCCGCGCTCCAGGCGTCTGCGGGGGGCGGCCCACCTTCAAGTACACACGGATCGAGATCACCGGTGCCCTGGAGAGGCTGGCGGCGGGCGAGCGCGTCGAGGACATCGTACGGGGCTACGAAGGGCGGGTCTCCGCCGAAGCCATGGCGGAGGCGGTGAAGATCGTCACCACCCAGTTCCTGGACACGCTGCCGGCGCTTTCTGTGACCGCGTGATCGTCCTCGACGAGCAGCTCCTCGGCCGGCAGATCGAGATCGAGGTCGGCAAGTGGTATCGGGGAAAGGTCTGCTTCATCACCGACCTTCGCCCTGGCACCGTCATCAAGGACGAAGCCGTCTCGGGACTGCTGCGCCAGACCCGCGGCTCCACGTTCGTGACCATACAACGTGCGCGACTTCTGGAGGCGGATTCCCGCCGATCCGCGCTACTGCGCGGTCTGCATGGCGCTGTCGGACCCACAAGCCTGGATGGTGCCTGAGCTCCTTCGTAAGGTGTTTCGAGATCCCCAGCTTCGAACGAACGCGCTCCGCTCGGGAAAGGTGCTACGAGTCAGCCGAACCGGGTTCAGCTTCTACACGCACAAGGACGCTCGAGTCCAGGCGGTTCGTTGGTAGGCTCGGTAACCGTCGCCACGCTCCGCCGCCATCGCCTCGCCTGGCGATCTTGACCTCCTCGTTGGAGAGTGCAATCATTGCAATCATCGGGAGGGAACAGGGAATGGCGAGCATCACGATCCGCCGGCTCGACGACTCGATCAAGAAGCGACTTCGGCTGCGCGCGGCGCAGCACGGGACGTCGATGGAAGACGAGGCGAGGACCATTCTCCGGGCGGCGCTGGCCGATCGGCAGACAGGGGGTCCCAACCTCGCCCGGGCGATCCGCCGCAGGTTCGAGCCGCTCGGCGGCGTCGAGCTGCGGCTCCCGCCTCGGCAGCCGATGCGGGAGCCGCCCGACCCGAGCCGATGATCGTCCTCGACACCAACGTGCTCTCCGAGCTCATGCGCCCCGAGCCGAACGCGCGCGTCCTCCGCTGGCTCGGTGAGCAGCCGGCGACCCGGGTGTTCACCACGAGCATCACCCAGGCGGAGATCCTTCACGGCATGGTCCTCCTGCCCGCCGGGAAGCGACGGGATGCCTTGGAAGCAGCGGCCAAGGCGATGTTCGAGGAGGAGTTCGAGGGACGGGTACTGGCCTTCGATAGCGCCGCCGCGCCGGCCTACGCTGCCATCGCCCGTGATCGGCGGCGCGCAGGCCGCCCGATCTCGCACTTCGACGCGCAGATCGCCGCCATCGCGACGATCCATGAAGCGGCGGTCGCCACCCGCAACGCCGCGGACTTCGACGGCTGCGGCATCGCGGTCGTCGATCCCTGGCAAGACTGACCGATCGTGGGGACCGGCACGCGCCTCCTCGGCCCGGCGGTGTATCGGCGGCCGCTCCGCTCCCAGAGCGGCGTGTAGGTCCGGGCACTTCGGGGACCGACGGGTCCGGCTACAATGACGTCGGAGGTCCACACGATGCGGCACGCTTTCACCTTGGAGTACTGGCAGGACGAGGGCTGGTACGTGGGCCGCTTGAAGGAAGTGCCCGGCGTCTTCAGCCAGGGAGAGACCCTCGTCCAGCTCGAGGAGAACATCCGCGACGCCTACGACCTCGTGCTGGCCGACGCAACCCCGGCCCCGATCCCGGCCGGCGCCGAGAGCAAGCCGATCGAGGTCGAGGTGTGAAGCGGCGCGTCTTCGTCCCCCGCCACACCGAGATCAAGGACCGCCTCTTCGGTTGATCCGCCAGCAGCTCTTTTCGCAGAGTAGCCGACCCTCCTCCCTTCGGGTCCACCGGCTCCGTTCGATCGCTGGGTCCGCGGCCCCCATCGGCGAATGTCGCCACTGAAGTCGTTGCCGAGCCAGCGCTTCATGATCTCTCCTGCCTCTCCAATCACCGATCATCCGGGCGACCAGCGCCGCTTGGAGTTGACCTCGTACTTCTGGCCGGTGAGGTCAGACTCCAGCAGGTCGTCGTCGAGGAGGCGCAGGAGCCTCTTCAGCTCCTTCTTGTCCCCCGGAACGACGATCCGCATCTGGTCCCCACGACCCTCGGTCCGCACGTCGAACTCGAAGCGCTGCGCAGCCTTCCGAATCTCCTTCGCCGAGTGCTCCTCGAGCGTCCTCCTTCGCCTGACCGACGCGATCTTCACGCGGATCGGGCGATCGACCACGGCCAAAAACTCCGCACGATCGGCAACCATCAGGGCAGGCTGCGCGATGAACTGCTCGATCTCCTCGTCCGTCGCTTCCCGGAAGTACTCGTCGAGCTCGAGGTACCGGCGCACCATGAACTCGGAGGTGAAGTAAAGGCGGGCCCCGGACAGCACAGCGGTGAGGTGACTCCCGACCGCAAGGGCTGTTTCCGTGAAGCGGCGGAACATGTCCTTGTGGAGAACCAGCCAGTGCCCTTCAGCTTCGATGACCTGCCGGCGGTCGAAGTTCTGGAAGAGCATCGTGGGAGCCGGATCGGCGCCGTGCTCGACGGCGAAGAGTCCCTTCACCAGCCCCTCCTCGATCTCCGCCTTGCTCAGCGGCTCCGGGCTCTCCGGGGAGGCGACCACCGACTTCAGATACCCGGGTAGCTGATAAGGGTCGATGTAGAGGATCTCGTCGTCCGCCCGGTAACCAGGCTCGTAGGGCCGACGCTCGCGAGACGGATCCAGCATCTCCTTCGCCTGGGCCTCGAACGTCTCTGCGAGCGCTCGATGGATCTCCCGCGTAACCCTCAGCCTCCGCACCAGCCGGCCCTGACGCGGTTCGATGATCGCGTAGAAGTCGAGGGCCGTCTCGCTCATGGCGTCCTGACTCTCTCCAGGCTCATGAATGGGGATAATGGGACTGCGCGAATACTACCAGAACGGACGGCCCGGCCGCGAGTCGTGATCAGCAGGCGCGTCACGCCGTCCTCACTCTGGACCTCGAAGAAGTGATAACCGAGCAAGCCGAGCAGGGGATTGACGTGGACGATGTCCGAGCGGTAGAGGGTAATCGTGACGATGATCAGGAACACGACCAACGCGGCTACGTCGACCGCCTCCTGCTCGGCGTAGACCAGGGGAAGCACGTACGCGACCAGGAAGACCAGGAGCTGCGAGTCCTTGTGGACCACCGACTTGATCTTCATAGTCTCCTCGGCGCCGTACCGGTCGATCACCCGAAGCAGGGCGAAGCTGGCGCCGGCCAGGACGGCGGTCACGATGAGACAGAACCAGCTCGCCGATCGGCTGTCCTCCCAGAGAGTGACTCCATAAACCAGAAGCGCCGGGGCGAGGGACGTGGCGGTCAGAAGGAAACGGGTCGGCGCTGCTAACATGATCGGTCACCTTCTTCGGGTCGTGATCCCGTCTCGGCCGCCGCATGGCCATCGGCGGTGACCGGAGAGGCCTCGCCGGTCTCGACGGCGTTCTGCATGCGTTCGTAGTTCTCGAGAACGAGGAGCTTCGTGCGGTAGTCCCCGTACTTCTTGATGTCCTTCTTCTTGGCACCGGGGAACGACTCCAGCACGTGGTCCAGCTCCCCACGCGTGAGGCCATAGATGCGAAGCGCGACGAACGCGTCCAGCTCGGCGATCGCTCGCAGCCGCGCATCCTCATCCTCGATCGGCTCGAGACCGGTGAGAGCCGATCCTTCACGGGCAAGCTGGTCGAGGGCTTCCTGCATCTCGGCGCCGCAGCAAGACAGCGCCGCGACGCGGTGCAGGAGGAAGGCCGTCCCCTCGTCATCTTTGGCGAACCGAGGGAAGGGCAGGCTGTCCATCAAGGTAAACGACATCTTGAGACTGACCTTCATCCTCACCAGATAATCCATCGCAAAGGAGTTCGCCAGACCCAGCCAGGCAAGGCCGTACCATAGTGAACCGTCGGCGAACGTCACCGTCGGCACCTTATCCCCAGCAATCGAACCCGCCGGCAGCAAGGCCGCAACGAGGCTCCTCTCGTTCGTGGGGCTCGCAACATCACAGAACCCGAGCCGATAGCGCTTGTGACGCCCGGCGAGCTTCTTGGGCACGCGATCCTCCGGGATCCACCACTGAGGCTGGATCGACTTGGATGGATGGCCAAAGGGCAGTTCCTCCCAGACGGCGGAGCGCCCCCGCCCGGAGCGATAGCCTTTCGCCCGATGATCGTAGAGACCGACCATCCGGCCTTCGTAGACGGGCAAGCCCGGGGGGGAGCCCTCGAAGAGCCCGCGGTCGTTCCCCATGTCCACTTCGCGCATGTAATGGCGATGCGGCGAGCCCTCGACCTTCTCGCCGAGCTTCGGGCAGCGCGAGTACATCTTCTCGATGATCGCGACATCGAGTCCGCTCTCGAACTCCATCAAAGCGAGTGCGTCCGGCGAGAACTCCCGGATCATTCGAATCGGGTAGCGAAATAGGGCACGCTTCGCCTCCTCGAGCTCACCTGGCCCCTGAATGTTGAACCGCGTCCACACGGCCTCCGTGCTGTTCTGCTTCGTCGCCGCGTAGATGGCGAACTTCGTGCGACTGTCCACGCCCGTGAACCACGCCTCGCGCCGGTTCTCGAAGCCGAGAATCACCCGCAGCTCGAACCGCTCCAAGAGCTCCTTGCGGATCGCCATCGCGTTCGGTCCGCTGTAGAAGTTCTCGGGAACGACCTGCGCGCACCAGCCTTTCGGTCGCACGAGCTGCATCGCGAGCTCGACGAACATCCGGTAGACGTTGAAGTCGCCCTTGCCCAGGTTCCCCGGGGCGAAGAGCCGGAAGCGGCCGGAGCGCCTCAGGAGCTGCGCCTGGGCGTAGAGCCGCCTCCTGTAGGACTCCCAGGCCTCCCGGTTGGCCGGCTCCGCGAGAACCGAACGCATGATCTCGGCCTGGCCGTCGCGATCCTCGAACCGGATCTGCGGGTCGAAGGCCGAGAAGAACTCCTTTGCGTCGGGACTCAGGGTGTCCCACGGCGGGTTCCCGAGCACCACGTCGAACCCTCCGCTCCAGCCCGCCTCCTCGTTCCCGGCCTCCTCCCCCTCCCCCGGCAACCGAAAGACCTCGGGGAACGCCAGGTGCCAGTGAAAGAACCGGTACTCCTCGGCCAGCCGCCGCACCCCCGCCCGCACCGCCGGCGCGACGTGGTTCGGATTGCGCTCGATCTTGCGGAAGGTCTCTTCGGTCATCGGTCTGTGGTGCCCTTCCTTCTCGACTTTGGGCCAGACGAAGGCGGCGCACCAGGCGTCGGCCCACAGCCGGCTGTACTCGTAGTCCGTCGAGTCGAGGATTCGCCGCCAGCGGCGCCCTTTCTCGAGCACGCCCTCGGCCGTGGCGTCGGAGACCGCCTCGAGCTGGAGCAGGCCGGTCGCCAGGTCGCCCAGGCGGTCCCAGGGCGCCGAGAAGTCCAGCGTCGCCTGGCGGGTCCGGCGGTAGTCGCGGTTCTCCTTGCGGACGAGCTTGCAGACCTCCTTGTCGTCGCCCTCGATCGGCTTGAACGCGACGTCGGGGATGCCCTCGGCGAGCAGGCGCGGGGTCGCGCCGAGGAGGCTGTTGCCACACTGGAGGTGGTGGTCGAGGAAGGAGAGCGGCCGGCCGGGCTCCAACGAGTCGAGCCAGAGGTTGACCTTGCACAGCTCGAGCGCCATTGGGTTGAGGTCGACGCCGTAGATGCACGCACCGATGACGTCGCGCAGGGCGTGGCGGAGCGCCTCTGGGGCGGGCTCCTCGTCGCCGGTGCGCGCGGCCGCGAGACGGCGGGCGATGCGGTGGGCGGCGGCGATCAGGAAGTGGCCGCTGCCGCAGGCGGGGTCGCAGACCTTGAGGGCGAGGATCGCCGCCTTCGGGTCCGGCGCCGCGGCCGCCCGGTCGAGCACTGGGTCGAGGGCCGAATCGAGCAGGGCGTTGATCAGGCTGGTGGGCGTGTAGTAGCTGCCCGTGGTCTTGCGCTCGTGGCCGGCGGCCGTGGTCAGCGCGAAGGTCGCGGCGTCGAGGTTCATCTCCGGCTGGTGCTCGAGCAGCGCCTCGTACACACTGCCCAGTTCCTCGGGACCGAGGTTCTTGTAGTCGACGCTCTGGCGCACCTGGCCGTCCACGGTGTAGGCGAGGGCGCGGATCGCCTCGAGCAGGTCGGCATTGGCGAGGTCGCAGCCGTCGAGAGCGGCGGTCTCCGCCGGGTCCCAGAGGTGCCCGCCGAGCGCCGGCAGCGCCAGCGCCAGGCAGCCGGCGGGATCGCCGAGCCGGCAGAAGACTAGGCGCAGCGCGCGCCACAGGTCGGGATGGGGACCGCCGCGGCGCCGCCCGGCGAGGCGGCGCAGCCGGCCGGTCGAGTAGTGGCGGAGGTAGCGCTCGCGGGCGCCGACCGCGGCCTCGGCCGGGGGCAGGAGAAGCAGGTCGCGGTCCTCGGCCACGAACAGGAACAGCAGCCGGTAGACGGTGCGCAGGAGCTGGCGGTAGTAGTCCTGCTTGTCGAGCGCGCCGGAGCGCAGACTCTCGCGCAGCGGCCGGTTCGCCGGGTGGGCGAGGAAGCCCCGGCCGAGCGCCCGGATCGCGTCCTCCACCCCGCGGCGCAGGGTCTCGAGCGCGCGCGTGCCCTGCTCCTGGGCCTCGCGCGCCCAGCGCTCGAGCCAGCACCGCTCCGGGCGGTCGCCCTCGACCCGCGACTGGTGGCCGAGCAGCCAGAGCAGGACGAAGTCGGAGTAGACCTGCCCCTCCATCATCGCCTCGAGGTCGAATTCGACGTAGGCCAGGCGGGTGAGCGAGAGGTTGTCGCGCAGGATGCGCAGGCGGCGGCCGTTGGAGAGGAAGCCCCAGAGGTGGTCGCCGGAACGGTTGAGGAACTCCTGCACCAGGCCGTGCGGGCTGGTGCGGGCGGCGCCGGCAATGCCGGGCGTGCGGGTGTCGAGCGGCACGCGACTGCCCAGCAGATGGACCGGCGCGGGCCCCCAGAGGTGCGACACCGGGTAGCTCCTGCCCTCGATCTCCAGGCCGCCGGCCGGCTGCAGGCGGCCGTAGTCGAGGCACTGGAAGAGCGGCAGCAGCCACTTCTCGCGGGTGACGGTGGTCGCCGGGTCGTCCTCGGGGAGGCGTGCCAACGCCGTTCGGTAGGAGGCCCAAGCGCCGAGCAGGCGGGTCCAGCAGTGGCTGATCGCCTCGTTGAGGCGCTCGTTGCCGGGCCGGTGGTAGTCCGCCGGCGAGAGCCCGGCCAGGCCGCCGTTGCGCGAGGTCGCGCCGCGCGCCAGGCGGCGCAGGAAGTCCGGCGGGAGCAGGCCGCCCCGCGTCTCGACGGTCAGGAAGGGGTCGCGGTTCGCTGCCACGGGTCGCTCCGGCTCACCCCGGCAGGTAGACGTAGAGGCCGAGGACGTCGACCGGGAGCTTGTGCTCCACCCGGTGGCGCACGCCGCGGTCGCGGGCGGCCCGGCGCACCCGCTGGTGGGCGTCGAGCAGCTCCCGCCCGCGCTCTTCGGCCTTGGCGGCGAGGAGATCGATCAGGGTCGGGCCGTGGTCGAGCACCCGGGACAGGTGGTGCGAGGCGAGATCGGGGGCGACGTTGCCGCTCGGCGCGGCGTCGAGCAGGCGCAGCGCCTCGTCCTCGGCGAGCCAGCTCGGCGCGTCGGCCGCGCCGGTGAAGCCGTAGAGCAGGCAGTCCTCGGCCAGGAGATCGCGCTCGGCGCCCTCGCGCTCGACGACGAGCTGGAAGCGCATGCGGACCAGGAGGAGCACCGTGCGCTCGGTCACCGCGCCGGTGCGGACGACACCGGCACGGTGGGCGATGCCCTGGGCATGGGGGTCGAGCGCGATGTCGAAGGTGTGAGCGGCGAGCCCCTGGACCAGCGGGTGGGTGCGGTGGAGGTGCACCACGCCCTCGGCCGCCGGCGGCTCGAAGCGGACCGAAAAGCGCGTCTTCGGTCCGAGGAGCTCGCGCAGGGTGGCCGGGATCTCGGTGAGGTCGACCGTGCAGGGGTCCTTTCCGGAGACGACGGCGCCGTGAGCGGCGAGGGCGTCGAGGGTGAAGCGCTCGACGTCCTCCGCCGAACCTACCGCCCGCCGGGCGGCGCGAAGCTCGGGCTCGACCTCCTCGGGCTTGATGGTCTCCTGCGCGAACATCGTGCGCGAGCGCCTTTCGCGGTCGGCGGCCGCCTCCCACTCGCGGTGGAGCTCCTGCTTCTGGGGCCGGATCAGCTCCTCGAACAGCGCGAGCTGGCTCCCTCCGAACACCCCGCCCCGCTCGCGCAGGAGCAGCCCCTCGAAGATCGCCTCGACCACGCGCTCGGGATCGACCGGCACCGGCACCGCGACGCCGAGGGTGCCGCGGATGGTCTTGTGCTTGCGCAGCAGGACGTCGAGCACCAGGCCGTCGATCGGGTTGTCGCTGCCGTAGTAGGTGACGACCCGCACCTCGCGGCGCTTCTGGTTGAAACGATCGACCCGCCCCTCACGCTGCTCGTGGCGGGTCGGGTTCCACGACAGGTCATAGTGGAGGACGGCGTCGAAGTGCGCCTGGAGGTTGACGCCCTCGCTCAGGCAGTCGGTGCACACCAGCACCGGGCGGTCGGCCTCGGCGAGCCGGAGCACCCGGGCCTCGCGCTCCTCGGGCGGGATGAGGCCGGTGACAGCGGCCACCTCGGCCGTCTTCAGGCGCTGGCGCAACTCGGCGGCCACGTACTCGGCGGTGTCGATGAAACGGCAAAAGACGATCGGGCGGAAGCGGTCCGCCACCAGCTCGCGGACCAGCTCGGCGGCGCGCTGGAGCTTGGCGTCCCGGGCGCCGGTCAGCTTCTCCGCCTCGCGGGCCAGCGCCTGGAGGCGCTTGCGGTCGGACGCCCCGGTGGCCGGGGCGTCGTCGTCGTCCTCGGTGACGTCCGAACCGGGAGTCACGTCGTTGCCCTCGGCGGCCTCGTCCTCGACAAGGTCGAGGACCGCACGGCGCCCCAGCTCGTCGGCCTCCTCCGGGCTCTCGGCGGCGGCGGCCTGGGCGCGGTTGCGCAGCGTGGCGGCGGCCGCGGCCGGGCTGCTCCCGAGCGAACGCAGCAGCGCCAGCGCCGACCACCAGCGGACCCGGCGGCGGACCTCGCCCTCGGTCTCGGCGGCGACCGTGTCGCGGGCGTACTCGACGACGCGGTCGAAGAAGCGGCGGTAGTCGGGGTGGAGGCTGTAGGTCTCCTCCCGCTCCCGGCGGTCGGGAAACGGAGTGTCCGAGCCGAGGTAGCTCTGGATGTCGCCCCTCCGGCGCTGGACGAAGTACCTCGCGAGGGTCCGCCGGTGCGCGGCGTTGTCGGAGCCGGTGAGGTCAGCGGGCAGCTCGGCGAGCTCGGGGGAGAGCAGCGCGAGCA
>Ga0256864_1000201_pt1 | contig 24415 bp, 16 predicted proteins | sample RVTome_11_FD_187336 | JGI IMG/M metagenome (GOLD analysis project Ga0256864, IMG submission 187336) | Soil microbial communities from uranium-contaminated site in the Upper Colorado River Basin, Wyoming, United States - RVT147D111 HiSeq ... | reverse complement strand
CGGAGGTAGTTGTCAGGAAGCAGTGAGGAGAAGGGAGTGAGGAGTGAGGAGTGTTGTGGGTGATGCCCGTGCGAAGTCGGGACTCGCCCCTGATAGAGGTCGTTTACTCCTTACTCCTCACTCCTTACTCCTCACTGTAGTTCAGATCTGCGTGGCGACGGCCTCCTCACCCAGCCGCTCGCGCAGTTTTGGATGCGCCCGCCAGAGCCAGAATCCCATCGTCCCTACCGCCAGCAGGTTGCCGACTCCGACGGTGATCCATCCCAACGTCCCCAGCACCCACTCGCTCACGGCGCCGGCGGAGCCGATGAACAATCCCTCCACGACGATGAACGCCATGAGCGCCAACATCCAGAACCCCGGCGCCCTCGTGATGCGCTCGGCCGTCCACGCGAACGCGACGCCGACGACGCCGAATGCCGTCAGGTGCACAAACGTGTACGCGGCGATGATGCCGGTGTTCACCTGGACCTCGACCGGGCTGCCGGCACCCAGGAAGAGGGCCGACCCCAGCGCGGCCGGCGTATAGAACGGCGTGCCGGTCACCACGTCGACGATCAGGAACCAGAACGCGACGACGATGGCCCCCAGCAACCCCATCGCCAGGCCTTCCGTGAGCGTGGCGTGGTCGTCGAGATTACGAAGGCCGAGCGGCGTGGTCACGCGCTGCGCGCGGTGCAGGTAGGCCATCATGACCATCCCGCCCAGCAGGTTGGCGCCCACGACGTGTTCCACCGGCAATACCGTCAACAGATTGACGCCGGTGACGAGCAGCCCGCCGTAGTGCACGGCGTTGAGCACGCCGACCCCGAACACCGCCCCAACCAGGAGCCCCGGCGACGCATCGGCGATGCGGAGGATCGCCGCCGTGACGGCGCCCAACATGAGAAAGACGCCGAAATGGAGCACCGTGTAGGTGGCCACCAGGCGAAGCGTGGGACCGTCAGACGCTTCGCCGAGCACGGTGCTGGCAAGCAGCGCCGGGGTGCGAAACGCCTCGGCCGTCGCGACGTCGAAGACCAGAAACCACGCCGCCACGACCAAACCCGCGATGGCGCCGCCGACGACGCCGTGAACCAGGATGTCCGCTCGCACACGATGCATGGTGGTCCTTCCTGGAGACCGAGTGGATGGGGCGGGCGCGGCACGCATGACGTCTCCCGCCCAAAAAGCATGAGGGCCGCCGGAGCGCTTGTCAAACGCCCCGGACGGCCCGATGCCACACCACCACCCATCCCCCCACACAACCCCTCCACTCCTCCACCCCCCGGCGCGTCGCACGTAGCACGTGGCACCGCCCCGCCCCCCACCACCACTTCCGTCTCCTCACTCCCTCTCTTCTCACTTCTCACTGCAGTTCTCAGCGCCTCCGCACCGTCACCCCCCCGTTCGTCGTCACCACGCGCACCAGCTTCCCGCCGCCGCCGATGTCGGTCGTGATGCGGCGTCCCGAGAAGCGCTGGATCGTGATCGGGAAGTCGATCTCGAGCCCACCGTTCACCGTGCCGGTCTCGAGGTGCGCCGCGTAGGGCTCCGGAATCTCGAGATGCACGCCGCCGTTCATCGTGCTGACGTCGAGCCGCTCGCCTTGCCACTCCGAGCCGGCGAGCTCCACGTGGAGGCCGCCGTTTCGCGTGCCGCCGGTCACGTCGCCTCCGGTGCCGACGAGCGTCACACCGCCGTTCGTCGCATCGACGCTGATCCGCCCGATGACGTCGGTCACGTCGATTCCGCCGTTGTGCGTGTCCAGCCTCAGGTCCGAGCGGCGGGGCACCATCACGCGGAAGCTCACCGACCACGACTCCCGGCCACCCGACGACTCACCCGCCGAGCTGATTCGCACGCCATCCGCCCGCACCGCCACCGCCTCCGCCAGCTCCCGCGCGCGGGTTTCCGACCGGGCCCATGCCGTGACCTTCGCGAGCACCCGGATCTCGTCGCGGTCCCATCCTTCGACTGCGATGCCGCCGTTGACCCCCGCGTCCACGTCGATGGAACCACCGGTCGGGCGCAGGGTCGCCTCCCGGACCTCGCAATACCGGTCACGATCCCGATCGCCTTTCCACTCTCGATCGCACCACCCGTCGTCGTCCACCACCTGGAACTGTGCCGCGGCGGGTCCGGCCGCTCCCCCGATCAGCACCAGCCCTGCCACGACTCCCGACCAGTGGCTCAAGCGCATCTCGTCTCCTCGGTGTCGACTCGCAAGGGGTTAGACCCCCGGCCCGCCTAAATGGTTGCGTGCCCGCTTGCTGGGCCGTCGGGGCGCCGGGTACGTTTCCACAGGGGTCAGGATCGCCACGGACTCGGGAGGCTTGATGCAGCGACACGTTATTGCCGTCAGCATGCTGGTCACCGCCGCGGCCGCGCGCGGGCTGCCAGCCCAGGAGTTCGAGGGTACGATCACCATGCGACAGCTCAGTGTGCCGGTGGGCGCGCTGCACCGCCAAACCGGCGGCGACCCCGATCGCGTGTTCGCGCTGGACCTCGACCGGTTGGCGGCGGTCGCCGAGCAAGTGGAAAACGTGACGATGTACATCAAGGGCGCCCAGATGCGCACCGAGGGCTTCGATGAAGCCGGCGAGGGCGGTTACATGACCGTCGACTGGCAGCGCGGCATCTTCCGAACGGTCCAACCGACCGAGCGAACCTACCTCGAGTGGAGCGTCGCGGATCTCGAGGCTATCCAGCAAGAAATGCGCGAGTCGCGGCCCGAGCAGGACGGCGACGCGCCCGAGGCCGCGGGACCCGACCCCACGCTCCACCCGCTGAACCAAGCCCGGATCGTGAGTGGAATTCGCTGTGACGGCTACGAGGTCCGTACGGAAGGCGCCATCACGCGTGCCTGGGTGACGCAGGAGCACCCGGCCGCGCTCAGGGCGTTTCGGAATTTCCTCGAACAGGCCCAGCGGATGAATCCGTCTGGCGCCGCCGATGCCCGGGCGCCCAACGCGCTGGTGGCCAGCCACGGATTCCCGATGTTGACCCAAACGCTGCACGTATCGGGCAGCGGGCGGGCGGTAGGGGTCTACAACATTCAGGAGATCGTATCCGTCTCCGCGGGCGGCGTGCCGGACAAGTTGTTCTCCCCGCCGGCCGGCTACCGGAAGATGTCCCTTGCGGACGTGCGCGAGCAGACCAGGCCGGACGGGAGGTAGGGGAGTCTGGCGCCCGCTGCGCGCCACGGACACATTTTGCGCGTGCGAGACGACCTCCTTCCCGCCAGCCTCTCGCTCGACGCGCTCCGCGACGCGTACGGCACCATCGCACACCACGTTCATCGGACCCCGCTGCTCTCGTCGGCGTTTCTGGGCCGGCAGATCGGCTCGACCGCCTTGTTGAAGTGCGAGAACCTGCAGAAGACGGGGTCGTTCAAGCCCCGGGGCGCCCTCAACCATTTGCAGCGGCTCGACGAGACGGTCCGGCAGCGTGGCGTGGTCACGGTCTCGGCGGGCAATCATGCGCAGGCCCTCGCGTGGGCGGCGCGGACCCTCGGGGCACCGTGCACGGTCGTCATGCCGGGCAGCGCGTCGGCCGCCAAGGCCGCGGCGAGCCGCGGCTATGGCGCCGAGGTGGTGCTGCACGGGACGGTGTTCGACGCGTTCGACAGGGCGCACGCGCTCGAGGCGGAACGCGGTCTCACGTTCGTGCACCCGTTCGACGACGAGCACATCGTCGCGGGCCAGGCGAGCGTCGGACTCGAGATCCTGGAACAGGTTCCGGACGTCACGGTGATCGTGGCGCCGATCGGCGGTGGCGGCCTCATCAGCGGCATCCTCGCCGCCGTGAAGCAGCCGCGCCCGTCCGTGAAGGTCTACGGCGTCGAGCCCGAGGGCGCGTGCGCCATGCGGCGCAGCCTCGACGCGGGGGAGCCGGTGCGGCTCGACCGGGTCCAGACCGTGGCGGACGGACTCGCCCCCCCGATGGCCGGCACCCTGACCTATCGGGTGGTACGGCGTTACGTCGACGACGTCGTGACGGTGCGGGATGACGAGATTCTCGCGGCCATGCGCGCGATCCTATCCCGCGCCAAGCTGGTCGTCGAGCCCTCCGGCGCCGCCGCGGTTGCCGCGCTCCTCGGCGGGCGCATCTCGATCGACCCCGCGGACCGGGTGGTGGCGGTCTTGAGCGGGGGGAACGTGGAGATCGGAAGGCTGGGTGAGTTGCTGGGTGACAGTAATGAGTAAGGAGTGAGGGGTGAGGAGGCTCCGCCCCCGACCCCGGTCGAGCAGCGGTACCGAGACCCTGCACGCCTTACTCCTCACTCCTGACTCCTCACTGTCCGTTGCGGGCTTGACCGTTTTCCCCGCCTACCTTAGCTTGGCTGGACCAGCTTTTTCGGGATCGTAAGAGAGGACTCCTTTTTCGATGCGAAGCCAGACCATCACCTCGATCGACATGCGGCGCCGCTGCCGGTTCGGCAGCGGGCGGCGGATCGCGCCCATCGTCCCGGCGTCTTGGGGCGACGTGCGTCCGCTGTCGATCTACGGCGCCGCCACGCGAGGAGGGAGAGCACCCTAGAAGTTCCGGCTACGCGATTGTGATCCGGCCTTCCGGGTGCCTCCCAGGCAAACCGGAAGGCTTTTTCGTTGCTCACGACCAACGGATCACGATCATGGACCAGCAGCAGATCCAGCGCGACCAGGACGTCATTGCCCGGTACACCGACCAGCCACCGCGTCTTCCCGAGGCGCTGCGCCGGCTGATCGAGGAGCGGTGGGGTGGGTCGCCCGTCCAGCTGTACGCTCTCGCCGACCTCGACGCGTCCATGCGGCTCGCCCGCACGTGGGTCGCTCTTGGACCGCGACACGTGGCGCTGGCCCGCGAGGTGGCGTCCGACCGGTGGGAGATCCACGACTTCGAGCGGCGGCGCCTCCGCGGCGTGCACGAGAGCCCGGGGTTGAGCGGGAGCTCGCTCACGTTCCTCGCCGAGCCGGACGAGCCGGCCCTCGCCATCGTGCGCTACACGCTGCGGCAACGGCGGGCCATGGAGAACATCCGGTTCGTCCTCGAGGAGGGGCTCGCGGGACGCGTCGTGCCGCTGGGCGATCCGGACGGCACCTACGCGGAAGGCGTGGCTGCACCAGTCACCGAGGCACAGGCGCTCGTGGCCGGCAACCGGATGGCCGTCGTGTGGCGGCTACTGGGGTACCTCGCGCCCTACCGTCGGCGGGTGGGCCTGGGCATGGGGGCGGCGGCCGTGATCACGCTGGTGAGCCTGGTGCCGCCGTACCTGGCGGGAATGCTCATCGACGGCGTGGTGAAGCCGGTGCAGACCGGCGGCCTCTCGCTCCCGGCCGGAATGCGCATCGCCTGGATCGCCGTCGGCGCCATGGCGGTGGTGTTCCTGGTGCGCCAGGCGGCCGCCCTGGTGCGGCTCCGCATGATGGCCGTGCTCGGCGAGTTCGTGGCGCGCGACCTCCGGACCGAACTGTACGAGCACCTCCAGCGGCTGAGCCTCGGCTTCTTCTCGCGCAAGAAGACGGGCGGGCTGATCACGCGGGTGACGTCCGATACCGACCGCTTGTGGGACTTCCTGGCGTTCGGCGTGGTGGACGTGTCGCTGTCGCTCGTGATGCTCGCGGGCCTGAGCGTGGTGCTCGTCAGCCTCGACTGGCGGTTGGGGCTCGTGATGACACTCCCGGTGCCGATCTACTGCTGGGCGATCGTGCGGCACAGCGACCGGCTCCAGTGGTTCTTCATCCGGGCGTGGCGAAAGTGGTCGCGCGTGACCGACGTGCTCTCGGACACGATTCCGGGCATGCGCGTGGTCAAGGCGTTCAGCCAGGAGGCGCGCGAGAGCAAGCGGTTCATCGAGCGCAACGTGGACGTGACGCGCGAGTTCAACCGGATCCACCAGGTGTGGACGTCGTTCTGGCCCGGGCTCATGCTCGCCGTGCACGGCACCACCGTGCTGGTGTGGGCGTTCGCGGTCCCCCGCCTGCTCGGTCCGGAGGGTGCGGCGACGACGTTGTCGGCGGGAAAGTTCGTGTCGTTCCTGCTGTACGCCACGATGTTCATCGCGCCGATCGAGACGGTGGGGCAGATCGCCCGGATCATCAACCGGGCTACGACCTCGGCGCACCGCGTGTTCGAGATCCTCGACACGCGGCCGGACGTGGTGGATCAGCCGGAGCCCGTGCGGCTCACACCCGTGCGCGGTCGCGTGGCGTTCGAGAACGTGACGTTCGGCTACGACGGTGTCCGTCAGGTGCTCCGCGGTGTGAGCTTCGCCGTCGAGCCCGGCGAGGTGATCGGCCTCGTGGGACGGTCTGGCGGCGGCAAGACGACGGTAGTGAACCTCATCGCCCGGTTCTATGACGTCACGGGCGGACGGGTGCTCATCGACGGCGTCGACGTGCGCCGGCTCGATAGCGGACACTACCGCCGGCAGATCGGGATGGTGCTCCAGGATCCGTACCTATTCCATGGAACGGTGCTGGAGAACATCCGCTACGGGTTGCACGACGCGACGCTCGACGCGGTGATCCGGGCGGCCAGCGCCGCCAACGCGCACGACTTCATCTGCCGCCTGCCCCACGCGTACGACACGGTGGTGGGTGAGCGGGGACACACGCTGTCGGGCGGCGAGCGCCAACGGGTGTCGATCGCGCGGGCCATTCTACACGACCCGAGGATCCTCATCCTGGACGAGGCCACGAGCAGCGTCGATACGGAGACGGAACGGCACATCCAGGAAGCGATCGACCGCCTGGTGGCCGGAAGGACCGTGTTCGCGATCGCGCACCGGCTCTCGACGTTGCGCCGAGCCTCGCGGCTGTTCGTGATCGAGGACGGCCGGATCGTCGAGTCGGGCACGCACGTGGAGTTGCTGGACCGGCCCGCCGGGCGGTACCGGCGGCTGTACGAGATGCAGTTGCAATTACAGTGAGAACTGCTGGTGACCGGTGACCGGTGACAGGGCCCCGCCCTACCACCCCGGTCACCGGTCACCGGTCACCGAGAGAAAGGAGCCGCCATGCAGCTAGCAAGTTCGGTCCTGGAGCAGACTCGCCAGCAGCAACCACAGCCCGACCGCCTGGAAATCCGTCGGCGAGTGGACGGCCAGCTGTGGGCCACGTGGGACGGCCGCTCGGCACGGGTCATCGTCCGGCGGTGCTTCCCCTGGTCGGAGCCTGGACAGTTCGTCTCCCTGCGGACCGCGGACCGGCAGGAGTTCGCCCTGATTCGGGAGGTCGCGGATCTCGACTTCGTCTCCCGGTCCTATCTCGAAGAGGCATTGGCGCAGGCGGGCTTCGTGCTGGCGATCGAGCGCATCCTCGACATCGACGAGGAAGTCGAGATTCGTACATGGCAGGTGGTGACGAAGCAGGGCGCCCGGCGTTTCCAAACTCGGCTCGACGACTGGCCGCGAGAGGTGCCCGGCGGCGGCCTCCTGATCCGTGACGTGGCCGGCGACCTGTATCACATCGCCGACGCTCACGCGCTCGACAAGAAGAGCCAGCAACTGCTGTGGGCCTTCGTCGACTGAGAACAGCCCGGTGAGCAGTAAGAAGTGAGAAGTGAGGAGTGAGAAGGCCCCGCCCGGTCCCGACGCGTCGCCTCGCGCGACGGGGGGGCTTCTCACTCCTCACTTCTCAGAGCGTGTGAAGTAATTGCGCTACCGGCTGCGGCGCTCAGACTCCGTCGTTCCGACTCCTGACTCCTTCACTCCTTACTCCTTACTTCTCACTTCTCACTTCTTACTGCTGTCCTCGCATGATCCAGTCCGTCTTCTGGTTCGGCGGCGTGGATCACCAACGTGAGCCTTGGTCGACCCCTTCCGGCACGCCCACGGGCCAAACCGTGCTCATTCCGCTCGAGAAACTGGACACGTTCCTGCGAGTGGCCCTGGTGATCAAGATCTGAACGGCGGTGCCCGACGCGGCCTCGAACGTCTTACAGCAGGTCGAGCTGTTCCCCACCGGCCCGCCCCCGAGCATCCGGTGCGGACGGCGCCTCGACGCCGGGGCACCATCCCACTCCCCTGAATCCGCAGCAGCGGCATTCGGCCGGGTCGTCGGTCAGGCGCGGCGCGCCCCGCCCCATCGCCGCGAGCGCCGAGCCCAGGCGCGTCGCGATCCCCTCCCGTTCCCCGTCGGTCACCGGCAGGGAGACCTGCGCCCCCGCGCGCGAGAATTGGAACGCGAAGCGCCGCACCCCGAGGCCGGTGATGCCTTCGGCGGCGGCGACATAGACGTCGCGTTGCGGCGCGAATTGCGCCGCCTTGGCCGCCGCCTCGTGCGGCGCGCATTGCGACGTCTTGACGTCCAGCAACACCACGCCGTCTTCCTCCACCGCCGCGAGATCGATTCCCCCTTCGTAGAACGACTCGGGATCAGCCGCGTGCACGAATCCCAGCTCGTGACGCGCCGTAGGGTGCTCGGCGACGGCGCGGTATTCCGGATGGTCCGCGACGCTGCGGATCTCCCGGCGGAGCGCGTCGCGGTAGCGCCGGCCCTCCGGTTGCTCCGGCGCCGGTGCCTCCGGATCGCACCGTCGGATGGCGTCCTCGAGCAGCCGGTCGAGCTCGTCGCGCTGCCGGAGATGCTCCAGCACGTCGTGGACGATCCGCCCGCGGGTCGCACCGTCCGGGATCCCGATAGGGGATGCCCCACCCTCCGGCTCCCGCACGCCCAGGACGTACTCGAACCAGTGCCGGCGCTGGCAGCGCGCGAACGCGAGCAGCTCGGTGGCGGAATGGCGCGGGCGGCCGGCCGGCACCGACACGACGGGGAGCGGCGGGGCAAGCTCCTCGACGGGCGCAACCGGTCGCTCACCGGACGGCGCCCCCGGCGCCGCCGACAGCACTCCCGGATCCGCGACGTGCACCACCCCCTGGTAGGACGACCCGTCCGCCGCCCAATACGTAAACTCGGCGCCGTCGCTGAGCGGGACCTCGCCGAGCGCGGCCCACAGGTGGTCGGCGACGGTGTTGGACGCCGCCCGATGCATCGCCCCGGCCGGGAGACCGCACACCACCAGCCGGTCCGAGGCGCGCGTCGCCGCCACGTACCACACGCGCTTGCGCTCGGCATAGTCCTCGCGCGACCGCTCGTCGCGCACCGCCTGCCACGCCGCGGGCGCGTCGTCGGGCTCGAGGTCCCCATCCTTCAGCGCCACGGTGCGCCGCCCCACGATGAAATCCTGCCCCTCGCCGCGCCGAATCCACTGCACGAGGTCGCACCAGAACACGACCTTCCATTCGAGGCCCTTGGCGCTGTGCACCGTCGTGATCGTCACGGCGTCCCGCGGCCGCACGAGCGGCGCCTCCCCCTCCTCGCCGGGGCGGCCGCGGATTTCCTCGATCGTGCGGAGGAACTCGCCGAGGGTCTGGCGGGACGCGGTACGCGCCACCCGCAGGAACTTGTCCACGTCGGCCAGCGCTTGAAGGCGCTCCTCACCCAAGAGGTGGAGGTGCGCGAGGTATCCGGTCTCGGCGAAGAGGCTCTCGAGCAGCTCGTCGGCGGGCACCCGATCACGCAGCGCGACGTGCCGGCGTAAGAGCGCGACCGCCCGGCCCAGCCGCTCCTGCTCGCCCACCGTTACGTCGCCCAGCGCTTCCCAGTAGGGCGGTTCGGCCTGCCGCGCCACGTCGAGCAGGGTCTCGTCCTTCAGGCCGACGAACGGGCTTCGCAGGAAGCCCACCAGCGCCCGGTCGTCCCACGGATCGCGGATCGCCTCGAGCGCCAGGATCAGGTCCACGATCTCGCGCCGCTCGTAGAAGCCCGCCACGCGCAACGGAAACGCGGTGGCCCCGACCGCCTCGAGCGCCGCCTTGTGCAGGGCGGCGGTGCCCCACGTGGGAATGATCACCGCCATGTCGCCCCAGCCGGCCTCACCCGCGTCCAGCAGCTCGCGCGCCCGGCGTGCGACGGCGGACGCCTCGATGCGCCGGATCTCGTCGGCGGCGTAGTCGCGGCCGTCGTCGCGCGCGGGCACCACGATCAGCTCCACGGGCGCGCCCGTGCGCCGAGCGGCGTCCGCCACTTGCACGGCCTGGAACCGCACCTCGTCGTCGCGGTGCGACACGCCGTCAGAGGGCCGCTCGAGGATCGCCCCCACCGTCGCGTCCACGAATCCGAGGATCGGGGCGGTGCTGCGGAAGTTCTCCTCGAGCGCCACCACCCGGCCGTGGCCGCGCTCGCGAAAATCGCGCTCCACGGCCCGCCAGACCGTCACGTCGGCGCGGCGGAACCGGTAAATGCTCTGCTTGGGGTCGCCCACGAGCATCAGGCGCGGTGTATGGGCCTGTGGCGTGGCGGGGTCACCGATGAGATACGCGATCTCTTGCTGGACCGGGTCCACGTCCTGAAACTCGTCGACGATGAGCACGGCCAGGCGCCGGCGCAGGGCGTCGCGAGCCGTGGCATCCTGCCGCAACAGGTCGCGGGTGCGCACGATCATGCGATCGAAATCGACCTGTCCGCGTTCGGCGAGGCGGTGCTCCATCAGCTCCACGGCGCCGTGGGCGAGATCGAGGAGCGCGCGCTCCCGCGCCACGTGGTCGTGCCGTGCATCCCGCAGCGTCCGCAGTCGATCGAGGTCATCGAGTAGCTCGAGGACGAACCGCTCGACCCGGCGCAGCGACCAGCCTTGCAACAACTCGTCGAGCCCGTCGATAGGGTCGCGTTCGAGCGCGCGCACCACCGCGTCCCGCACGGCGGCCGCGCGCAGCCCTTGCGCGGCGCTCTCGTCGAGCACCTGCTCACGCGGGTTGCCGCCGCGCCGCAGCGCGAACTCCCGGAGGACCTCGCCGCAGAACGCGTGGATGGTCCCGACGCGCGCGGTGTCGGTCAGTTGCGCGTCCTGGTGGCGCCCGGCGGCACGCAGCGCCTCCCGGAGCTTCGCCTTGAGGTCGGCCGCCGCCGCGTTGGTGAACGTGATCGCCGCGACGTCACGCAGCGTGACGGAGCGCTCCACTTGCTGGCCGTTCACCGGCACGCCGAGCAGGTACAGGATGCGGCCAACTACGGTACGTGTCTTCCCGGTGCCGGCCCCGGCGGTCACGAGGACGTGCTCCCCCACGGCGCTCACGGCGCGCCACTGGCTGGGCGAGACCTTCATCGGCGCTCGGGCTTCACGCGTGGACCGCCGGCGATGCGGCACACGTCCCAGGCGTGGCAGAACGGCGGACACAGGCAGGACGGCGCGGGCTGCGCCGGAAACTCGCCCCCACGGATCCGGCGGACGTGTCGCGGAACGGCATCCAGCGCGCGCGCCATCTTCTCCCCATCCTCGTCGTGCGGGTAGCGCACGCCGGCCTTCCGGTCCACGCGGTGCAGCTCCAGCGGATGGACCAGCTCGCGCGTGGTCAGCGCCCGGTACTCCACGCGGGCCACCCGCGCGCCCGGCACGATCGTCTCCAGCGCATGGGCGTAGAGCGGGAGCTGGAGCACCACGCCGTCGTCCCATGCCTCCTTGTCACCGTGTCCCGGGGCCGCCGCCTTCGTCGTCTTGTAATCCACCGCCGCGACGAACTCGTGGCCGTCCCGTACGCGATCGTCGATCCCGATCTCGACCCGATCGATCGCGCCGCGATAGCGAAAGCGGATCCCGTCCCGCTCCAGCACGGCATCGCGGAAGCTGCGTTCGTTGAGGCACACGGCGGTGCGCAGCATCCGCGGCGCATTCACCTTGCGCGGCTTGAACATGTCCTCGTGCTGTTCGGCCTCCCAGCCGAGGTAGTCCTGGAGGATGCGCCGCAGCTCCTCCCGCTTGGCGCCCCGAAATACCGGCGCCCCCAGCCACACGGTGCCCTCCAGCGAGGCGAGCGCCTCGTCCAGGACGTCGGCCGCCAGGGGAAGGGCCCACCCGAGGTCGCTCTCACGGAGGAAGAAGTGTCCGCCGGCCCGCGCCATGGCACGGTCAAAGAAACGGCGCAGGGCGCGGTGCAGGATCTCGCCACGGACCGTCGCCTCCATCTCGTCGTCCGGATCGGCGAGCTTCTCGAGGCGCAGCAGCCGGCTGGAGAAATACGCCCACGGGCACCTGGCGTACGCCTCGAGCTGCGTGGGGCTCCACAGCCTGTCGTCGCCGAACTCCCGCGCGAGCCAGGCGCGCAGGCCGGGGTCCTCGATCCCACCGTTGTACGGCGACGGCTCCCCCGACTCCCGCAGCCGCTCGATCCGGGCACCGTGGGCCGCCTGTGCCGCCCCGGTCACGTCGCGGAACAACGGCATAGTGGGCGTGAAGACGGCCCGGCGATCGACGAGCGCGGGAGTCTCCGTCGCCGCGTCGGCGAGCGCCTCGACGAAGGACGATCGAATCGCGTCGCGCCCGTCGGCGCTCAGCCGGGTGTAGCTCACCGTCAGCCGCCCCGCAGCGCCCGCGACGAGGACGCGGAACAAACGCCGTTCGCGCGCCTCCCAGTCGGCACGCAGGTCGAGCGGGAGGCCGGCGCCTACCAGGGCGGCGCGCTCGTCCTCGTCGAGCACCGGCGACCGCGGCGGCGCGAGCGGAAACGCGCCGGCCTCCATCCCCACCAGGAACACGTGCGCGAAGGAGCGGTACGCGGCCGCGAGGGACTCGACGACGCGGACGCCGCGCGGCGTCTCGGTCCAGAGGGCGAGGTCGCCGGCGAGCATCTCCTGGAGCCGGGCATGGAACGCCTGCACGGTCAGCGACTCCTCACCGCCCCCCCATCGGGCGAGCGCCTCGTGCCACTCGTCGAGTATCTGGCTCACGCCGCGCCATGCGGCCAGATCGCGCTTCGCGACGTCGAAGCGGGCTTCGGGGACGTCGTAGCTGCGGCGGTGAATGCCCCACTCGTCGTGCTCGACCGCATCGCGCACCCCCTGAAGCCACTCGCGCAGCGGGCGTGGCGCCTCGAGCGCCCTCGCGCGCTGGGCGAAGGTCCCGAACGCCGCGCGCGCGGCGCCGATCCGCCGCGCGGACGGCGGCGGCCGCTCCGTCCACCGCGCCTCCCGATCCGACTCGTACTCCCGCGCTTCCCGCTCCAACGCCGCCAGGGCGTCCCCCCACGCGTCGAGACCCCGCACCGCGCGGCGGTATCCGACGTAGTTCAGGACGCGGGCGTCCAGCCGCATGCCGAGATGCGGCAGGTCCGCCAGCTCGACCAGTTCGTGCCGTGACCAGCCGCCGGCCGCGGCACGGTACACCGCGAGCAGTGCGCGGATCACCGGCACCTCCGCGTACGCAAACCGGCGGCGAGCGCTCGCGGGGACGCCGAAGCGATCGAGGGCGCGCAGCGCGAGATCGGTGTATGGTCGCGCCTGGCGCGGGATCACGGCGATGCGATGGAGCGGCACGCCCTGATCCGCGAGCGCCCGAACGCGCCGCGCCACCTCGCCCATCTCCCGCTCGATGGTGGGCGCCTCGATGCTGTCGAAGTGTTCGTCGCCGCCGGCCGGTTCGTCCGCGAACAGCCGCGTGGCGGCGGTCACCGGCTCCTCGACGTGGACCGTGTCGACCGCGACCGCCGCCTGGAGGTCCAGCGGCTCCGAGGCGTACACGGCAACCCGATCGACCGCGGGCGACGCCGCGAGGGCGCGGAGCAGCAAGCGCCACCCGCCACGGACGTCCTGCAGGCCGAAGATGCGGATCTCGCGCCGCCCCCCGAGCCGCGCAGCCACGCCGTCCGCGTCGTCCAGCACCGCGCGCGCCGTGTCCGCGAGCGCATCGCGACCGTCCCGCAGGCCCGCCGCGTCCAGCCGCTCCCGATACGCGCGATACACGGCGACCAGCTCGCCGTCTCGCGCCCGCGCAAAGGTGTCGCGATCGCCGGCCCGCTCCATGGCCGCCGCGAGATCGTCTGGTGACACATCCTCGGCAACGAGCTCGCCGACGAGTCGTTCGAGGTCCGGGAGGAAGTCCTCGACCCGCCGGATCCGACCGAAGACGGCGCCGCCCGTGTCACGGACCACGCGGGCCAGGAGCGCCGCCCGCGCGAAATCGGTGCACGGCGCGCGCGGCGTGCGCCCCAGGCGGTCGGGAAGGTCGTGGAACAGGCAGAGACCGGGATCGAACCACCCCCGCACACCGCCCTCCGCCGCGAGCCGGATCAGGTCGTCGCGGAGGCCTCCCTGCCGGAGGGCGAGGAGGTAATCGGGCGTCTGGAACGGGTCGTCCCGGACTGCCGGAGGAGACGACAGGAAGCGGTCGGCCGCCGCGCGAAGGAGGCGCTCGGGATCGCGGCCGACCACGAGCGTGACTCGGGCCATGACAGAAGAAGTGTAGGCGGCCTTGGCGCGTGCCGGTAGGCGCCGGCGTCAGCTCGTGGCGCCGCTATGCGCCAGCTTCTTGGCCTGTCTGACCCACTCGCCGCGAATCTTGTCGGCGGACACGCCGATCTGGTGGGACACCCGCTCGACGTCGTCCGTTCGCCACGTGGCGATGTCCAAGAAGCTATGGCAGCCAAGGCGGTTCAACTTCCGCTCGAACGCCGGCCCGATGCCGCGGATCCGCTTCAGGTCGTCGTGGCCGTTCCCGGCCGCGGCCCGCCCGCCGTTGGAGGCGCGCTGGCTCGGCGCCGCGCCCTTCGGCCGCGAGCGCCGCTTCGACCGCCGAGGACCGGCCGGCTGCGCCGCCGCCGGGCCGGCCACGGCCGGCACAGCCGCCATCGGCGGCGCCTCCTCGGACGACGCGGCGTCCTCTGCACCATCCCCGTTGGGCCCTACTACCGCCGACGCCAGCTCGGCCAACCGCGCGCGCATGCCGTTGCATTCGATGATCCGCCGATCCAGCTCGGCCGCCTGGATTGCCGCACGGTCGCGCAGCCGTTGGATGGCGGCCTCCAGACCGCGCACCTCGGCGTCGCGCTCCGCGAGGCGTCCCACGAGCGGCTCCAGCTCGCCCAACCGGCGGCGCAGCTCGTCCGCCTCCCGGATGGAGAACCCATTGCTCTCTACCGCGGCGGCCGCAGCGCCGCGCTCGCGCTCCTGCTCGGTGAGCTTCCACTCGCGCTCCCGCAGGCGCCGGTCGAGCGCTTCAAGCTCCTTCAGCTGGCACTCCAGCACCTGGAGCTCACGGATGCGCGCCTCCTGCTCCGCCGCCTTGCGCTCCACCGCCTCCAGTTCTGCGATCCGGGATGTCAGGCCCGTCACCTCCTGATCCCGCCGGGCTAGCTCGTCGCGGTGCTCCTGCTCGAGCTCCCGGATCTGCGAGGCCGTCCTATCGGCCTCCCCAGCGAGCAGTTGGAGCTGAAGACCCTGCCGCTCATGCCCCTCGATCTCCAGACGGAGCTTTCGGGCCTTTGATCGATGCTCCCGAACGTCGCCCTCTAACGCCCGAACGACTCGCGCGTGCTCCCCGGCGTCGGCGTGGGACTTCGCCAGTTCTCCGCGAAGCTGTTCGATCTCGGCCTCCGACCGCTCGCCGGCGGCACGGTGCTCGTTCCGCAGGCTCGCCACGACGTTCTCGTGTGCGCGGCGCTGCGCCTCCAGCGCGTCTTCCAGCTCTTGCACGCGTGCTTCGCGCTCGGGCAGCTGGCCCACCAGCGGCGTCAGGAAGTCGACGCGCTCCCACAGGGCGACAAGGGCGTCGTCACTCTCGAGCTGGCTCTGAAAGGCGATCTCCGAGCGGCGGGCGAGCTCGCGCTCGGCGGCGGTGAGGCGGTCCCGAAGGGCATCGAAGCCGGACTTGAGGCCGCGGGAAAGGAGGTCCTTGGCGTCGAGCTCCTCCTGCAGGTACCGGATGGCGCGCTCCTGCTCCTGGAGGCGGGCTTCGAGCGCGCCGGCCTGCCTGGTGCGGCGGTCGGCCTCGCCGCGAGCCGCGTGGACCTCCAGCAGGCGGCCACGGGCCAACCGCGCACCGAAGAGCCGGGCGATTGCCAAGCCGCCCACAACTCCGAGGGCGAGCGTGACGATCGCGACCGTGAGGGGCACGGTCACCACCGGTTCCCCCCAGCGGGGTACTTGCGTGCGTGAAATCGGGTAGGGCGACCCGCGCGAGGGCGCACGGGAAACCCGGCTCCAGCCGCCGCCAAGAGACGAACCCTCCTCATCGTGAGTCGCCGCGACGGTGCGACGTGGAGGGGGGGTAGCGCGGCGGGCCTACACCAACCTGCGGAGAGCATTCCAGCTCGGTGAACGACCACGCCGATACGCCGGGGCACCGTCTGATTGATACTGGTGGATCCGGAGGTCGAGCGCAAGACACCGCGCCCCGAGACCCTCGGCGAGAGTCACGACGCGCAGCGGTTCGCATGATCGCCCCGCGGCCTCCATGTGGGGGCGCAGCGCCGCGAAGCGGGCGCCGGGAACGCAGGTCTACCCCGCGAACCCGGCGCCTGGGGCCTCAGTCTTCGCTGGTCTGATCCGGAGCGGCGCTCAGCCTTCCGGGGCCGGCTCCGGGGCCGTTTCGGCGGGCATCAGCGCGCCGTCGACGTCCTGCCGCAGACCGTCCAGCGCCGTGTTGATCTGCTGCTTGCTCTGCTCCCAGTACTCCGCCGTTTCCCAGGCGAGCTCGCGGATGTGCTGCTCCAGCAGCTCGCTGCGGCTCTGGAAGTCCTGGATCTTCGTCTGCAGCTCGGCCTGCATCTCACCCGTAGCGGAATCCGCCTCGGCCTGGAGCGCCTGAATCTTGCCGTCGATCTCGTCCAGGCGCACCCGGGCGTCCGCCCGGAAATCCTCGACCAGCTGCGTTTCCTGCACGTCCTCCATGCCCATCTCCTCGCTGTCCGTCTGCTCACCGGTCTGCCCGGTACACGCCGCCATCGCGAGACCTGCGACCAGGGCGAGGGAAAGGATGTTTGTCGCGCGCATAGGATCCTACCTCACGTTTCGATTCGGTGTTGGGTGACGTGAACGCCCACCGTGACCGCGCTCGCCCCGAGTTGGGCAGGCGGTCAATACGCCACGATAAGTAGCCGTCAGGCGTTAGAACGCCGTTCGCTCCCGCGGAGCGCACGCGACCGATGCTAACGCCCCATGGGCGTCCCTGCCCGGTGACGCTCGTATAACGCCCCCCGTGTAGCGTCACGGCCACAAGGATGAGGCGGGGAGGCGGATAGCCCGCTGTCGAGACACTCCATTTGGGAGGCAAGAGCGATGTCCATCAGACGCAGATTCTCGGCAGGCGTCGCGGCGACCACCGCCGTGCTGACCGGCGCCATCGCGCTCACGGCGGCCACCTGGCGCGCCGCGGACGACGTAGAGGTCGTGCTGCTCGACGGCGAGATCCAAATGGCCGACTCCGCCTATGCCGGCCAGACCGTCTTCCAGATCCGCAACGACGGCCAGATGGAGCACAGCTTCGCCGTTCGGACCGCGGGAGATGAACCGCTGGACCTGGCCGCGCTCGAGGCGAGCGTCGCGCCCGGCGAAACCGCCACGCTGGAGGTCGAGTTGGAACCCGGCACGTACCAGGTGCTGTGTCCTTTGCAGGACCATCAGGACCGAGGGATGTCGCTGCAACTCGTGGTCGTGGAGAAGCCCATGACGCCGTAAGACGGCGCCCGAGCTGCATCAGACGGTCTGTCGCCCGTCCGGCCATCCCTCGCCGGACGGGCGTTTATTTGGCATATGGCGTGTAGCACGTGGCCAACGGCGTATGAGGTAGGTCAGTCGCAATCTGCAATCTCGAATCTCCCCTCACCCTCCCCCGTCCCCCTCCCAGCCGCTAGCTTTCCACATGTCTCCTACCTCCCCGCGGGTGATCCCGACACGTCGCTGATGTATTACCTCAAGACCCTGGGAGCGTTGTCGCTCTCGCGAGCGGCCCCCTCCGAGGACGACGCGGTCACCGGCTCGAAGTCGCTCCTCATCGTGGCGCTGCTGGCCACGACCCCGGAACGGAGCGCGCGGCGCGATCACCTGGCCGAGCTGCTGTGGCCGGGGTCGGATCGCCCGCGGGCGCTGCGGGCCTTCCGCCAAGCCCTCTTCTACGTGTCCAAGTACGCCGACGACGTCCTCGAACGGGATGACGAGACGGTCACCCTGGTGGGTGAGCGGCTCTCGGTCGACCTCTGGGCGTTCGACGACGCCTTGCGGCGGGGCGACTTCGGCAACGCCATCGCCCTGTACGGCGGACGCTTCCTGGCGGGCCTCGAGCGCAAGGCCGGCTCGGAGCTCGAGCACTGGATCGAGGCCGAGAACTCGCGGATCACCGCGGGCTTGGAGGTCGCCTACACGAAGGAGATCGAGCGCCTTCGGGACGCCGACCCCGACGAGGCGATTCGGCTGGCTCGGGCGTACGCCGAGCTCAATCCGCTCGACGACCGCGGGCAGCACACGCTGCTGCGCACGCTGCTGGCCGCCGGCGACGAGCTTGGTGCGCTGCGGGCGTATGAGGGCTACCGGACACTGGTGACCCAGGAGTTGGGCGAGGAGCCGCCGGAGGAGCTCCGGCGGAAGATGGAGGAGATGCGCGGCGAGCTGCTGCGCGTTGCGAGATTGCCGACCGCCGGCGCGCCGCCCGCACCGCAAGGGCCGCCCGCACCGCCGTCGCCGCCGGCGTCCCACACGGGCGATTGGCGCGGCTGGCTGGCCGAGCACCGGTCGGTGGCCGGCGGGGCGGTCGGCGCGCTGGCGGTCGCGATCGTCCTGGGCGTCGCAGTGGCGGCCCCGTGGCGCTCGCCGCCATCCGGTCCCGTGTTCGATGCCTCCGGCCGACTGCTGGTGACGGTCGAGCGTGGCAACCGCACGGAGATCGCGGAGATCGCCTTGCGGGGCGCCGGCGTGGATGTCCGCGCCACGGACCTGGGGCCTAGCGATTTGCCGGCTCCCGGCGGCCGCAGGGTGGCGTTCACGGAGCGCTCGCCGGACGGCTGGAACCTGGCACTGCGCGAGGAGGGGGCGCCGGGCCGGTCGGTGACCCAGGATGCCGGCGACGAGTTCCCGGTCGCGTGGTCGCCCGACGGCGCGCATTTGGTGTTCGCCCACCGCCGCCTGCTGGACGACGGCCGGAGCTACACTCATGAGCTGGCCGTGCTCGATCTCATGGCGGAGTCGAGTCGGCGGCTCGGGGCGGCGCCGAGTGCCGATCCGCCCCGCGCGGCGTGGTCGCCCGACGGCACCCGCCTCGCGTTCACGGCCGGTGCCGGCGGCGCGACCGAGATCTATGTGGCGGATTTCGACGGCGAGAATGTCGCCAACCTGTCGCGCCACCCGCGCGGCGACCGCGACCCCGCGTGGTCGCCCGACCGCGAGCGCCTGGCGTTCGTGTCCGATCGGGACGGCGTCGCCGACCTCTATACCATCCGGCCCGACGGCACGGATCTCCGGCAGATCACCGTGACCGCGGGCGAGGAGCGCGGTCCGGTTTGGCTGTCCCCGTCACTCATCGCGTTCGTCACGCGGCGTGGCGACGCGAGCGATCTGTGGCTGGCCGACACGTTCACCGGCGCCCTGCGGCAGGTCACGACGCGCGGCGACATCGGCGCGATCGTCGGCGTGCGGGATCCCCCGCGGCCGTGGATCGAGCGCGTATCCATCGGGCCGCGCGCCGACGTGGTGAGCCCCGGTCAGTACGTGGACCTGGCCGTCGAAGCGACGGACGCCTCCGGCCAACGCGTCGCGACGGACGGGCTTCCACTACGCTGGGCGGTGGATCCCGACTCGGTGGCGTCGGTGGACGGCGCCGGCGCGTTGCGGATCGCGGGCCCGGGACAAGCGGCGGTCGTGGCGTCCCTGGGCGGATGGCGCAGCGACACGCTCGCGATCTCGTCGGTCGCGATCACCGAGGTCCCGCTGGAGCCGGTGTTCACGGAGCCATGGACCGACGGGATCGACGAGGAGCGGTGGCACCCGTTCGGCGATCCCACGCCCCGCACCACGCCGACCGGCGCGCCCGCGGGGCGCGGCACGTTCGTGAACAACGGCGACGCCATCTTCGAGAGCGGCGCCGTGACGCAGGCGGCGTTCCCGCTCGACGCCGGTCTCACGGTGGAAGTTTACGGGCGGCTGCGCTTCACCGGGAAGGTCCACCAAGTGTTCGGCGTCGCGTTGTATCGCGAGGCGCATGGCGACTCCCTCCTCGCAACCGGCGATGCGGTGCCGCTCGTCGAGTTCCGCATTCAGGGCGCCGCCGGCCAGGATCCCGCACAAGCCTGGATCGCCACCGCGGAGCGGCGGCACACCGTCCCGGTACCCGACAACCCGCGCTTTTGGCATCGATACGCCTTGCAAATCCTTCCCGAGGGCGCCGTCGAGCTCCTGGTGGACGGCGCCATATACTGGCGCTCCCCCTACCGCCTGGCGCGTGAGCTCCTCACGCCCGTCTACCTGGGCCTCGGCTTCCGGGCGTTCGAGGCCGACGTGGCGCACGGGCCGGTGGAGGTCTATTCGGGAGCGCGCTACCGGTTGCAGGAGCTGGAGGCTCCCGTGAACGAGGAAGAACGGTGAGTGATAGCGTATGGCGTATGGCCCATGGTCGGTCGTGAAACCATACGCTATCCGCCATATGCCAGCTAACACCACCTCACCCTGATACGATAGGCCACTACCACCGTCTCCCTCGCCCCCACCCCCACTGTGAACGTGAACGTCGAGTTGTCCACGCGCGTCGCGGGGTGGCTCGACGAGAGAATCTCCCAGTCGGCGCCCGCGGGCTCCACCACGAGCACCTCTTCCGCCGTATCCTTGTGGTTCCGCAGCTCGATCTCCCACGAGGACTCGGCGACGCAGCGGCCGAGCGCCCGGTACTCCATCTGGCGCCGCTCGCCTACCACGTCGAACGCCTCTCCCACCTTGATCCGGATCCGCTCGTCCCGCGGCGTGTGGTCGATGGCGTCCTCGCCCACGAACTGTTGTGCGCCCGAGCGGTCGGCCTTGTATACCCGCACGATACCTTTGGGCAACGGCATCCCGAGACGGTTCGCTTCCGTGTTCTGGATGTCGAGGTACACCCCGATCTTCTGGTTCGAGACCGGCTGGCCCCACTGCGAACGGTAGAACTGCGCGGCGCCGTAATAGATCAGACGCTTCGCGGTCCCGATTCCCTCCCCTTCGAGCAACGTCACCTGCTTCTGCTCGTTCTGTCGGATCGTCGTGGGACGCTCGAGCGTATACAGGTGATACTCGAAGAACGCCTCCTCCTGGAATCCGGGGCGGGCGGCCTCGACCACGACGGCGTCCAGCATCATCCGCTGCCGCGTGTCCGGCGTCACCCGTTGCACGTCACCCGCCACCAGCTTGAGGCGCGCGTTCTCGTATGACGCCCCGCTCTGGTTGGTGAGGGTCACCCATCCGGTGAGATCCCCGCGCGTGTCGTCCTCGTTCACCACGAGGACGTAGTCCGACTTCCAGTTGAGGTTGTTGGTCAGGTACGAAACCTCCACCCGTGGACTGCGCTCGCCGGCGTCGAGCAGCCACACCAAGGTGGGCTTCGCGATCAGGTTCTCGGGGATCTCCGGAAACGCGAACCGCCCGGGGAAGTTGTACGTGATCTCGTTTCCGATCCGGAGGATCGGGGACTCGTTCACCGACAGGACCTCGGCGTCGAACTCCTCCTCGCGTCCGGTCGCCTGGTTGTAGCGGTACACCTTGATCGTCCGCCCCACGTACTTCTCGAGCAGCTTGGCGGGATTGAGCAGATCGTACTGATAGTTCTGCTCCAGCACGTCGAACCGGGCGTCGCCGAGCCCGCGGATGTGCACGGTCTCGGGTTGAATCTGCGACGCGACGTCGCCGAACTCGAGGGCGACCCGGCCCGTACTACCCAACGTGAGATCCCGCACCTCGCGCACGAGGCCGAAGTTCTGGTTGTAGACCGTGATCGTGACTTCCCGCCGTTGCTCCGCATCCGACTGCGCGATCCGCGTGACATCCTGCTGCCCAATGGCCAGCGAGGGCGCCGCCAGCAGACAGGCGGCGACCACGTGCAGGGCGCGACCTCCGACGTTCGCTGCGCTCAACATCACGTCCTCCTCCCGGGTGACTGGGGACGCCGTCCGGCGCCCGCTCCAATCTAGGAGGACGACTGAAGGACCCGAGGGCACACAGATTTCGCGTTGCCGAACAGATGCCGAAGAAAGGCAAACGGCAGTCGGCAGTCGGGTAATAACAACCCGAAGACCGACTGCCGATTCCTCCTCCCTACTTTCGGTGGTAGATCGTCCGGAGATCGACCTTCCAGCTGGCGCCGCCGTCCAGCGACGTCTCGAACAGCTGGCGCACCAGGTTGGGACCGCGCCGCTCCCAGGTGGCGCGCACCAAGCCGGTCTGGCCGGTCCGCAGGCGGTCCTCGCCGGTCAGGACGATCGCGTCGCCCTGCGCCACCCCGCTCAGCTCCAGTCGCTGCCCCTCGCTATCGATCGAGTAGCGGAACCAGCGGCTCTCGAGCGCGTCGTACGACACCCATGTGACGCTCTCGTACCCGTCGGCCGTCTGGAAACTCTCTTCCACGAGACAGCCGCTGAGCTGGTTCGTCACCACGCTGCGCCCCCGCCCCGGGGCGCCCACCTCGACCTCCCATTCACCAACCCAGAAGTCGAACTCGTCGAACGGCGCCCCGGCGCAGAACGCCGTGCCCGGCGCTGGCGCCGGTGCGATCTCGGGACGCTTCAGGTAGAGTCCGTCGAACGCGATGAGGGCGAAGGTGGTGCCGCTGTCGAGCGAGATGTCCCAGAACTGCCGCACCGAGTCCGGCGCAATCGGCGTCCATGTGATCCGATCGACGACCGAGATCGTGGGGAAGTTCCGGACGCCGCTCATCACCATGTTGCCGTTCACGAGCCCGCCGTCCAGCCGCAGATGGGTGGTGAACTCATCGACCCACCGCTGGTGCCATTGGCCGTCCGCCGCGTCGTACATGTTCAGGCTGCGCCCCCTCCCACCGCCGGCACCGGTCCAATGTTCGAGCACGGCGCACCCGTCGAGACCCGAAAGGATGGCGTTGGTCCCGACCCGCGCGGCCGAGGGATTCTCGACGTCCCACTTGCCGACCCAGAAGTCGAACTCGCGGTGCGCCGGCGCGGTGCAGCCCACGCCCATGGCGCCGACCCCGTAGAGTGCCAGCCGGCCTCGTGGGGCCACGGCCCCGAACGCCGGATCCCCCGCGGGTGCGGTGGACCCGCCATCGCTGCACCCCGCCGCCAGCACGGCAGCCGCCAGTGTGGAAACGGTAAGACGAAGCAAACGCATACGACCTCCTTGGGAAGGGTCGGAGGGTTGGATGAGGCGCATGCGGGCGAGGATAGTGCGGGGAGGAGGCCGCCGTCGCGGGAGTCGGGATGAGAGGTGATGGGGTGGGACGAGCAGAGATGGCGTATGGCGTATGGCGTGGTGGAATGGACCATTCGCTACGAGTCACACGCCATATGCTATTCGCTCACCTATCTCGTCGGCCGCAGCAAATCGTCCCGGTAGTTGCGGCTCACGCGGAGCTTGCGCCCGTCACGCAGGATTGCGACGTAGTCGCCGCCAAACCACGGCTGGACTTCGCGGATCCGGTCCACGTTCACGATCGTCGAGCGGTGGATGCGGGCGAAGCTCGCCGGATCGAGGCCTTCGAGCACGCTGCGCAACGTGGCCCGGATTGCGAACGTATGCTCGCCGACGTGGAGGACGACCCTGTTCCCCGCCGCTTCGAACCAGTCCACCTCCGCGGCAGGCACGAACTGGATCCGGTCGTCCCGTTTCACCGTGAACCGGGTGACAAAGTGGCGAGGCGCTCCCGGCTCCCCAGGGTGCTCGGCCAGCAGCGCCGCCAGACGGCGTGCGAGGGTTGCGCCATCCAAGTCGACGAAGCGCCGGGCGTGCGCCAGCGCCTGCCGGAGCCGCTCGTCGTCGAACGGCTTGAGCACGTAGTCGAGGGCGTGTACCTGGAAGGCACGGAGCGCGTGCTCGTCGTACGCCGTCACGAAGACCACTGGGGGCATCCGCGCCGGCCCCACGCGGGCAACGACGTCGAACCCGTCGAGCCCGGGCATCTGGACGTCGAGAAACACCAGGTCGGGCGCGAGCCGCCTGATGGCCGCCACCGCGCCGTCGCCGTCGCCGCATTCTCCCACCACGGTCACGTCCTCGCCCGCCAGGGCGAGCCGCACGCAGTCGCGGGCCAGCGGCTCGTCGTCGACGATCAGCGTGCGGACCGTCATCACGCCACCTCGATCGGGAGCGCGTGCGCGACCGTGACCGGCTCGAGCATTAGCGGGACCGTCAGCCGGGCCTCCGTGAGGCCGCCTTCGGTGCGTGACAGCTCGAAGCGGCCGTGCCGGCCATATCGTTGCGCGAGGCGCGCTTCCGTGTTGCTGAGCCCGACCCCGCGCCGCCCGACGGCCCCATCGGCGGTGGGATCGGGTCCCGGGTTTCGCACGGAGAGCACGAGGCGATCCCCGTCCCGCACCGCGGAGATGGTGACGCACCCTGGATCGCGGCTCCGGGCGATACCGTGGCGAACCGCGTTCTCGACGAGGGGAAGCAGGATGAGCGTGGGCACCATCGCGCGGCGGGCCTCGGGGTCGACGCGCAGATCCACCACCAGGCGGTCGCCGAACCGGATGCGCTCGATCGCG
>Ga0256864_1000200_pt1 | contig 24420 bp, 20 predicted proteins | sample RVTome_11_FD_187336 | JGI IMG/M metagenome (GOLD analysis project Ga0256864, IMG submission 187336) | Soil microbial communities from uranium-contaminated site in the Upper Colorado River Basin, Wyoming, United States - RVT147D111 HiSeq ... | reverse complement strand
GCCAGGCCCGGCAGACGCAGGATCTCGAGCGGATCACGCCCAGCCTCCAGTTCAAGCCAGCCGGGCAGCTCTCGGGCAACACCGCGGCCAGCGTCGTGTTCATCCGCGGCGTCGGCCAACTCGACCCTACGGCGGCGGTCGATCCGGGCGTCGGCATCTACATCGACGAGGTCTACGTCGGGCGCGCGGTCGGCGGCCTGATCGATTTCGGCGACATCGAGGGAGTCGAGATCCTCCGCGGGCCGCAGGGCACTCTCTTCGGCCGCAACACGATCGGCGGTGCGATCCTGGTGCGGACCCGCGCACCCGAATTCAGCACGGTCGGCGGCAAGGTACGTCTCCGCGCCGGGCACGACAACCTCTACGACGGATTCGCCGCCGTCAACCTGCCGCTCGGCGATACGGCCGCAGCGCGGTTTTCGGGCGGCTTCCGCAAGCGCGATGGCTACGTCAACCGCGCGTTCGACAGTCGCGATCTCGGCAACGAAGACAGCTCCAGCGTGAACGGCAGCCTCAACTGGTCGCTGTCGCCGAAGTCGCTGATCTCCGTCCGCGCCGACTACACCAAGCGCGAAGAGAACGGCGCGCCCTTCGTCTTTGCGGGCATCAACGAGAATGCACCGGTTCCGGCGATCGTCAGCGTGGCCGCCGGGTGCCCGGGCGCGACCATACCCTTCCTGCCCCCCGGCGACCCCCGCTTCGGGCCGCCCAACGTGCCGATGATCGACGACCCCCGCTGCGCCAACGACTTCCAGGCGCTGGGCGACCTCACCAGCGGCGGCACGACACCGGTCGTGAGCACGTCGGAGGTCTGGGGGGTGGCCGGTACCGCCACCCTGCAGATGACCGACCGGGTCTTCCTCAAGTCGATCACCGCCTACCGGTCGACCGACTCGCGCGGCGTGCGCGATGCCGACAACACCCCGTTCGACATCCTGAACACCGACCTGACGACCGACACCGAGCAGTTCAGCCAGGAGATCCAGGCGCAGCTCGACTTCGACAAGGCCCGCGCGATCATCGGCGGCTACTACTTCAATGAGGCCACCGACGAGCGCCTGAGCGTACCCCTTTCCTTCCCGCCCGCTCCGCCCGTTCTCGCCTCGATCCTTGCCGGCGGGCCCGGCACGCGCGACCTGCAGTACTCCGATCTTGAGACCGACTCGTTGGCCGCCTTCGGCCACGTTTCGGTCAAGCCGACCAGCGCGCTCGAGGTGGCCGGGGGCTTGCGCTACACGGAGGACCGCAAGACCTATCAGGGGACGGTGCTCAACCTCTTCCCGTCCACGGCTCCGGATCCCGATCCCCTCCCGACACAGGCGATCCCCGAGGGCGGGCCGCTGTTCATCTTCGACCGTCCGTTCGAGGACACGTTCTCGGCGCTGACGGGATCGGCGAGCATCCAGTACCGCTTCAGCCCCTCGGTCAGCACCTACGCCTCCTACTCGCGAAGCTTCAAGTCCGGCGGCTTCAACACCCGCTACAACGCGCCGCCGCCGGGCTTCGTGCCCGTGCCCTTCGACGAGGAGAAGGTGGACAGCTACGAGCTGGGCGCAAAGCTCGGCGGCGGCAGCCGCTTCAGGTTGAACCTCGCCGCGTTCAGGGCGGACTACGACGACATACAACTGATCTTCCGGCAGGGCGTCGTGCCGCTGCTCTTCAACGCCGGCGAGGCGACGATCGAGGGCTTCGAGGCCGACTTCCGGTATCGTGCGGAGTCGGGCGTGATCCTCGAGGGCGGGTTCAGCACGCTCGACGACGAGATCAAGAGCATCACCCCGGTCCCGGGCGCCACGGCCACCGTCGCGCCCGGGGACGACCTGCCGCTCACTCCGTCCTTTCAGGGGAACCTCGGCCTCTCGTTTCCGATCGAGCTGAACGACCGTTACACCCTGACACCACGTGTCGACGGCAGCTACACCTCCGGCCTGACCTTCATCACGGGGAGCATCCCGATCATCGAACAGGACGCCTACTTCGTCGGCAACGCCTCGCTGGCGCTCGCGAAGGCGGAGAGGCGCTGGCGAGTAACGGCCGGCGTCCAGAACCTGCTCGACGAGCGCTACCTCGTTCAGGGCAACGCCTCGTTCGCCACGCTCGGCTACGCCGAGAAGATGTACGCGCGGCCCCGCAACCTGTTCGTAGAGCTCTCGGTCGATTTCTGAGCTTCGGAGCGCAGCCGAGCGGAGTGAGGCGCCGCCGCGGCCGGCAGGGGAGGCGAAGGTTGTTGCAGCAGCTCGAAGACGGAGACCTGGCCGCGGCGCTCGAGCGGCAGAGGATGACGCCGTTTCAGATCGCGGCCGTCGGCCTCTGCACGATCCTCAACGCCATCGATGGTTTCGACGTCCTGGCGATCTCGTTTGCGGCGCCGGTGCTGGCCGAGGAGTGGGCCCTGGCCCCGGGGGAGCTGGGGATCCTCTTCAGCTCCGGCTTGGCCGGCATGACTGCCGGATCCCTGCTGATCGCTCCTCTGGCCGATCGCACCGGCAGGCGCTGGATGACGCTCGGAAGCTTGATCGGCGTGACCCTGGGGATGTTCCTCTCCGCTGCGGCGCAGGACCCGGTCCAGCTCGCCCTCACCCGCGTCCTGACCGGCCTCGGGATCGGCGCCATGCTGCCGAGCCTCGCCACCGTCGTCGCCGAGTACTCGTCCACCCGGCGCCGCGAGCTCTCGATCAGCGTGATGTCCACGGGCTACCCGATCGGCGCCACGCTCGGCGGCATGAGCGCCGTCTTCGTGGTGGGCAGCTTCGGGTGGCGCGGGATCTTCGTCCTCGGCGGGCTGATCTCCCTGGTCATGATCCCGATCGTGATTTGGCGCCTGCCCGAGTCCCTGGCGTTCCTGGCCACCCGACGCCCCCAGGGGGCGCTCGAGAGGATCAACCTGCTGCTGCGGCGCGTCGGCCGCCGGGAGATCGACCAGATCCCCGAGCCGCGGACGGCCCAGGCCCGAGCCCGGGTCCGTGACGTCGTGCGCGGGCGCCTCGGCGCCCACTCCGCCGCGCTCTGGAGCGCGTTCTTCTGCGTGATGATGAGCTTCTATTTCGTCCTGAGCTGGACGCCGAAGCTGCTCGTGGACGCGGGGCTCGGAGCCGAGGAGGGGATCTCCGGGGGAGCGCTGCTCAACCTGGGCGGGATCGCTGGAGCTCTTGGGCTCGGGCTGCTGGCGGCACGGGTCGGCCCGTTCCGGATCGTGGCCCTGACCATGGTAGCCGGAGCCTTGTCGGTGGCGCTATTCGGGCTCTTCGCCCACGGGATCGCGCTCGCGATGACCTTGGCCCTCGTCGTGGGCTACCTCATCTTCGGGTCGATGGTAGGGCTTTACTCCATCATGCCCTCGGTCTATCCGACTGAAGTACGCAACACCGGTGCCGGCCTCTCGGTCGGGGTGGGGCGGATCGGGGCGATCGTGAGCCCCTTCGTGGCGGGGGTACTCCTCGAGAGCGGGTGGTCCGGCTCCTCGACCTACGTCCTCTTCGCATTGCCCCTGCTCGCGGCCGGCGCCGCTACGTTGTTCCTCGAACGCATGCGATCGAGCGGCCCGGCCCAGCGGCTGTCGGAGCGCGCGTCGCAAGCCTGCGACTCGCGGTCGCAACCCTGAGATCTCTCCGCCTCTCACCCACCGGCTCGGCCGGGCATTGCCGACGTCATGGACGGGGCCGGCTCACCAGTGGCGCTGCCCGGCTGCAAGCGACCGGCGTCCCTGCTGACTGTGTCCGTCTGTTTCTGACGGGATCGTAGCTCGGCGAGCTCCTGTTCGACTGCGACGGCGTCTGGATGGTCGTCGCCGAGAGTTCGCTTCCTCACGGCGACGACGTCGCGGAGGATCGCCTCGGCCTCGGACCACTGACCGCTCGCGCCTCGTGCCCGAGCGAGGTAGATCCGTGCATCCAGTGTCTGCGGATGCTCAGGCCCGAGGGACGCGGTCGCTCGTCGGACCAACTCGGCGAGGCGGGCGGCTCCGCCGATCGCGTCGTCGCTCGTCGCCTGGGCGCCGGCGGAAAGGCAGCTCGCGAAGATGACATAGAGGTGTTCGGGGGGATAGAGCTTGGCGAGCCCCTCGGTTGCCGCGTCGGCCAACAGGCGCGCCTCGCGGGGCCTCTTGGTGTCGAGGAGAAGCTCCGCGAGGGTGGCTTTGGTGACCAGCGTCCAGCGGTGATCCGCGCCGACTGCTGCCGCAAGGCCCTCGATCACGTTTCGGTAGATGGCCTCTGCTTCGTCCCATTCCTCCAGCTCCATCAGGCGGTTCGCCTGGTTTCCCAGGAACATCAAGGTGTTGGGATCGTCTTCCCCGTAGATGCGCCGTGCCATGTCGCTCACTTCGCGGCTGAGCTCGAGCGCTTCCGCGGTCCGGCGTTGACTGTGCAGGTTGTTGCTCAGCGCGGCCACGGCCTCGAGGGTGATCTCGTCATCCGGTCCGAGCCATTCGCGTGTGGTCGCCACGTCCTCGCGCAGGATGGGCTCGGCCTCGACTTCCTTTCCTTGTTGAATCAACGCGATCGCCAGACGCTGCCGTGACGCGAGTGTGCTGGAATGGCGTGCGCCATAGACGTCCTCGAACCAATCCACCGTTGGCCGCAGCAAGGTCTCTGCCTCTGCGAACTTCCCCTGTGCGGTCAACACTGCGGAGAGCTCCACTTGAGCCAGGATGCGCTCTTGAGTCTCTGCCCACGGCGCCCCCTCGCTCCGCGCGAGCGCCGCCCGTGCCCAGCGCTCGGCCTCCGGGATGTCCTGCTGGCTGCGAGCCACGGCGGCGAGCTCCGTGCGCACGCTCACCGCCAGTGGATGCGCCACGGGAAGAGCGCGATCGGCGTGTGCCAGCACGTCGACGAGCAGGGCGCGGGCATCCTGACGTGCCGGTTCCGCCTGCTCCTTGGGTGAGTGTTCTGCTCGGGAGCGCAGGGTGCGCGCCAGGGCGAGATCCGCCCGAAGGGTGAGGGGATCTTCTGCTCCTCGCGCCTGGTGCAGCATCGTGGTTGCTCGGCGCAGAAGCGTTTCGCCCTCGTCCCAGGAGCCCAGTTGCGCCTGAGTTTCGCCGAGCATGAGCAGAGCGCGGCCCCGCGCACTGGGTTGGTCTGCGAAACGGTCCTCGACCAGCGATTCGGAGCGCTCGAGCAGCTCCGTCACGGTCACCTGTCTGCCGCCGACGCTGGAGCGAGGAGATGAGAGAACGTCCTCGAGGAACTCGTTCACCGCCTCGGCTTCTTCACGGGCCGCGAGAGCCACGGCTTGAGATCTTCTGGCGCGGAGGTAGGCGATCGAGCTGGCGATCGTGCCGGCGAGCAAGCTGGTCACGATGACCGCCACGGCCAGGCGCCGCCGTCGTCGCTGGGGTGCGGACTGCACATGCCGCAGCCGTTGTCCCGCCTGCGCCGCCGTCGGCCGCCCTTCGGGGCTCGGGTCGAGAAGCGCTTCGATCACTCGCCGCAGCTCCAACGGTGTCCGCCGCCACGCCCTCGCCTCGAAGGAGAGCCGGGCACGGCGGGTGCGGTGCAGGTCGGCGAGTTCTTCCAGAGTGGTGGCGGAGACAGGATACCGGCCGCTCGCCATGCGATAGAGGATCACGCCCAGGGCGTAGACGTCCGCAGCCGCCGAGGCCGGCTCACCAGCGAACAGTTCGGGCGCCATGGACAGCGGCGAGCCGACTCGTTCGCCGGCGTGGTCCCTTGTCCGGGCGGCACCGAAGTCCATCAGCACCGCGCGTCCCGCGTCTGCTCCCTGGCCTTCGATCATGACGTTGGCCGCCTTGACGTCGCCATGCACGAGGCCGGCGCCATGTACCGCTTCGAGCGCAGCCACCAGATCGAGCGCAACCTCCATCTGACGCTGCCGTGTCAGAGGGCCGGCCTCGATCTGAGACTCCAGGGTCTGTCCCGCAACCAGGTCGGTCCACAGACCCATGCGGCCGTCGTGCAGGTCGGCGCCATGCACAGCCAACACGTTGCGGTGGCGCACGCGAGCCAGCGCGCGCGCCTCATCCATCAAGCTACCCGAGTCGGCGTGGGCCATCTCGCTGCGAAACAGCTTCAGCGCTACCTCGCGGCGCAGGACCGGATCGAACACCCGGTACACGGAACCGAAGGAGCCCGATCCGAGGAGCTCTCGCACTTCGAGGTGCCCCCAGAGGCGACTGACGGGGACCGTGTCCTCGTGATCGGCTTCGGAGACGGTCTCGCTCGGGCCCGCGAGATGACCGAAGGCCGACCTCAGTTCTGCGAGCTTGCGCAGGCCTGTGAGCGGCGCGGTGAGTCTCGGGTTCTCGACCAGAGCGCGCCGCCAATCGACATGGCCTCCGTCGGCGACCGTAGCCGCGATCTCTTCGAGCCGTCGATTCCCTTCGACGTCGCTCATCCGAGCCCTGTCGTTGTCGCTCGACCCCGCCGCGCCGAGGTGCTCTCCTCGCGCCCGCCGCGCAAGGTTCCGTGTCGATTCCAGAGACGTGGTGCCATCGGTCGAGGTAGCCCTCTCCATCGGACCGACGGGAAAAAGCGTACCACTCGCCTGGCCCGCGGGCTGGAATAGAGGCCCTCGGCGCTCAGCTCCGCCCCCAGCCAGCCCTGGCGCGGTCGAAGATCTCGGTCGCGCCCCGATCCGTGGAGTTCCCCGCCTCGTCGAAGAGCGTCAGGTTCTGCTCGCCGAGCGGAAACCAGGACGGATGACACGGCAGGCTCGCGCAGGTGAGGCCTGGTCCGCAGGCGATCGGCGCCGGGGTCTCCTCCCGCGTGTCGCGCCAGGCGATGTACCGGGTGCCGCCCGAGAAGCCGCGGCCCTGGAGGAACCGGGCGCGATAGCGGCTCGGCAGCGGGCGGCGCTCGTCGATTCCAGAGAAGCCGACGTAGGTGCCGTAGAACTTGTAGTCCCCGCCGCCGAAGGCGTCGGGGTCGGCCTGGACGTGGACCGCGGGATTGCCGGTGGCGAACGCCTGGCCGGGCGTGACCAGAAACCACTCCCCCCACAGGACGTTGTCCGTCACCGCGATCCGCGAGCCGCCGGAGAAGTAGCCTGCGCCGTCGCTCGGGTTCGCGGCGCCGCCGCCGTTGGGCGCCGGGCAGCGCGCCGCCGCGTCGACCGTGACGTAGCCGGTCGCGACGTCGGTGCCCTGGTAGCTGCCGGAGAAGCAGGCACCCAGGACCTTCCGGCCCGTGTGCGCCAGGCGCAGGATCCCGGCGTCGGTGACGCTGCCGCCGATCGAGTCCTTGCTGTCGACTTACCGCAGCACCCTCCCCGAGGGCCACCCCTTCACGGCGACCTCACTCCTCGCGCTGGGCAGCCTCCTGTCGAGCGACGGCCGCGCGGCCGAAGCCGAGCCGCACCTGCAGGAGGTGTTGCAGGCCTGGTGCGCGGCGTTTCCCCGCGGACGACGAACGCCTCCTGGGTGCGCGACGCGAGCTCGCCCGCTGCCTGGCGAGACTGAATCGCTCCGCGGACGCCCGCGCGCTCCTGGAAGAGATCTACCCCTTGCACCGGGCCAGGTACGGTGACGAGGATCCCAACACGGCCTTCGTTCGCGAGTCGCTCGCGGCGCTCCTCGACTGACGGACGAAGCGTTCACCGCAGTAAGGTGAAGCCCTCGTCCTTCTCGAGCTTCCGGTCGAAGGTGTAAGTCGTGCGCACACCCCGGCGTCGGGCGGACGCACCGATCAGGTAGTCGGAGAAGTCGGCCCGGCCGTCCTCGAACGCCTGCAGCGTCTCGGTCAGGGCCTCCGGGGCGTCGAACGCGCACCGGCCGTCAGCGACCAGCTCGGACATCGCGGCCAGGATCTCGGCGCGACCCGCCCCGTACCGGCTGGCGAGAACCCACGCCGTCTCGCAGAGGACGGCGTCGGAGATGAAGCACGGCTCCTCCGTGTCCGTGGCTCTCTCCAGGACGGCCAAGGCCTTGGCGAACTGGTCCGGATCATCCTTCACGAGGAGCCGGACGAGGACGTTGGTGTCGAGGGCGATCACCCGCCGACCGCCTCGTCGTGCCGTCTCCGGACGTGCCGCCGGATCGCCTCGTCCATCTCCTCGACCGAGACCGGCCGCTTCCCGGCCAAGTGGTGCAGGAGCCCCGGCACACGTCCGAGCCTCCCCGCGGTCTCGGGCTCCACGAAGAGCTTCCCTTGGGCGTCGATCCTGAACTCCAGTCGCGTCCCGACCCGCAGCCCGAGACGCTCCCGGATCTTCTTCGGAATCGTCACCTGCCCCTTCGACGTGAGCGTGCTCGTCGGCATGGCACCCTCCTTACTCGGGCGATCCTAACATGCGAGGCAGTAAGGACGTCATGGAGGCGGTATCATCCAAGCGCGATGGCAGAGCAGCTCCTCAAGGTGGAACCAGGCGCACCGAACGTCTTCGGCGAGGCGGCCGTCGGCCGGCTCGAGCTGCTCCCCCTGTCGGTCGAGCAGTACGACCGGATGATCGAGGAGGGCATCCTCGCCGAGGACACGGGCGTCGAGCTGCTCGACGGCGTCCTCGTGCGCAAAGATCGGGGCGATGCCGGCGGGGACCCGATGACCTTCGGAGAAGCGCACGCCTACGTCGTCAGACAGCTCGCCTATCTCGGCCTGCGCCTCGATCCCCGGCGCCTGCACCTTCAGACCCAGCAGCCGGTCGTGATCCCCGGCATCGGCGAGCCCGAGCCGGACGCCACGATCGTGCTCCGTCCGATCACCGCGACCGGCAAGCCCCGCGCCGAGCACGTCTCCTGCGTCATGGAGGTCGCGGGCACCTCGCTCGACCGCGACCGCACGACCAAGCTCCGCCACTACGCACGCGGCGGCATCCCGCAATACATCATCCTCGACCTCCACGACCGGACGGCCGAGGAGTACCTCCAGCCCGACCCCGAGGCCGGCACCTACGGGACGAGGATCGAGCACTCGACCGACGGGCACCTCCGGCTGCACCTGGCGGGCGGGGAAGGTCTCGAGGTCGCGATCGCGGAGCTCTTTCCGGGCGCCTGACGCCGAGATCGGCGCCGCAGGGAAGGCGCGCGGAGAAGCCGAGCGCCCGGCTCGGACGGCCGCTCCAAAAGGGGCGGGGGGGATGAGCAGGGGTGGGGCTCACCGCTCGCCACGACCTGACAAGCGCCTGCCTGCTCCCCGCCCGCCCGGCGGCGGGGGTCGATCCGGCGACCACCCTGCGCGCGGAGTAGCCCGCCGGCGCTTCGAGCTGCCCTCGGACCGGCGGGCGACGGTGACCGGGGTCAGGGCACGGTGACGTCGAAGCCGGCGGTGCTCCCGCGCTCGAAGCCCGAGGCGAACAGGACCTTGATCTCGGCGACGTTGAAGTCGGCGCCGGCGGGCATCGCGGCAAGGTCTTCGTTGAAGACCGCCCACAGGTGCGGCGGCGGGACGAAGTCGTTGTACCAGACGCCGACGGCGTGGGGATTGAGCACCGCCGGGGAGCCACCGGCGTTGACGTTCGGCGTCACCAGGAGGTGGACCCGCTCGTGGTTGTCGAGTGCGGGGTCGGAGATCCTGGTCGAGGCACCCGTGGTGTTCGCGACTGTCGCGGTGTGGACGAAGCCTCGCCACCGGTCGGTCGCGCAGGCGACGTCGAGGAGGGTGAAGCCAGTCGGGTTGGCCATCGGCGCGAGGTCGAGGTTCACGATCCGCCATCGGCTGCCGGCGTACTGCACGCCGATCGGGCGTGGCGGTCCCAACACGTCAAGAGTGACGAGGAGGATGGCGCCGGGGTTCGAGGTCAGTCCCGGGAGGTCGACCTCGGTGTAGTTCCCGGTGATGTTCGAAGCGTTGGCGACGTGAACGTAGAGGCACGGCGTCTCGGGCTCGAAGGTCGGCTCCGGCTCCGTGATGATCAGCACGTTGAACGCAGCTCCGAGCGGCATGGTGTCGATCCCCTGGATACCGTGGGCCAAGCCGTCGGGGTCGTCGACGTTGATCGAGGAGACCTTCAACGGGTCGTCGTAGTAGACGCCGGGAGAACCGGGAGGGTTCCAGATTGGCGTGAAGAACCAGCGCGGGAACCCCGAATAGAGGAGGGGGTGCGAGAAGTACGTGCACTGGTTGAACGTGCAGCCGCGGTTCTCCTCGGTCACCGTATGGACGAACGAGGCCATCTCCGCACCCGCCGGGGCAGCGCCCGCCGCGGCGAGCAGAGCGGCGATCACGATCCTGGTCCGGAAGCCGATCATCATCGCCTCTACGGGCTGACCGCGCAGAGGTCGTTGAGCGCGGTCGCCCCGTAGCCGAGGGAGTACTGGCCCTCGGCGCTGATCTCCGCTCCCAGCCAGGCCTGGTGCGGAACGGGGCCCTGTCTGTCGAAGTCGACGTCGAGGTAGCCGAAGTTGTACGGCGGTGCGAGCTGGCTCACGTCGAACCGCTGGGTCGCCAGCCAGAAGGACAGGGTCACGCCGAGGTTCGTCGAGTTGCCCGCCTGGTCGAAGAGGGTCAGGTTCCGCTGGAGGAGCGGGAACCAGCCCGGCTTGCAGATCGCGGCCGCGCAGGTGAATCCCGTGGCGCAGGTGATCGGCGCCGGGGCGTCCTCGCGCGTGTCGCGCCAGGCGATCAGCTTGGTGCCCCCCGAGAACGGGCCGCCCTGGAGGAACCGGGCGCGATAGCGGCTCGGCAGCGGCCGCCGCTTGTCGGTCCCGGCGAAGCCGACGTAGGCGCCGGAGAACGTGTAGTCCCCGGCGCCGAAGGCGTCCGGATCGGCCTGGATGTGGACGGCGGGGTTGCCGGTGGCGAACGCCTGGCCGGGCGTGACCAGGAACCAGTCTCCCCACAAGATGTTGTCGGTCACCGCGATCCGCGAGCCGCCGGAGAAATAGCTGGCGCCGTCGCTCGGGTTCGCGGCGCCACCGCCGTTGCCCGACGGACAGCGCGCCGCCGCGTCGACCGTGACGTAGCCGGTGGCGACGCTCGGGCCGCGGGAGCCGGCGGACAGGCACGCTCCGAACACTTTCACGCCGGTGTGCGCCGCCCTGAGAGTCACTGGGGGGATGACGGAGCCGCCGATCGAATCGTTGCACCCTGGGAAGATCCCCGCGCCTGGGCCGGTGGCCGGCGCCGCGCCGGTGGCGAACAGGTCGCGGAGGTTGAAGCTCTGGAGGTCGTTGCTCTTGAGGTAGAGGTTGAAGGACACCGTGGGGATCCCCCACTCCGTCCACAGCGTGACCCGCGCGAGGATCGGGACGCCGGTCGCGACGTTGGCCACCGAGAAGAGCGTCGTGGTACCGCTCGGGTTCGCGATGTCGACCTCGAAGTAGGGGAAGAGCAGGGTCGCCGCCGGCCGCTCGCCGACCACGCAGTTGCCGGTGAGCACCCCGGCGGCGGCGCCTCCGGGGACGGCGAGCAGGAGCGACAGGGCGGCGAGAGCGACCGGGGCGACGGACGCGGCGCGCGACGCGCGATCGTGGATCATGGCTGCCTCCTCCTCGGAGGTAACCTACGGCGGCGACCGCCGCCGACGCTTCACCGAGTCGTGATCTTCTGCTGATCGAGTTGTTCGAGCAGGTAGAGGTCGCCCTCGTAGTCGACCTGGAGGCCGAGCCAGCCGCCCGCGGGCAGCGGCACGAGGTCGAACAGGCCCCACAGGCTCTCGCCCGCGAGCGGCTCGAGCGGCAGCTCGGGCGCGATCTCGCGGCCCTCGAGGTCGAACGTGCGCAGTGCCGGCCGCCGCCGCTCGCCGACCAGGACGCGCACCGCCGCGCCGCCCGCGTCCCACAGCGGCCGGGCGCTGAAGCTGGCGGGCGCTGCCAGCCGCCGGACCTCGCCCGAGCCGAGGTCGACGAGATGGAGCCCCGCCTCGCCCTCGACTGTTCCGAACGCGGCGAGCCGGCGGCCGTCCGGCGAGACCGCCGGGGCGCGGAAGCGGCCCGCCGCGAGCAGTTCCGCCTCGGCGCCGCCCGCCGCCAGCCGCACCAGGCCCGCCTCACCGCCGAGGCCGCCGGGGAGGATCAGGTCCGCGCCGTCCGCGGTCCACGCCGCGCGCGCGGCGTCGCCGAGCGACAGGCCGTCCGGCAGCGCCAGGGTGCGCGCGGAGTCGTCGGCGAGGTCGATCAGCCACAGCGCGGTCTCCTCGCCGGCGCCGATGACCGCCAGGCGCCCGCCGGCGCGGTCGAAGCTCGGCGGCCCCAGCGGCTCGCCGCGGCGGCGGAGCAGGGTGCGGGTGGCGCCGGACTCGAGGTCGGTGAGCAGCAGGTCGCTCTGGTTGGTCCCGGAGTCGAAGTCGGTCCAGGCCAGGCGGCGGCCGTCGGGGGCGAGGTCGAAGTCGTCGACCGTCGGCTTGATCGCGAGCGCGCGCGGCCGCGCGCCCGCCGGGTCGAGGCGCGCCAGGCGCCGGATCAGCTTCTCCTGGGTGTAGAGCAGCCGGCGGCCGTCGAGCGCGACCGCCGGGTGGTAGGCGCCGCCGCTGCCCAGGGTCAGCGCCGCGGGCGGCGAGCCGTCGAGCGGAACGCGCCAGAGGTTGGCGCGGCCGCCCCAGTTGGCGTCGCAGATCAGCGCGCCGCTACCCGCCTCCCAGGCGAGCGAGCGGAGGATCTCGGCCTCGGGCCCGAGCCGCCAGGGGGGCGAACCGCCGGCGGCGTCGACCACCCAGAGCGAGCGGCCGTCGGTGTAGGCGATCCGCCCGCCGCGCGGCGACCATGCCGGCGAGACGAGCGGGACCTCGGCGGCGGCCAGGCGGCGCTCGGCGCCGTCGGTCAGGCGGCGCCGCACCAGCTCCCAGCGCGCCGCGGCGGCGCGTACGAACACCACCTCGGCGCCGTCCGGCGACCACGCGCCGTAGGCCGCGCCCGCGACCAGCCGCCGCTCGTCGCCGCCGAGCGGCGAGATCCGCCACAGCGCGACCTCCCCGGCGCCGGCGCGCGTGAACAGGATCGCGCTGCCGTCAGGGGCGAACTGCGGGTAGAACTCGTCCTCCGGGCCGTGGGTCAGGCGCACGCGCTGGCCGCCGGCGAGCGAGCCGAGGTAGAGATCGAGCTGGCCGGCGGCGGGATCGTTGCGGACGTAGACGAAGGTCCGACCGTCGGCGGCGAAGCTCCCCTCCTGCTCGCGCGCCGGATCGAAGGTGAGCCGGGTCGCCCGCAGTGCCCCGGGCTCGAAGACCGCCGGCGCCGGGCGCGCGAAGCGCCACCAGGCCGCGACCGCGACCGCCGCTACCGCGAGGACGGCGAACCCGACGCCGAGCGGCCGGGCGTATCGGCGCCACGGTCTCCCCGAGGAAGGGCTCCGATCCGCACCCGGCGCCGGCGTCGGCGCCGCGACCACGTCGCCCGGTCCCGCCAAGGCCGTCTCGCCGCCCCCTGCCAGGGACGCCACGGGGACCGCCTCGACCGGCGCCAGGAACCGGTACCCGCGCTTGAAGTGGGTGTGGATGAAGCGGGGCTCGGCGCCGTGGTCGTCGAGCGCCCGCCGCAGCTTGGAGACGACTTGGTTGAGCGCCGCCTCGGTGACGTGGACCCCGGGCCAGCAGGCGTCGAGCAGCTCGTCCCGGGTGACCACCTCGCCGGGGCGGCGGAGCAGGACCTCGAGCACCTCGGCGAGCCGCGGCTGGAGAACGATCTCGTCGCCGGCGCGGAAGAGTCGCCCGCTGCGCGGCTCGAACTCGAACTCGGCGAAGCGCAGCCGGCCCTCGCGGCCCTCGCTCATGCCCGGTTTCCCCGGCGCCGATTCTAGACGCTGGGCCGAGTGCCGATCCAGTTTCCGCGGGCGCCGGCGTCGGCGCCGCGCTCCCCCCGCCGGTGGCCGCCTCCGGGAGGTCAGGGCACGACCGAGGACCAGGCCGCGGTGTTGCCCGACTCGAAGCCGTCGGCGAAGACGAGATCCAGCGCATCCCAAATCAGGCACCAGGTGAGGTACTGGCCCTGTGCGTCGGGCTCGGCGTCGCCGACGAGGAGTCTCCAAGTGCCGTCGACCGGCTGTCCGAAGAACGCCGAGAACGGTTCCGTTGGACCGAAGGGCCCCATGGTGAGGCCGGTGGCCTCGCTGCAGCTCTCCTCCGCCGGTGCGATGGCGTCGTCGCGAAAGAAGGCGTTGACGTCGTCGCCGGTGCAGCCGAGGGGCGGGTTGGTGTTCAGGCCGGGTCGGAGGAAGACTTCGGTGTCGTGCAAGTCACCGCCGAAAAGCCGACGCAGAACGACATCCAGATCGCCTACGCGCGGATGATCGACCCCGAGGTAGACCCTGACGTCCTGGATCCAGCCACCGCCCGTCACGACTACCGGGATCGTGACGAACCCCCACGGGATTTCAATCGGGGTGGCGTTGCAGACCGTGCCGCCGTCGGCGGGCGGCGCCGCGCCGGCGAGACCCAGAACGACGACCAGAGCGACGGCCGCGCGAGTGCTCTTCATCTCGCACCTCCCGGCCGATCCTCCCCGGACGGCGGCGTGCGGCGCATGATCCCCGGCTGATCAAGTTGTCATCGTTCGCTCTCCCCCCACCGTCACCGGCGACGCCGTGGTGTCCCCGACTCACGGCCGAGCGCCGCGCCGCAAGGCGCGGGCCGGACGCCGTGCCATGTCCACGAACAGCGCGGCGAGCGCACCGGCGCTCGCGATGACCTGGGGGCCGGCGTCGTGGCCGAGCCCCTGCCAGGCGGCGAGGCCGATCGTGGTGTTGGCCGTCGTCGACCGAGAAGACGCCCTCGACGGAGTTGCTGCGGCTCTCGAAGCCGGAGGGGTTCGGCTCGTCGAGCGAGATCGCCCGCGTAGGGACCGAGCCTATCGGACGCGGTACACTCCCGAACGCGATGGCAGAGCAGCTCCTCAAGGTGGCGCCGGGCGCTCCGAACGTCTTCGGCGAGGCGGGAGCCGGCCGGCTCGAGCTGCTCCCCCTGTCGGTCGAGCAGTACGACCGATGATCGAGGAGGGCATCCTCCCCGAGGACACGGGCCTCGAGCTGCTCGACGGCGTCCTCGTCCGCAAGGACCGGGGCGATGCCGGGGGGGACCCGATGACCGTCGGACAAGCGCACGCCTACGTCGTCAAGCAGCTCGCCTACCTCGGCCTGCGCCTCGACCCCGCCCGCGTACACCTCCAGACCCAGCAACCGGTCGTGATCCCAGGAGCCGTCGAGCCCGAGCCGGACGCCGCGATCGTCCAGCGGCCGATCACCGCGACCGGCAAGCCACGCGCCGAGCCCGTCTCCTGCGTCATCGACGTCGCCGGCACCTCCCTCGACCGCGACCGCACGGCCAAGCTCCGCCACTATGCACGCGGCGGCATCCCCCAGTACGTCATCGTCGACCTCCACGAGCGGACCGCCGAGGAGTACCTGCGACCCCACTCCGCGACCGGCACCTACACGGCGAGAACGACGTACCCGACCGGCACCCGCATGCGGCTTCGCCTGGCCGGGGACGCGACACCCTCGAGATCGCGATCGCGGAGCTGTTCCCCGCCGTCTGAAGCGCTCACCGGGCCGGTCCGTCACTCGGGCCGAGGTTCTGGTTCGGCCACCGACCGGATCGAGACAGCGGTCGAGGTCAGCTTCTGGGTGCTAAGTTCAAAGCGCATCGGTGCTCAGGGAGCCTCATGGCCGACCTACTAGCAGGTGGCATGAAAGTACTGGAGCTCTTCGCCCGCAATCTCCAGCACCTACCGCTATCCGTCAATCTCCTCGTCGTTTTCGGCGTCGTGTTCGTGATGTCGATGGCGGTGGGTGCGCGCGACCCGGTCAGCGTCGCAGTCATCTGCATGACGCTTCTCGTTGCCTACCTCCTCGTTCTGCTGCCCAACAGGCGGCTCTTCGCCCTCTCGGCGGACGCACGGAAGCTGATGCGCTTCATGGGTCTCAAGCACCAGGAGGGACGGATCCGCTTCTTCGTCGCCACTTTCCGGGAGCAAACCGGACGGGATCTCGAGGGTCGGCCTTTCAGCTATGCGAGCTTGCCCCGCAACGACGTCGAGGCCATGATCGAGATCGTCGCCGTGCTGGCCAAATACGGCGTGCTCAAAGAGGCCCGGAATCCGCTGGAACTGCTGATCGACGAGCACCAAGCCCTCGGCAGTCAGGTGGACTCGCTGGTCTACATCGGAGGGCCGCGGGTCAGCGGCTATGCCCAGGAGCTCGTTGACCGCGACGGGCTGGTGTCCTTCGAGCCAACGCCGAACAGCGAGATGCTCACGCTGCGAATCGGTGGTGGACTCGATCGCGGATACTCTATGCGCCCGCCTTCCCCCGACTTCGGCCGCACCATGGAAGACGCTCTCGGCGACAACACGTATGGCTGCGTGATGAAGCGCGTCGATCCCGAGGTCGTCCGCTTCTCCGTCTGGGGCCTGGACGCGCGGGGCACCGTCGCCGCGGCACACTGGTTGGCGACGAGCTGGAAGCGGCTGCCGACGGACTTCGGCATCGATCTCGAGGACTCCTTCACCGCCGTGGTCCGAGTGCCGCCGCGGAGCTTCTACGCCGCCCGGCCCCGGCGCGCCGACGCACCGGAAGCCGAACCGCCTCTACTGCTCCCGGACTGACCCCCACCGCCCGGCACCCGCGAGCCAGCCGCGGCGTTGCCTTCCCCGGTTCCCCAGCGATCGGCCGTCCGAGCGCCTGTTCAAGAGAAACCCCGGTGACGATCCAGACCGCCGAGACCACCGCCGCCGACCAGTCCGAGAGATCCCCCGACTCGCAGCCAAGCGCTGGGTCTGAAGGCGCGGGGCGAACGCCTGTCAGCGGCAGCTCTACGGCGTGGACGACGTCCATGCTGTGGTGTCGCCGCTCTCGAAGCCGTCCGCGAAGATCAGCTCCAGCGCCTCGTAGGCGCCGGCGTCCCAGCCGGTGCCCTGCGGACGCGGGATGCCTTCGAGATCGGCGGCGACGTCGGCGCGCGGCTCGCCGGCGTCGATCGCGTCGGAGGTCGGAGCGAGGTGGAAGTCGGCGCCGGCCATGTTCTCGAACAGCGCGGCGAGCGCGGTCGCGTTCGCGATGACCTGGGAGCCGGCATCGTGGCCGAGCGCCTGCCAGGCGGCGAGGCCGATCGTGGTGTTGCCGTCGTCGACCGAGAAGACCCCCTCGACGGTGTTGCTGCGGCTGGCGAAGCCGGAGGGGTTCGGCTCGTCGAGCGAGATCGCGCCGCGGAAACTATGGGAGGACCAGAAGACGTTGTTGGCCAGCTCGTTGTCGGGACAGCCGGCCGGCGGGGTGCCGTCGAAGTCGACCTGGACGTAGGCCCAGCGGCCGTCGGCGGCGGTGAGCACGGTGTTGTTGAGGATCCGGTTGCCCTGCGAGCAGACCGCGCCGTCGATGCGGTAGACCGCGATCCCCGAGGCGTGCTCGTCCCAGATCAGGTTGTTGCGAATCAGCGAGTCGACCACGCCGTCCATGTTGATGCCGGCGGCGCCGCCGGTGAAGCCGCACAGACCGCCGCCGTTGTCCCAGGCGAGGTTGTCCTCGACCACCGCGTCGCTGATGATCCCGTCGCCGCCCTGCGAGAGATCGGCGTTCATGTGGATGCCGGCGCTCGAGTTGCCGTGCAGCCGGTTGCCGCGGATCAGCGGGCGGTCGCCGCTGTTGGAGTGGTAGATCCCGTGCTCGCAGTTGGCGAAGCTCTCGTTGGCCTCGATCACGACGTCGTCGGAGAACGCGGTGAAGATGCCGGTGCGGAAGGCGCCGGTGACCGAGTTGCCGCGCACCACGATCCCGACGGTGTCGCGCAGGTCGATGCCCGAGAAGTGCGTCTCGCCGCCGTCGACCGAAAAGCCCTCGATCACCCACCAGCTCACGGTGCCGGCGAAGTTCTCGACCTCGAGCACCGAGTTGTGCGCGGCGGCGGGGCTGGCGTCGTCGAGCAGCACGTTCTCGCCGGCCGCGGCGCGCAGGGTGATCGGCTGCGCCTGGCTGCCCGAGCGCTCGATGCGGGCGCCGGCGTAGGTGCCGGCGTGGACCATGATCACGTCGCCGGCGCCGACCGCCGGGAAGTCGACCGCGTGCTGGAGCGTCGCCCACGGCTGGCCCTCGGTGCCGGGGTTGGCGTCCGAGGCGCCGGGGGTCGAGGCGACGTGGTAGGTGGTGGTGGCGGCGGCGGGTACGGCCGCGCAGAAGAGGACGGCGGCGACAGGAATGGATGGCATGCGCATGCGTCGATGCTAGCGCAGCCGCCGCAGCACCCCGCACCGGCCGGCCCGACGTCCTCAAGCGCCACCCAGACGCCGCACATGTACCCGCGCGGCAGCGAGCTGAAGTGGATGGTGTCGGCGTGCGCCCGCTGCTCGGAGCCGCGGCGGAAGTCGAGGGTCTGGAACGGGATCGGCCGCCGGCCGAAGAGCGTCGACAGCAACGCGAGCAAGCGCGGGTCGGTCGCCATCGCGGCCACCGACGGGCGGTCACGCCAGGCGTCCTGGAAGCGGTTCGGCGAACGGCGCGGATCGTCCACCCCGTCCGCGAACAGCGGCTCGACCGCCCCGCGCACCGCGTCGACCAGCTCCGCCGGGAAGAAGTCCGGGAGCACCAGGAACCCTGCTCGTGGAACGCCCGCCCGCTCGGCGTCGACGGACGCGAGGTCGCGGTCGGCGAGCAGCTCCTCGAAGAACGGCGACTCGACCCAGGGCGAACCGAGGTCCGGCGCGGGCTGGGTGGGCGGCGGGGGTGACACCGGCATCGGGTGTTCAACGATACCGCGTACGGAACCAGGAATGTCACTGCCGACAGAGACGGTTGCGGAAGTCGAGGATCGAGCCGATCCGTGCCGCCCCGCCACCCACTGCTCGCCACGAAGGAGCGAGAGCCATGACCGACCGGACACCCGCCGCAGTCGACTCCTCGGACCCGACCGCGCGCGCCGCGCGCGTGCACGAGGCCGTCCGCCGCCGCTACGCCGAAGCCGCCCTCACCGCCGCCGGCGGCGAGGAGACCGCCTGCGGCTGCAGGTGGCGCTCGGCGGCGAGCAGGCGCTCCCAGTCCGGCAGATCCTCGTCACCCATTGTCGAGAGGATAGCCCAGGCCGACGTTGCCGCCCGGTGACCAGGGCCGCTGATGCAGACCGCGAGAGGCGGTCCGCCGGCGGCCCGCGGGCTCTACCGCCCCAGCACGACCCAGCCGCGGGTCACGTAGTCGGCGAGCGCGAGGGCGAGCAGGATCAGCAGGAACAGGATGCCGCTGCCGACGGTCAGGGCGATCAGGCGGCCGCTGTAGCGAACGTGCATGAAGTAGAGCACGACCAAGGTCGCCTTGGCGACCGCGATGGTGAGCATGATCGCGTCGTTGGCGGCGCCGAGGTCGAAGAAGGCGACCCAGACGGTGACCGCGGTGCCGACCATCAGGGCGATGAACACCAGGAAGTAGATCTTGCGCGAGACGACGTGGTCGGTCATGGCGGGTTCTCTCGTTGCGCTCGTCGCGGCGGCCTCAGTGCCCCCCGGGCACGCCGTGGCGCCCGATCAGGTAGAGCAGCGGGAAGAGGAAGATCCAGACGATGTCGACGAAGTGCCAGTAGAGCCCGAAGCACTCGATCGGGTTGTAGTAGTCGCGGCCGTAGCGCCCGCGCCACGCCGGCACCAGCAGGAACAGGATCAGCCCCATGCCGACCACCATGTGGCTGGCGTGCAGCCCGGTCATCGCGAAGTAGAGCGAGAAGAACATCTCGGCGCCGGCCTCGGTCGCCGGGTTCTCCCACTCGAAGTGCCGGCCCGGGACGTGGTGCTCGTGGAACTTGTGGCCGTACTCGACCACCTTGACGCCGAGGAAGACGCCGCCGAGCACGAAGGTGGCGAGCAGGAAGAGGACGACCAGCTTCTTGCGTGACATCTGCGCCGACCAGACCGCCAGCGCCATGGTCAGGCTCGAGCCGATCAGTACCGCGGTGTTGAAGGCGCCGAGGTCGATGTCGAGCGTCGCGCTCGCCTCGGCGAAGGCCGCGAAGCTGGCCCGGCGGTAGATCAGGTAGGCGCAGAACAGGCCGCCGAAGAACATGATCTCGGTGACCAGGAACACCCACATCCCGAACGACGAGGCCTCCTTCTGCTGCTCGAGGTCCTCGAAGTGATGGGCCAGCGCCGGGTGGTGGCGCGGGCCGTGCTCGGCGTGCAGGCTACTCATCGAACAGCGCCTCTTTGACGTTCGTAAAGTCGTACGGTCCGCCGGTGACCACCGGCTCGTGCTCGAAGTTGAAGGTCGGCGGCGGCGAGGTGGTCTCCCACTCCAGGCCCGCCGCGCCCCACGGGTTGTCGCCCGCCGCCGCGCCCCTGCGCAGCGAGTAGAGGAGGTAGACCAGCGGGAAGACGTAGCCGACGCCGAGGATGGTCGCCCCCGCGGTCGACAGCACGTTGAGCACCTGGAACTCCTCCGGGTAGCTCCAGTAGCGCCGCGGCATGCCGAGGTAGCCGAGGATGAACTGCGGGAAGAAGGTGAGATTGAAGCCGATGAAGACCAGCAGCGCCGAGATCTTCGACCAGAAGCGCGGGTAGAGCCGCCCGGTGATCTTCGGCCACCAGTAGTGGAGGCCTCCGAGGTAGCCCATGATCGCGCCGCCGACCATGATGTAGTGGAAGTGGGCGACCACGAAGTAGGTGTCGTGGACGTGGACGTCGATGCCGGTGGTCGCCAGCATCACCCCGGTCAGCCCGCCGATCGTGAACAGGCCGATGAAGCCGAGCGCGTAGAGCATCGGCGTCTCACGCGAGATCGAGCCCTGGTGGAGGGTGGCGGTCCAGTTGAAGACCTTGACCGCCGAGGGGATCGCCACCAGCATCGACAGCACGCTGAACACCAGCCCGGCGTAGGTCGACTGCCCGCTGACGAACAGGTGGTGGCCCCAGACCAAAAAGCCGAGGATGGCGATCGCGATCGAGGCGAACGCGACGAAGTGGTAGCCGAACACCTTCTTGCGCGCGAAGGCGGCGATCAGCTCGCTGACCACCCCCATCGAGGGCAGGATCATGATGTAGACCGCCGGGTGCGAGTAGAACCAGAACAGGTGCTGGAAGAGCACCGGGTCGCCGCCCAGCGCGGGGTCGAAGATGCCGAGGTGGAGGAGCCGCTCGACCGCCACCAGCAGCAGGGTGATCGCCACCACCGGGGTGCCGAGGATCATGATCAGGCTGGTCGCGTAGTGCGCCCAGATGAACAGCGGCAGGCGGAACCAGGTCAGCCCCGGCGCCCGCATCCGGTGGATGGTGACGATGAAGTTGAGCCCGGTGAGGATCGACGAGAAGCCGTTGATGAAGACGCCGATCACGGTCAGCACCACGTGGCTGTTCGAGTAGACCGTGCTGTACGGGGTATAGAAGGTCCAGCCGGTGTCGACGCCGCCGAGCAGGATCGCCGCCACCGTGATCGTCCCGCCGATCATGAACAGGTACCACGACAGCAGGTTGATCCGCGGGAACGCCAGGTCCTTGGCGCCGATCATCAGCGGCACCAGGAAGTTGCCGAGCACCGCCGGCACCGACGGGATCAGGAAGAAGAACACCATGATCACGCCATGCATGGTGAACAGCCGGTTGTAGACGTCGGCCGTCACCATGTCGCCCGCCGGGGTCAGCAGCTCGAGGCGGGCGAGGAATGCGAAGACGCCGCCGAGCACGAAGAACAGCGTGACCGAGACCATGTAGAGGATCGCGATCCGTTTGTGGTCCTTGGTCAGGAGCCACGAGCGCAGCGTCCAGCCAGCCGACAGGTAGTTCGGCTCGGGCAGGGCGGTGGCGGCGCTGGTGCTCATCGTGGTGTCCTCAACCCGCATTTGAAGCCGGGGACTCACCGGCCGCGCCGGGGGCTCCGTCCTCGTCGGCGGTCTGCGTGCCGGCCGGCAGCGACTTCACGTAGTCGACCAGCGCGTTGAGCTGCTCCTCGCTCATCTGCCCCTTGAAGGTCGGCATGATCGGCTGCCAGCCGGCGACCACGTGCGCCTGCGGCTCGAGGATCGAGCGCCGGAGATAGGTCTCGTCGGCGGTCACCGTGCCGCCGCCGACCAGCTCGACCTCGGTGCCGAACAGCCCGGCGAGGCTCGGACCGCGCGCCGGCAGCTCGGGGGTCGCCCGCTCCATCCGGTGGCAGGTGTCGCAGGCGAAGCGGCCGAACAGCTCGCCGCCGGAGACCCGCAGCGGCACACCGGTGCGCCCGGTGGCGAGCCAGGTCTCGTAGTCCTCGGGCGCCAGCGCGTACACGGTGCCGATCATCCGCGAGTGCTCGGTGCCGCAGTACTCGGTGCAGAACAGGTGGTACTCGCCGGGCTTGGTGGCCTCGAACCAGAGCGTCGTGTAGCGGCCCGGGAGCACGTCGGTCTTGACCCGGAACGCCGGGATGAACAGGCTGTGGATGACGTCCTCCGAGGTCAGGGTGATCTGGATCGGCTGGCCAACCGGCACGTGGAGGGCGTTGATCTCGCGCACCCCCTCGGGGTGCTGGAACTTCCACATCCACTGCTTGGCGACGCCGTAGAAGCCGACCGCGTCCGCCGGCGGCCGCATCTGGTCGAAGAAGACCTTGGCCCCCCACGCGAACATCGAGAGCGCGATCACCAGCGGGATCACCGACCAGGTGACCTCGACGGGCAGGGTCTTGATGTCGGCGGTGCTGCCGAAGCGCCGCCAGGCCCGGCGCCGGTACTTCATGAAGAAGACGACGATCAGGGCCCCGATCAGCAGCGAGAAGAACAAGCTGATCGCCAGCCAGCCGAGGTAGAGCGCGTCGACCTCCCGGGCGACCGAGGACGCGGCGTCGGGGAAGAGCGGGAAGTTCGGCCACATCTCAGGCGGTCCTCAGGCCGGCGCGCCGCTGCCGGCGGTCGCGCCGCACCATGACGGCGATGAACGTGCCGAGCGCGAGTAGGGTGGCGACCGCTCCGGCGCGCACTAGGTTCATGGTCGCCGCGCTGTAGCGGCCGAGCACCGGGTCGTAGTGGAAGCAGTAGAGGAGCACCTGGTCGACCGGGTTGCCCAGCCGGCCCTCGCCCGCCTCGACCAGGCCCAGGCGGAGGTCCTTGGGACCGAACTCGATGCCGAAGAAGTAGCGCGCGATCTCGCCCGACGGGGTCAGCAGCACCAGGCCGGTGCCGTGCGCGTACTCGTCGCGCACCGGGTCGTAGTCGTAGCGGAAGCCGACCGCGGCGGCAAGCGCAGCGATCGCGCTCTCGCCGCCGGTCAGGAAGTGCAGCCCGTCCTCGGTGCCTGCGCGGCCGTAGCGGTCGAGCACCCGGCGCTCGGCCGCGGCGGCCTCGGCCGGCCCCTCGCCGGGGTCGAAGCTGACCACCACCACGTCGAACTCGCGGCCGGCGTCGAAGGCGATCCCCTTGAGGCTGCGGGCCAGGCCCTCGAGGGTCATCGGGCAGAGCATCGGGCACTCGTAGTAGACCAGCGACAGCGCCACCGGCCGCTCGCCGAAGTAGTCGCCGAGGGCGACTGCGCGGCCGGCCTCGTCGCGGAAGGCGAGGTCGAGCGGCACCCGCTTGCCGATCCGCTGGTCGAAGCCGACCCGCTCGAGCGTCGCCGGCTTCGCCCCGGCGGCCGGGTCGAGCCCGGTCACCGGCGGCCTCTGGGCCGCGGCGGGAGCGGCGAGCGCGAGAGCGATCGCCACGGCGAGCGCGCCGCGATCACTGCTCGTCACGTGATTCCTCCTGCACCGCGGGCGCTCCGCGCGGCACGCCGGGCAGCCGTCCCTCGGCGGCCATTTCGACCGCGGTCTCGATCGGGATCCGTACCGTTCCGGCCTCCTCGTCGACCCACGCCCACTCGCCGAGCAGGCGGTCCTCGACGGCGCGGAGCTGCCGGAGGTTGAAGTCCGGGTCGAGCTCGAGCCGCGGCGCCGGCGGCAGCTCGTAGCCCGGCGGCAAGGCGAGCGACGGCAGCGGCACCGGCTGGTCCGCGCGGCCCTCCTGGGCGGCCCGGCGCAGTGCCTCGCGGCGCTGCCCCTCGGCCGGGGTCGGCGGCGGCTCGGCGGCGGTCCGGACCTCGCGCAGGCCGCCGAGCAGCCAGACCATCAGGACCATGGCGACCGCGGTGACGAGGGCGATGCCGCCGGCGGTCCACAGCACGCCGCGCACCGACACCTCGGGATCGGGGTCGCGGCCGCCGGCGCCGTGGGTGTGCGTCCAGTCGCGGAGATCCTCGCCGCCCGGCGCGCCGGGACCGTTCTCACGGCGGTGCTCGCGGTGCTCAGCCATGCGACATCGCCTCCTCCTCCGGCGTGTCGTGGAACGGCAGCTTGACCAGGTAGGGATCGTTGTAGGCGAGCACCGGCCGGCCGCCGAGCTGCCAGGCGAACCAGGCCAGCCACAGGCCGCCGATCGCCACCGGCGCCGCGACGTCGAGCACGCCGATCGTGAAGCGCTCGGGGCTGAGCGCCGGCACCGCCTGCCAGTAGAGGTCGGCCCAGTGCATCACCATCAGCCCGGCGGCCACCCAGGCCAGCCGCCGCGGGTTGCGCTTGAGGTCGCGCGAGAGCAGCAGCGCGAACGGCACGGCGAAGTGCAGCAGCAGCAGCGCCGCGCCCAGCGCCCCCCACCCCGGCGGCCGCATCCGGTGCACGAACCAGCCGATCT
>Ga0256864_1000198_pt1 | contig 24519 bp, 19 predicted proteins | sample RVTome_11_FD_187336 | JGI IMG/M metagenome (GOLD analysis project Ga0256864, IMG submission 187336) | Soil microbial communities from uranium-contaminated site in the Upper Colorado River Basin, Wyoming, United States - RVT147D111 HiSeq ... | reverse complement strand
GTGCTCTATTACGTCACCGACGGTTCCCACTCGTATGCCGACGGTTGGAACTCCTCACCGCCGTTCGATCAGCGCGCGTACGGTGTCTCTGTCTACGCGGGAGAGACCGACTTCGACCCCGTGGTTTTCCAGCGCGTTGACCAGCGCGACGTACGAGAACGCAATGCCATCGTGTCGATCGTATCGTCGCAAGACGACAGCGAACTGAGCCGGCGCTTCACGCTCACCACGCCCACGCGCGTGCGCATCCACGCCGTCGGCGAGGGCGACCGCAACGGAATGTACGATTATGGCTGGATCGAAGACCTCGACGCCGACGACGTGGTCTGGGAGATGACCTACCGCAAGACATCCCATGCCGGGGGCGCGGACAAGAACCGCCTCGTTGATCAGGTGATCCTGCTGGACAAGGGGGAGTACGCTGTCTACTACGTGACCGACGGATCACATCATCTGGGCGATTGGAATTCCGATCCGCCGGAAGATCCAACCATGTGGGGAATCATCATCACGCGGGCGGGCGACGGTGAGTGATGTCATGCATTCGGCGTACCCTCGCGCGCGGGCGACGACTGAAACCCGATATTCTTCTCGTCGGCGCCCGCCAGTTTGATTTGTCCGTGCGACGACTCGAACTTCTTGATGTTATCTTCCAGTGCCTTGTGCAACATTTTTGCGTGGGCCGGGGTCATAATAATGCGGGCGTACACTTTCGTCCGCCGCGCTCCGGGCGTGACACGGGCGAAGTCGATGACAAATTCCTGCGGTGAATGGACGATCATCGCCATATTCGAGTAAATCCCCTCTGCCTCGGACTCGCCCACCTCAAGGTTGATCTGCTGTTGACGCACCTGCACGGTAATTCCTCCTTGTCTAAATCACGGTCCACGGTATACCATCGCCTCAGGAAAGTCAATCGGCCCCGCCGGGCGTTCCGTGCAGACTGACATGCCCATCGCCTCCGACCGTTATCAGCTCAACGACGTGCTTGATCGCTTTGACGGTTTGCCGATTGTCGTCGTCGGCGATATCATGCTCGACGAGTATTGGTGGGGGCGCGTCGAGCGCATCTCGCCGGAGGCGCCGGTGCCGGTGGTCTCTGTCGAACGGCGCGAATTCAAGCTCGGCGGCGGCGCTAATGTCGCCCGCAACATACGGGCGTTGGGTGGACGGCCAGTGGCCGTCGGCGTCATCGGGCCCGATTCGGCCGCGCGCACGATCCGTGAGCAGATGCGTGAGCACGCGTTAAGCGATGAAACTCTCATCGTGGACACGGGGCGCCCGACGACCCAGAAGACGCGCATCGTCGCGCACCACCAGCAGGTCGTACGGGCCGACGTCGAGGACACAAGCGACGTTTCCGATGACGTGACCAAGCGTCTGATAGACGTCTGCCGGACCGCCATGCAGACCGCCCGGGGCGTCGTCATTTCCGACTACGGCAAGGGCGTGGTCACCCGAGCGCTCGTCGAATCGATCGTCGCCTGTGCGCGGGAACGGGACCTCTTTGTGGCGGTCGATCCCAAGGACGCGCACTGCTCGGTCTATCGGGGCGTGACCACATTGACGCCGAATCACCACGAGGCCGCCTTCATGGCGGGGCGGCGAATTCGTGATTTGGAGTCCCTTCGTCGGGCCGGATTTGAATTACTGAAAACCCTGTCGGCGGAGTCGTTGCTGGTGACACGCGGTGAACACGGCATGGCTCTGTTTGAACCGTCCGGGGAACTGACGCTGATCCCGACCGTGGCGCGGACCGTCTTTGATGTGACCGGCGCCGGGGACACAGTGATCGCAGCGGTGGCGATGGGACTTGCGGCCGGCGGGAGTATGATGCAGGCGGCATGCATCGCCAACGTTGCTGCCGGTGAAGTCATCAAAGTGCTCGGCACCGCGTCGACGACGACCGACGCCATCCGCGAACATCTCCCGCACATCGATGCCGCCCGCATCGAGCGGCAGAATCACCACGTATCGTCCTGACGGGCTGAACTGACGTGCGCGATCATCCGCGTGACCGCATTGTCTCCCGGCTCCGGTTGCTGACCCTGCGCCGTGGCTGGCTGCGGGCCCGGCAGCGTGTTGTCTTCACCAATGGAGTCTTTGACATTCTCCATCGCGGGCACATTGAGTTGCTGGACAGGGCGAAGTCGGCAGGGGACATCCTGATTGTCGGGTTGAATTCAGATGCGTCGGTGCGCCGCCAGAAAGGGTCAAGTCGTCCCATTAACCGTCAGCGTGACCGGGCGATGGTTCTGGCATCCCTGCGCCCTGTCGATTACGTGTGCATATTTTCATCCAATACCCCACTCGCCCTCATTAAGGCATTGCGGCCCAACGTGTTGGTGAAAGGGGCAGAATACAAATCCGGACAAATCGTCGGATCAGGCGAAGTGCGATCCTGGGGGGGAGTGGTTCTTAGATTCCCGATGAAGCGAGGGTACTCAAGCTCCCGGTCGATCCGCGCCGGACAGATTCGCAAGCGGCGACGATACAAACCGGGGATTGCACCCCAGCATGCCGATTGAATAGCGCTTGACAGCCCGAGTGTCGCAGCGGCACAGTCTCAAGGGACAGCATGAGGAAAGGACGTGGCAGTAGGACATGGCATTCACTCTGACCGACTACAGACGGCGTCAAACAAACCTCAAAAGGCGATTGGCCAGGCAGGACCTGGATTATGCCGTCACGACGGACGCGGCCCATCTGCGCTACCTGGTAGGGTACACGGGTTCCAATGGACTGCTGCTCCTGGGCAACGGTACTCCGGAGTTTTACACAGATGGTCGCTACCGGGAGCAGGCCCGTCGGCAAGTCCGTGGCGCGCGCGTCAATGTCGTGCGCGGGGGCGATTTGCTCGTCGAGTTGTCGCGTTATCGCGGGTTTTCCGGTGGCCGGCCGAAGATCGGGTACGAGCCGCATCTGCTGAATGAACGCAGCGCACAGCGGATGCGCGAGTCGGCAAAGAAAGCCCTGTTTGTGCCCATGGACAACATTCTTGAGCCGCTGATGCAGGTTAAGGATGCGTCGGAAATTTCATGTATCAAAAAAGCGGCCGCTATTGCCGATACGGCCTTCGAGCATGCCCTCACGGTGATTCGTCCGGGGGTGCGTGAACGCGACGTGGCGGCGGAACTCGAGTATCGGATGACGCGCTCCGGGTCGGAGCGTGTGGCGTTTGAGACCATCGTCGCCTCCGGTCCCCGCTCCGCCCTGCCGCATGGGCTGGCGTCCGACCGCAAGATCACCTCGGGTGATTTTGTCACGTTGGACTTCGGTGCGACGGTCGACGGGTATGTGTCGGACATCACCCGCACCGTGGTCGTCGGCCGTGCGACACCGCGCCAGAAGCGCGTGCATGCCTTGGTGCGCCGCGCGCATCAACGCGCGATAACGCGCGCCCGCGCCGGGATTCGCTGCTCGGCGCTGGATCGTGCCGCGCGCAACCTCATTGCTCGGGCCGGGTTCGGAAATCGCTTTGATCATGGTCTGGGCCACGGTATCGGACTGATCATCCATGAGGGACCGGGTATCAATCCTCGCAATGAGGCGGTGCTGAAAACCGGGATGGTTGTTACCATCGAGCCGGGTGTATATTTTCCTGGCTGGGGCGGGGTCCGCATCGAGGACGATGTCCTCATCCGTCCACGGGGATGCACGGTGATCACACAGTCTCCTCGCGAATTGATTGAATTGTAAGGCGGGTTCCCGTCGGGTTTCCCGGCGAAGGGGGAGGCCATGAACGTTGAGAAGATTCGCAGTCTGATCCGACTGGTCGAGGAATCGAACATTGACTCCTTGGAGATCCGTCCCTTTCTGCGAACTGCAGTCCGGATCACGAAGAATCGCTCCGCCGCGCACAACGGATCCTCTCCAGGCGCCCCTTCGCAAATCGATCCCATGCCAACGAACCCACAGCCAACTGCGCCGACCAGGCTCCATACTCTCGCCGATGCACCGCAAAGCCACCTGATCCCGATTACGTCGCCGATGGTCGGCACGTTCTACCGTGCGCCCTCCCCGGGCACGCCGGCGTTTGTCGAGGCGGGGCAATCGATCAAGCCGGGCGATACGCTTTGTATCATCGAAGCGATGAAGCTGATGAACGAGATCGAGTCGGAGCACTCAGGACGAATCGTCAAGGTCTTGGTGGACAACGCCCAGCCGGTCGAGTTCGGACAGCCGCTGTTCCTGTTGGATCCGACCCCCGTGCCGTAACGGGCCCTCGACGAGTCCCTCGGGGGTGAGATTGACCCCTTTATCAACCTGCACGACACGCCGATAACTACCCTGTGGCATCGGAATATCTGCCCGTTTCCGGGCGGAGCAATTTTAAGCTGCGACCATCGGAGGATACGGCCGTGGAGTTCAAAGACCTTCTCAAGGAAATGTCGGCCCGCAAGGCCTCAGACATGCATGTTCGTGTGGGAGTGCGCCCCTGCCTTCGCATCGACGGGCATCTGACACCGATCGAAACGGACGTGCTGAACGAGGAAGCGGTCGAGCGGATGGTGGCCGAGGTGCTGACCGAGGACCAACTGCGCCGTTTCAACGCACGACATGAGATGGACCTCGCGCTAAGCGTGGCTAAGATGGGACGCTTCCGTCTCAACATCTTCCGTCAGCGAGGCACCTCCGGTATGGCTGTCCGCCTGGTGCACACCGATGTTCCGACGTTCGACGAGTTGAACCTGCCGGAAGTGGTCCGCAAGCTCTGCCAGCAGCGCCGCGGGCTGATCATCGTGACCGGCACGACCGGATCGGGCAAGTCGACGTCGCTCGCCGCGATGGTCGAGGAGATCAATTCCACCCGCGCCGAAAATATCCTGACCGTCGAAGACCCGATCGAGTACATGTTCCGCGACAAGCAGAGCATCGTCTCGCAACGTGAGGTCGGCAGCGACACCGAGACATTTGCCGCCTCGCTCCGGCATGCGTTTCGTCAGGACCCCGATGTCATCTTCATCGGTGAGATTCGCGATCTGGAGACGATGTCGATCGCGTTGACCGCCGCCGACACGGGGCACCTGGTGATGACCACGCTGCACACCATGAACGCCATCGAGACCATATCTCGTATCATCTCGTTTTTCCCGCCCCACCAGCACCAGCAGGTACGTTTGCTGCTGTCGGGCACGTTGTCGGCGATCGTCTCTCAGCGGCTGCTGCCGCGTTGCGATGGGCCGGGACGCATTCCGGCGGTCGAGGTCATGATCGGCACCGCGGCGATCCGCGATGCCATCCTCGATCCGGATAAGACGTCGCTCATCCACGACCTGATCGAGAGCGGCAGTTCGCAGTACGGAATGCAATCATTCGATCAGTCGATCATGCGCTGGTATCGTCAGAATGTCATTTCCTACGAGTACGCGATCGCCAACGCCTCGAATCCCGACGATTTCGAGTTGCGTCTGCGCGGCATCACCGGCGCGGCCGACCGCGGCTGGCAGGAGTACGAGCAAGTCTCCGGCTGAGCCCACGAGCACACGCACGCGCTACTCCACGCACGGATCGCAAAACGCGACCGCCGGATTGGCCGAACGAAATGCCACGTCGACGAACTTGACGACGTCAAACACGTTAGTCACGCCGTCGCAATTCACATCAGTCTGTGCTCGGTTGCACTGAGGTCCGGGGTCGTTCTGCTCCGGTGACGACCGGAACGCTACATCGACCGACTTGACCACATCGAACACGTCCGCCCGGACCCCATCGCAGGATGGATCGCCATGGCAAACACAGACACACGGAACGGGAGGGGGCACGCAGTTGCCCGACGGATCACAGTTGACACAGCCGTTGCCGGGAAAGGCTCTGAATTGTTTTTGTCCGGTCTTGACATTGGAGAATTCCAGCACCCCATTCTGATCGAGGTCCAAATAATCCCACTGCCGATAGAGATTTCCGTAAGTGTCGAAGTCCCAGACACACGACTGCACGAAGCTGTCTGCGACCGGATCCCATTCCCAGACTTGAAACTCGGGGAAAAACTCCAGAACCATCTCGTCTAAGCCATCGCAGTCGATGTCCGCGGCGTAATTCTGGCTGGGCCCCCCCCACCCGGTCGATTGCTGAAAGAGTTTTACCTCCGCAAACTGATTATTACCTGTTGCTTGAAGCAGCGAGTGCGTGAACCCGAGATCCCCCCGAAAGCTTCCCAAGATTGCGCACGGCACACCACCGGGGAATGGGCGGCATACGGCCGCCCAGTGTCCGGCAACCTGCCCGGGAATCTGGCCGACGACAGCCAGAGTTGAATCCTGCCACTCCAATAGACCGTATCCCTCCCCATTCCCGTTGATGAACTCGACCCGTCCGTCGTTGTCGAAGTCGGCCGCCGCTACCGATCCGACGCTTCCCTGAGGGGCCGTTATGTCCGAGATGATCTCAAAGGTGTCGGCAATGGCGGAGAAGTCGATCACAACTGCTCGGGCGTTAAAGCCCCAATCGCTGGCCAGGGTGTACAGCTCAAGTGCAGAGTCCGAGTCCAGATCAATTGCCACCGGGTACATTTCGATGTTCATTCCGGGGAACACAAAGTGTCCCCTTGGCTGCCAATCCGGCGCCGAGAGGATGTCAAGGAAGCCGTTAAAGCCGTCACCTCTTTGAAGGATCAGTTCTATTTGACCGTCACCGTCCAGGTCCTCGGCCAGCAACACTTGCCCCCACGGTACGGCCAACGGCCGACTTGACAACGTGAGTGCAGAGTCGATTTGGTGAATTATGACTTGTTCATTAATCCAGGCTCCAATATAGATACTCGTCGTCTGCGAATCGTAATCGATGTGAACGGCGTAGCGCTCATCGGTCACAGCGAATTCTATTAGTGGCAGGCATGCGTCGCCCGCGGGCGGGTCAGTTGACAGAATCCCGGGAATCGGATATACCTCAACCTCTAGGACTGTGATAGGGTACTTACCGGCTGTGTCACTTGACGTACGAAGGGGGAACAAGACCGCAATACTGCACGTCAGACAGAGCGCCGTAATGATCCTCAGCTTGTTCGTGCTCTGCAATGCTACCGAGAATCTATACATCGCCACCGACCTTCAGATGAATGCAGCACGAATGAACTTGAGCAGCCGGCGGGCGGTCGCGCTCGCCGGCCGCATCGTGACCTCTACTCCTCGCACCAGAGTCGACTGCTCGATTGAGACCAACGGAACCGAGCAGCCCTCCCGCACTACTTACCGCATCAGCACCATTTTTTTTGATTGTGTGAGGCCTCCCGAGACTACACGGTATAGATATACGCCGGAAGTGACCTCACGTTCGCGGTCGTCAGTCCCATCCCAGACTACCTGATGCTGCCCGGCTGCTATCTCTCCGTCGACGAGCTCTCGCACACGCTGGCCGAGAATGTTGAACACCTCGACCCGCACGTGACCCGCTACCGGAAGTGAAAACCGGATCGTGGTGGCTGGGTTGAAGGGATTGGGATAGTTGGAACCGACACTGAATTCCTCGGGCAGAGCCGCGAGCGACTCCTCGACAAACTGAATCGCCCGCTTGCCCAGCGGGTCCTCCTCCAGCCACGGGGTATAATCGGTCTGGTAAAACAGCGATGAACTCGGCGGGTCGGCGCCCCACCAGTTCCCCTCCGCCTTCAAATCGCCGCCTCCAGGGCCAAACTGCATGCTGCTGTGATAGACGTAGTACACTTCCGATTCCGAGGTGATGGAATTGCCGCCGGGATCGGTCGGCGAGACTCCGAGATCGGACGTGCTGTTGCTCGAATAGAATCCCGTCTGGCCGTAATCCTGCAACCGCGAGTCACGCAGTACGACCTTGCCGCCGAGGGCGTAGACTCCATACGGCGTCCAGTTCTCGTTGTACTCCTCGCTGATGAACTCACAGCCGGTGAGATGCGTCTCGCCGCCGACCGTGTACAGGTGGGCGGTCGTGAAGAACCCCTGCACATCCGTGCTCGTGATCTCCAAGTCGTCGGGATTGGAGAGGTACAGCCCGTAACCGCCCGGTCCGAGGACTGTGCAACTGTCGATTGTGCCGGCCGAACCGGATGTTGCGATTCCGGTCTCGCAGTTCTCGATGTGGCAGCGACGAATGTCGGCGTCGCAGTTGACGAGCTGGATGCCGGTTCCCGCCGAGGCACCGGTCACCGTGTCATGAATCAGCACTGCTTCGGAGTAGAGCCGGAAACCGTTCAGTGAATTCTCAACGTGGACACTTTGAATCGTATCCGCTGCCGCTCCTTCTTCGTATGTCACGCCGACGACGGCATCGAGGATTCGAGCGCCCTCCCCCCAGTCGACTGACCCTCCCTCGGCCACGACGATACCGTACCAGCCGCCGGGCGTCTCCGATTCGGATAAGAAAGTCGGCCTCTTGTCATCTTCCCCTTCGAGGATAAGGTGTCCTTCTACGACCAATCTGATTGAATCGGCGTCGTCCGACGCCAGCACCTTGGCGCCCGGTCTGATGGTCACTGTATCACCGGCATCGATGGTCACATCGCCGGTCAGGAGTGTCGTCAGAGCCCACTCGGCATTGCCTGTCGTTGTGCCGCTGATGCCGGTCAGGGGATAATCGCCCAAGAACGCTTGATACACCCCGTAGTCGTACCCCTGCGGTCGTATTCGATTGTCCCACCAGACCGTGTACACCCGTTCGGCAGTAGCAGCAATTCCAAGGTAATCCCCAAGGTAGCGACTTGACTCACGGATCACACACGGCTCGAAAGAGACTTCACTCAGTCGATGGTTCGTGAAGCTTTCTCCGCCGTCCTCCGAACGTGCCAGCCAGACCTCAGTCATGTAATTGTCCGCATCGCTGCGGCAGTCATAAAACGCAACATTGACTCCGCCTGCGGGATCCACGGCGATCCACGGGAACCACTGGTCGCGCCCGTTTCCCTCAGAATCTGAATTGACTCTGGTCGGATTAGTCGTATCGCTCCAGGTCAAGCCGCCGTCTGTCGAAGAAATCATAAGGATGTCGGCATCTTTGTAACCGTTCGGTCCGGCTCCGTAACGGTCGTCGGCCCACACAAGGTAGATTGTTCCCTTTCCGCCGCCTGCCGTATCAACCGCCATCACTGGAAAGCTGTGGGCCCTGAATTCCTTCGGCGGCAGCGCGTCGTCGTCGGGGTATTCCCGTATGCCGTCAACGCCGATGATGCGGGTCGCCTCACCCCACGTAGCCCCGCCATCCAGTGAGCGATTGAATCCAATCGCCGTTTCGCTCGGAACGCCAGTGTACCAATTGTCGTAGATAGCCCAGGCGGCATACAGAGTGCCATCTGGTGCGACGACCAAATTCACACCCTGGCAAATTGTGCTAATCCCTCCGGAGTCGACCACTCCCTCGCTGATGCTTATCACGGTATCGGCTGGCTCCGGCCAGAGATCTATCGTCGTGCGGCTGAACGCGATGTTGCGGTGCGTGAAATTCGGATGCGCATTCAGGCTCGTCCACGCCACGTAGATGTTGCCTTCATACGAACCAGACGATTGATCAATCGCGAGGTGCGGCTTATCGGGATTGTAGTAGTTTGTCTCCAGGGTGTCCGTATCAGTAACCCATGTGGCACCGCCGGTCGTCGACTTCCTCATGAATAAATTCCAGTAGAAGCCGGTGTAGCTCATGTAGACGAAATACGCGTTCCCCTCCGCGTCAAAAGCTACCGCGGGGTCCGTCCCTCCCGTGAGCATTCCGGCAAGCGTATCAGACCCATCCCACTGAGTTCCTGCGGTCGTCGAGTAGTAGTAGCCCTGCTTCAACTGGTATGGCGAAATCGTCAAGACGTTAGACCCTATCAACATCCTGTCCGCGTCCGCGGGGCTGAATGCGAGGGAGAGCTCCGACTGCATGGAGTTGTTGTTTGGGTGAACTCGCAGGTTTGAATAATTCGAGCGGACCACCTGGGCGGGTCCGCAGGCCGGGAACGCCTCCGTGGTGGTATCCAGCCCCCAGGTGCTCGCGGCAGTTTCAACTTCCTGACCATCCGCGCGGGATTGCTCCGGGTTGAACAGCGCAATCAAAAGTACGAGTGCAATGGCTACTGCGGGGGGGGGGGGGCGCAATCCGAGCGTCCCAACGCTCCACTTCCGTGTCCCGTGACTCATGCTTCCTCCTCTCCCTGCCCTTTTGGCGTCTGCCTCTAAGATCGGGCCAGAATAATCCTTGTCAAGCCCCCGCCGTCAGAATCTCTAAGTTTTGACAATCGCCAGCGCGCAGCATAACCCGACCCAGCTCCGATCTCGACATCGTGATGTCGGCCAAGCGCCCTGTCCTTAAGGTGCGTCCTGATCATGACTTTGAGGGTTCGCTTGGCCCGTTCGCCCGGCCATTTTAGTTTGATCCGGGCACTGGCGGTGATTATAAATCCCGCCAACTACGGTCGGGCCGGCACGGCGCGCCGGTCCGGGAGGAGGTCAACGCGATGGAAATCTGCGAGTATTGCGGCGAAGAAGTCGTCGTCGCGCCGTATCATCACCGCGGCCACACGTACTGCTCAAAGAGCTGTGCGGAAGAGCATGCGATGGAGTTATCGGCGTCAGGCGATGACGACGACGATGAGCCGTTTGATGACGATGATGATATGACCTAAGCCGAGTCCAACTCGATCGGTGCTCGCGTTCCGGACGCGGCAACACATACATGTTCAAGAAAATCCTGATCGCCAACCGTGGCGAAATCGCCCTGCGCATTATCCGCGCCTGCCGTGAGATGGGCATCCAGACTGTCGCCATCTATTCGGAAGCGGATCGTTCGTCCCTTCACGTGCGTTTTGCCGACGAGGACATTTGCATCGGTCCTCCCCAGGCGGCGCAGTCGTACCTCGACCCCAAACGGATCGTGGCGGCTGCCGAGGTAACCGGCGCCGACGCAATTCATCCCGGCTACGGATTCCTGGCGGAGAATGCCGATTTCGCCGACATCTGCCAGGAGTGCGGCATCACGTTCATCGGCCCGATGCCGAATTCGATTCGGCTGATGGGGGACAAGGCGGTTGCGCGCCGCACGATGCTCGCGGCCGGTGTGCCGGTCCTGCCCGGTTCCGATGGACCGGTCGAAGACCCGGCCGAGGCCGGACGAATTGCAGCCGCCATCGGGTTTCCATTGATCATCAAAGCGGCCGGCGGTGGCGGCGGCCGCGGGATGCGCATCTGCCGTGACCCGGCAGGCCTCCAGCGCCTGATTGCCGCGGCCTCGCAGGAGGCCCAGGCGGCATTCAACAACGGCGCCGTTTATATTGAAAAGTATCTGGAATCACCGCGTCACGTCGAGTTTCAGATCGTCGGCGATTCTTTCGGAGATGTCATCCACCTGGGAGAACGCGACTGCACGATCCAGAGGCGCCACCAAAAGCTGATCGAAGAGTCGCCGTCGCCCGCTCTCAATGAGGCCACGCGTGCACGGATGGGGGCGGCCGCGATTCTGGCCGCCGATGCCACTGCATATCGCTCCGCCGGTACTGTCGAGTTCCTCCTGGACAGCGACGGCGAATATTACTTCATGGAGATGAACACCCGCATCCAGGTCGAGCACCCGGTCACCGAGGAGCAGACTGATATCGACCTGGTCAAACTGCAGATCCTGGTGGCGGCCGGTGAGCATTTGGGCATCGCGCAGTCGGATGTCCGCGCCACGGGACACACGATCGAAGCCCGAATCAATGCGGAAGACCCCGATGCCGGTTTCCGGCCCTCGCCGGGGACGATCTCGGCCTTCCATGTGCCCGGCGGGCATGGAGTGCGAGTCGACACCCATGCCTACGCGCCCTACGCGATTCCGCCGTATTATGACTCCCTGCTGGCCAAGTTGCTCGTTCATGGTAAAGATCGCGACGAAGCGATCGTGCGCATGTTGCGCGCGTTGGATGAGTTTATCATCGAGGGAATCGCCACGACCATTCCCTTTCACCGAAAGGTGATCGATTCGGCGGAATTCCGTTCCGGACGATTCGACACAACCTTCGTGGAACGGCACTTTGCCGCGGCACGAGAGCAAGCCCAGCCGGTCTCTGAGCCGCTTCCCGTGTAGTCATCCGCCCGGAAGATTTCCGTCACATTCTCACTGCAAGCACTTGCACGCGGCCGGGGCATTTCGGTTATTTTGCGGCCTGTTCTTACACCCGGGAGGCACCGTGACGCTGATCAAAGACAACTTGCGATACACCAAAGAACACGAATGGATTCTCATCGAGGGTGAAGTCGGGACTGTCGGGATCACCGACTTTGCGCAGGGGGAGCTGGGTGATGTCGTCTACCTTGAATTGCCCGAGGTCGGCGCCCCGGTCACGTTCGGCGAGTCATTCGGCACGATCGAGGCGGTCAAAGCCGTCGCCGAACTCTACGCCCCGGTTACGGGTACGATTACTGAGGTGAATACAGCCCTCTCAAACCAGGCGGCGCTCGTCAACTCCGACTGCTATGGAGCGGGTTGGATGGTCAAAATCAAGCTGTCGCATCCATCCGAAGTCGACGGGCTGTTGTCTCCGAAGGACTATGAGCAACTGACGGCGTAGCGGAGTATCGACCGACGAATCGCATGTCGTACACCCCACACACGGACGAGTCGCGCCGACGGATGCTCCATACTGTTGGTGTGGCGTCATTCGAGGAATTGCTCGCCGCCGTTCCCGAACCAGTGCGTCTGCGCGCGCCACTCGACATTGCCGATCCCCTGGCCGAGTCGGAGGTGGAGAGGATGGCGGAGACGCTGGCGGCCCGCAATGCGGTCACCCCCGCGGTGCTGTCGTTCCTCGGCGGGGGGATATACGATCATCATGTTCCGGCGGCCGTCGATCATGTCGCGTCTCGTTCCGAGTATTACACCGCCTACACGCCGTATCAAGCCGAGGTCGCGCAGGGGACGCTGCAGGTCACGTACGAATACCAGTCGATGATCCGTCGTCTCACCGCAATGGACACCGCCCAGGCATCCCTTTACGACGGCGGTTCCGCGGTCGCCGAAGCGGCCTTGATGGCGATGGCGCACACGGGACAGCGCGGTGTGGTGTTCGCCGGGGCGCTTAATCCGCGCTACCGCAGCGTGGTCGAGACCTATCTGACCGCACAGTCCGTCGAGATGAAATCGGCAATCGCCGACGACGGTCGCTGTGATTTCGGATTGCTCAACGACGCAGTCGGCCCCGACACGTCTTGCGTCATCATGCAGTCGCCGAATTACTTTGGGATGATCGACGACTGGGCGCGGGCATCCGAAGTCGCGCACGGCCACGGGGCGCTGATGATCGCGGTATTCCATCCGATTTCGTTGGGCCAATTGAAGCCGCCGGGAGAATGCGGCGCAGATATTGCGGTCGGCGAAGGGCAGATGCTCGGCAATCCCCCGTCGTTCGGCGGGCCGCTGTTGGGCCTGTTTGCGACGCGACGCGAGTTCATTCGGCGCATTCCGGGACGGCTCGTCGGGCGGACGGTCGATGCGCGCGGGGCGACGGCCTATGTCATGACGTTGCGCACGCGGGAGCAGGACATCCGTCGGGAGAAGGCCACATCGAATATCTGCACGGCACAGGCGCTGTTGGCCACGCGAGCGGCCATCACGATGGCGCTGTTGGGGAAAGTCGGTATCACGAAGCTGGCCACAACCTGCAGCGAACGCGCCCACTATCTGGCGTCGCACATCGACGCCATCGAAAGTTTCCGGGTTCCGTTCGGGGCCGACTTCTTCAATGAGTTTGTCGTCGAATCCGATCGTCCCGCGCGCGATGTGCTGATGTCATTGCGAAAACGGGGAATTCAGGCCGGCATTGAACTCGGCGGGCGCTTCCCGGGATTCGAACGGCGTTTTCTGGTCTGTGTCTCCGAGAAACATACCAGGGCGGATCTGGATCGCTTCGTCTCGGAACTGTCGCAGATGTCGGCGCATCCCGGCGCACGCGTCGGACGCGCCCAATCGAGTCATAATGTCTGACCATTGCCGATTAACGTTTGCGCGACTTTGCACTCTGGTGTCCTGCGTCTGCGTGGCGGCTGCGTTTACCGCATCGCCGGCGCCGGCACAAGATGACACTGCGCGGACGGTACCCACAGCGATCGCGTGGTACCATTCACTGGACCAGGCGCAGGCGGAAGCACGCAAGTCCAGGCGCGATATCGCCGTCGTCTTCTACACGAACTGGTGCCGTTGGTGCGATTCTCTCTCAGCGACGACGCTGATCGACCCCGGCCTTCTCGGGTTGCAGTCCCGAATCGTGTTCGCGCGCGTCAATGCCGAATCCGATACGGCGGCGGCCGCGAAGTTTGCCGTTCGCCGCTACCCGACGATCGTGATCCTCACCAAAGATGGTCTGGAAACGGATCGTGTGATCGGGTACGAATCGCCCGAGGAGTTTGTCCAATCGATCGATGACGCGCTGGCCGGCCGCGGCACGCTGGCGGCATTGGAAGATCTCCAGAAGAAGAACTCGCGGGAGCAGAAGTATGCCGTGATGGTCGCCCAAAAGAAAATGGACCGTGGGCTCTTTGAGGAAACGCGTGACCTGTTGCAGCGAGTGCTCCAGCATGAAGCGCGCGATCCCACTGCCGCCTCAGAAGACGCGCTCCGCCTGTCGGCGTTGCTGGCACGTGAAACCGGCAACTGGTACAGAGCGGCCGAGGCGTTTCGCCGCCTGCTCAAGGAGTTCCCGAAGACCGCATACAAGCAGGAAGCCGAGCTCTACATCCCCTGGCTGTATGTCCAGGCGGGCGACACGACATCGGCCCTGCGCCATTACGCCGCCTATCTGGACTCTTACGGCGAATCCGGGGACGGCGAGTGGGTCAAAGAGCAGCTATCCCGGCTAAAGCCACCCGACGGAGCGCCATCGTCGTCGTCGACCGACTGACAGTTCCGTGAGAAAGACATCCATATGGAACGACTGAAGGGCACAACGATCTTTGACTTATCGCAGACAGGGGCGCGCGGTGTTGCCGTCGCCGAAGGCGCCGTGCCGTCCGACCCGCGTTGGCACATTCGAACCTCACTACAGCGCCGTGAGCCGCCGGACTGGCCCGAAGTCGCCGAGCCCGATGTCGTGCGACACTATACGCGCTTGTCGACTTACAATCACCACCTCGACAAGAACACCTACCCGTTGGGTTCCTGTACGATGAAGTACAACCCCAAGATCAACGACCGCGCGGCGGCGTTGCCGGGATTTTCGCGTCTGCATCCCGAAGTGACCGATGCCGACTGCCAGGGCGCGTTGCAGTTGATCTGGGAGTTGGCGCGCGATCTGGCGGTCATCACCGGAATGCACGAAATGCGACTACAGCCGTCCGCCGGGGCGCAGGGCGAAATGGTGGGGTTGCTGATGGCGCGGGCCTATCATCGCAAGCGCAGTGGGGACCGGACGAAGGTCCTGATTCCCGATTCCGCGCACGGCACCAATCCTGCCTCGGTGACGCTGGCGGGGTTCGAGACTGTCGCAATCAAATCGAACAAACAGGGTCTGGTCGACCCCGAGGCATTGGATCACGCGCTCGATGAGAGCGTCGCCTGCCTGATGCTGACCAATCCGAATACGCTGGGACTGTTCGAGAAGGAAATTGTCCGCATCGCCGCAATGTGCCACGACAAGGGCGCGCTTCTGTACAACGATGGCGCCAACACCAATGCGCTGCTGGGCATTGCGCGTGCCGGCGACATGGGGTTCGACGTGCTCCACCTGAACCTGCACAAGACATTCTCCACCCCCCATGGCGGCGGCGGTCCCGGCGCCGCGGCTGTCGGCGCAAACGCTGCACTCGCGCCCTTTCTGCCCGGCTCACCGATTCGCAGAGTCTCCGGTGACGACGGCGCAGAGCACTACGTGCGATCGGCGCCCGGCCCCGATGCGATCGGCTCGGTTCATCCGTTCTTCGGCAACTTCGGGTTGCTCGTGCGCGCATATGTATACATCCGCACGCTGGGCGCTGCCGGACTGGCGCAGGCCTCGCGCGATGCCATCCTGGCGGCGAACTATCTGCGCGCGCGGATCAAGGACGCGTACGATGTCCCCCACGCGGGCCCGTGCATGCATGAGTTTGTCGCATCGGCCGTTCGACAGAAGGCCCAGGGGGTGCGCGCCGGACAGATCGCCAAGCGGCTGCTGGACTTCGGTGTCCATGCCCCCACGGTCTATTTCCCGCTGATCGTGCCGGAGGCATTGATGATCGAACCGACTGAGACCGAAAGTCTCGCACGTCTCGATGCCTATGCCGATGCCCTTCTGCAGATCGCACACGAGGTCGAGCACGATCCGGAATTGGTCAACAGCGCTCCCCACGAGACACCGTTCCTGCGCATCGACGAAGCCCGGGCCGCGCGCGATCTCGACGTCGGATAGCGACGCGATGCAGCGGAGCCCCGTATCCCTTCTCGTTGACTCTTCAATTCGCCGGGCCCTATGTCGCGGGCGGATCAGTCACCGCATGAGTTGGTCACTGGACAAGGTGTCGGTTTGGTACGAGACGCCCGACGGTGTTGTTCGCGCACTTGACGAGGTGTCCCTGAGTGTCAGGGCCGGAGAACGCGTTGCCATTACCGGCGGCAACGGTTCGGGAAAGTCCACGCTCGGTCTCTGCCTTGCGGGGTTGATTTCACCGTCATGTGGACACGTCCGCTCATCGTCACCGGCGGCGGTTGTCTTCCAATCCCCCGATGACAACCTGATTGCGGCCACACCGGGAGACGAAATCGCGCTCACGCTCGAGCACCGATTTGGAAGTGACGTCACCGAGAGCGCGGTGAAGCAATGCCTTGCTCGATTCGGATTGTCACACTTGGGCACGCGCCCGATGGAACGGCTTTCCGGAGGCGAGCGTCAGGTGATCGCCCTCGCCTGCGCGCTCACAGCGGGACGAGACCTGCTGGTTCTGGATGAGCCGACGGCGCACTTGGACCCGCCTGCCCGGCGGTCGATTCTTGAGGCGCTGATCCACATGCCGTCCGACTCGAGCCGTGGCGTCGCGCGCGTTCTGATCACGCAATACGAAAATGAGGTTCGACAGTGCGAACGTGTAATTCATCTGGGCGCGGGGCGCGTCCTCTATGACGGCCATCCGGACGGTTGGTCGGGATTGGAGTCTGAGTACGGCCACGGCGATGTGCCCGATGATATGCCCCTCAGGACAGGAAGGGAAATCCTGCAGACGGTCGGCCTGTCTCAGTTGGACAGTCCCGGATGGCCGCTGCCGGCATCGGCGCTGGCTGACATCCACGTATCGATCCGACAAGGCGAAGCCATCGCGATCTGCGGTCCCATCGGATCGGGGAAGACCACGTTCGCATACCACTTGGCAGGGTTGATAGCGAAGTTTGCCGGCCGCATCGAGCGGTTTTCGTTTTCCGGACGGCGCGACTTCCTCCCGGTTGTCATGATTCAGTTCCCGGAACGCCAGTTATTCTGCCCGACGGTCGACGAGGACATCGCGTTCGGTCTCAGACGGCGCGGTTACTCGGGCGCGGACATTCAATCCACGACACTGCGCGTCATGTCGCACTTCGGATTGCCGATGGCGACTTTTGCGCAACGTTCTCCGTTTTCGCTGTCCGGAGGGCAGAAGCGCCGCGCCGCGTTGGCGTGCCTGTCGGCTCTGCCGGCCGATCTGTATATCCTCGATGAACCGAACGCATCCTTGGATGGCGAGGGCTACGCCTCGCTGTCGGGACAATGCCGTCGCTGGCTCAACGACGAAAAGAGCTTCATTCTGATCTCTCACGATTTGGCTTTTCTTCGCGCCCTGACACGACGGGTTTGGGTGCTCGACCGCGGCCGCATCCTTTTCGATGGGAGTTGGGCAGAATTGGATCGATCACCGCAGGTCCTTGAATCCATTGGGTTTCGCTGACTCGGCTCCGATGCGCGCTGCGTTGAATCAGGTGGAATTGACACGGCGCGAGAGTGTATAATGCGATGTACCTTTAATCCGGTTCGGTGAGACCGGAAAGGATGCCGCTGATCGTCATTCATCTACGACAGAGTCCTCTCAAGCCGACTTGGTTGATGTCCCGTCACGTGGGCTTTTCGCTCAACAGGAATACCGCGTGACAGCCGAGTTGACCGCGGTTCGCCCGGTGATGGATGCGGCGTCGATCCGACGCGGCATCGAACGCATTGCGCACGAGATTCTGGAAACCAACGGCGGCGTCAACAACCTCGTTCTGATCGGTATCCGCACGCGCGGCGCCTATCTCGCCGACCGCATCGGCGCGGTCATCGAGCGTGTCGAGGAGGAATCGGTGCCCGTCGGGTATCTCGACATCTCGTTTTATCGCGACGATGTCCGTGGAACCCTCGCGGCCCCCGTCGTGCAGAAGACCGAAATCCTCTTTAATGTCGACGGGCGGGTCGTTGTTCTGGTCGACGATGTGCTCTTCACCGGCCGCACCATTCGCGCGGCCCTCGATGCCCTGATGGATTTGGGACGTCCCCTGGCAATCCGGCTGGCAGTGCTGATCGACCGCGGGCACCGCGAGTTGCCGATACGCGCCGATTATGTCGGCAAGAACATTCCGACTTCGCGCAAGGAGCAGGTGGTCGTCCAGCTTCAGGAGAAAGACGGCGCCGATGGTGTCACGGTCGGGCGACTGACCGCGCCGCGTATCAGGGGGAAAAGTCAAGCGACCCTGGAGTTCGATTCGGACGCGGAATAGTTGCGGACTTCCAATACACGCAGTCCTGGGAATACAATCAGATGGTCGTGACAAACAAACCGAAGCGCCGCGCCAGGGCCGACGTGGCCCAGCCGGTCGAAACGATCGACAACCCGCCGCCTGTCGATTCCTCGCGCCGCGCCGGCACGCTCCAAATCAAACACCTGCTCGGACTGGAGGGAGTGTGCCGCGAGGATTTGGAGCTGATCCTGACCACGTCCGAGTCCTTCAAGGGCGTGCTGGATCGTCCGGTCAAGAAAGTGCCCCCGTTGCGCGGACAGACAGTCGTCAACCTGTTCTACGAGCCGTCGACGCGAACGCGCATCTCATTTGAGCTCGCCGAGAAACGGTTGTCGGCCGACGTGGTCAACTTCGCCGCCTCGACATCGTCGGTTGCCAAGGGCGAATCGCTCCGCGATACGGTCAACAACATCCTCGCGATGAAGACCGACGTCGTCGTGATTCGGCATCCGTCTCCCGGCACACCGCACTTCCTGGCGCGCACAACCAACGCCATCGTGCTCAATGCCGGCGACGGCGCCCATGAGCATCCCACACAGGGACTGCTCGATATCTACACGCTCTGGGAGCGTTGGGGGAGTCTGGCCGGAAAGCGCGTGCTGATTGTCGGCGACATCCTGCATTCGCGAGTGGCGCGATCGAATATCTGGGGATTGATGACAATGGGCGCCGAAGTCGCGGTCTGTGGCCCGGCGACCCTGACTCCGAAGGAATTCGCCGAGCTGGGCGTATCGGTTTACACGAATCTCGACCGCGCGCTCGAATACGGCTTTGACGCGATTAATGTTCTCCGCATCCAAAGTGAACGCCAAAAGAGCGACTTTCTTCCGACACTGCGAGAGTACTCGCGTCTGTTCGGCGTCAATGCCGCACGCGCGTCACGATTGCGTGACGGCGGCCTCATCATGCACCCGGGGCCGATGAACCGTGGCGTCGAGATTACATCGGAAGTCGCCGACAGTCCGATTTCGGTAATCCTCGACCAGGTGACCAACGGTCTGGCCGTGCGCATGGCGGTGTTGTACCTGCTGTGTGGCGGCCAGGCGCCGGAGAATAATCCCGGAGCGAGCGCATGAGGAGATCGCAATCACCGCGCACGCGGCTCATCTTCGGTGGGCGCGTCATCGATCCCGCGTCAGGGCATGACGGTGCCGCCGATGTGTTGATCGCAGCGGACGGGACAGTCGCCGGGATCCATCCAAAATCGTCCGACAACTACAGCTCGATCCCCGACGCCGAGCGCATCGATGCGAGCGGGATGATCGTCGCGCCCGGCTTCGTCGATTTGCACGTGCATCTGCGCGAACCGGGGCGCGAAGATGAAGAGACCGTCGCCAGCGGCTCCGCCGCCGGTGTACGGGGCGGGTTCACTACCGTCTGCTGTATGCCGAATACCGAACCGGCGATCGCCGATCAGGAAACTGTCCGATTCGTCCTGCATCGCGCGGAGGAAGCGCCCGGACGGGTCCATCCGATCGGCGCCATCACCCGTGAACGACAGGGTCACTCGCTGGCCGAGATCGCCGAGATGGTCGATGCCGGCGCCATTGCCTTCTCCGACGACGGTTCCCCGGTGGCGTCGGCCGGGCTGTTGCGGCGTGCGATGGAGTACTCACGGATGTTTGACGTGCCCATCGCGTCACATTGCGAAACACCCGATTTGTCCGGCGACGGTGTGATGCACGAGGGCGTCGTGTCGATGAAGCTGGGTCTGCGCGGCATACCGGCGATTTCCGAGGAAATCTGCGTGGCCCGTGACATCGCGCTGGCACGCGTCACCGGAGCGCACTTGCACGTCTGTCATGTGTCCACCGAAGGGTCGGTTGAAATCATCCGCAAAGCCAAACAGTCGGGAGTCCGCGTAACGGCCGAGGTCACCCCGCATCATCTGACATTGACCGATGATCTCATTGCCCGGCAATTCGATCCGCTGCTGAAAGTCAACCCGCCGCTGCGGACCGCGCGCGACGTCGAAGCATGCCGCGCGGGATTGGCCGATGGCACTTTGGATTGCATCGCCACCGATCATGCCCCGCACGCCGAGCAGGAAAAGGACGGCGAATTCGATCTGGCGCCGTTCGGCATGATCGGCCTGGAGACTGCGCTCGGAGTTTCTGTTCGGGCCATGGTGGAATCGAAGCTGCTGGATTGGAGCGGTCTGATCGATCGACTCACGCGCCGTCCCGCCGAGGTCTTCGGCATCGAAGCCGGCACGCTGCAAAAGGGGCGTGCCGCCGATGTGGTCATACTCGATCCGCGGGCCAAGTGGACAGTGACGCCCGATACACTGATTTCGCGCTCGAAAAACTCGCCGTTCTTTGGCTGGGAGATAACCGGCACAACCGTCGCGACTGTCGTGGGCGGGCATCTGGTCTATTCGGCGAATGGACACAATGGATACCCTTAAAACTCGAGCAAATGCATCGGCTGCGCCCGCGACGAGCCCCCGCGTGCCGTTCCTCGATCTGAAGGCGCAGTATGCCTCGATCAAGCACGAGGTCGACGCGGCCATTTCATCTGTCATCAACGATTCCGCGTTCATCCTCGGGCGGGCGGTGGCCGAGTTCGAAACGGACTTCGCGCAATATTGCGGCGTTCAACACTGTGTCGCGGTCAATTCCGGCACATCGGCCATTCATCTGGCACTGCTGGCGGCGGGTGTCGGACCCGGCGATGAGGTCATCGCGCCGGCCAACACCTTTATTGCGACTTGCGCTCCCATCGTGTATTGCGGGGCAACTCCGGTCTTAGTCGATGTCGACCCGGCAACATACAACATCGATCCCGAACTCGTGAAGACGGCATTGACTCGGCGAACCAAGGTCATTATGCCCGTGCATCTCTACGGTCGTCCCGCGCCGATCGAGGAATTGCGCGCGATAGCCCAGGAGGCCGGTGCTGTCATGATTGAAGACGCCTGTCAGGCGCACGGCGCAATGTACAAGAATCGCCGTGTCGGGCAATTCGGCGACGCGGCGTGCTTTTCGTTCTATCCCGGTAAGAATCTCGGCGCATACGGCGAAGGCGGCGCGATCGTGACCAACAATGCCGGCTGGGCGGACAAGCTGCGACTCTGGCGCGATCATGGCTCCAGCCGCAAGTACCATCATGATCTGTTGGGGTACAATTATCGCCTCGAGGGAATCCAGGGCGCGGTGCTGGGCGTCAAGCTACGGCATCTGGACGATTGGAATTCTACACGCCGGGAGCGCGCCTCGCGGTATCGTCGGTTGCTGCAAGGGGCCAATCTCGACTTGCCGCCCGAAGACAACGACGCACAATCGGTCTATCATCTCTTCGTCGTGCAGGTCGACGAGCGGGATCGTTTTCAGCACGACCTGAAAGCGGCCGGCATCGACACCCTGATTCACTACCCGATACCCGTTCACAAGCAGCCGGCGTTTGCCGCGATGAACCAACTGAACTTCCCGGTGACCGAGCGATTGGCCGCCCGCATTGTCTCGCTCCCGATCTATCCGGAACTGACCAACGCACAGCAGGACCATGTCGCGGCTGTAGCGCGCGCCTCCGCTGCCCAAACGATGAACGAAATCAATCGATGAACACAGAATCAGCTCAGGACGAGAGTACCGCCGTTGCAGGGACCGACAATCGCGGGTCCGCCTCCGGCTGGATTCGCATGGCGGAGCGGCGCTCTGTTCGCATCGCACTGATGCTGATGGTGGCACTGTTGGCGATTGGGATCCGCTTTGTTCATATCGGCGCCGATCCTCCACCGAACCTGTCGTGGAGCCAGGATGTTCTGACCGACCCGCCGCAGTACTCCTGTTACGCACGTGATGCCGTCGTATTCGGGGATTGGAACCCGCTCAAAGACGACAAGCAAGTGTTCTTTCTGAAAAACGTTACCGGACTGCTCTGCTATGCGGCTTTCCTTGTCGCGGGACCGAGCATCGCTTCCGCGAACGCCACGGCCGCGATCCTCAGTCTGCTGACGATTCTGTTTCTGGCCTGGGGAACGGCGCGTGCTTTCGGATGGTGGGCGGGATTTGCGGCGGCGACTTTGCTCGCCAGCGACTTCGTCTTCGTCGGGTATGGGCGACAGCCGTTTCTGGAGGTCGCGTCCAACGCGACGCTGGCGTTTGCGTTTTGGGCCATTATCTCATCGCGGTCGCGGTCGCGGTGGTGGCTGCTGGCGGTTGCGGGATTCGTCGCGGGCGCCGGGACGTTTTTTGGGAAGGTCACTGCGCTTCATGCGTTTCCACCGTTCCTGCTGGCCGCGTCGATTGTCGCTGCGCAATCGCACGGCGAAAGCGCCCCCAGACGCTGGGCGGGCCCGATCAGCTTCGCCGGTGCATTCGCACTGGTTGGATTACTCTGGTATCTCTTTGCCTATCGCGTTGCCTCTGCCGAAGTGTTTGCGTATCTCCGGGAGCAATCGAGCTCGCTGTATGGCTCGCCGCTGGGATTCATGTCGGTGGCAGGGTTCGTCGGAACGTGGTACAGCTTTGGATACGACACGGGCATCTTCACGCACAATCTCGTCATCGGCGTAGCCGGATTCGTCGCGATGGCCGGCATGATGATTTCGGAGGCGCATGTCGCCTCGTGGAGGGCGCTCTGCCAGCGCGTCTCGCCCGCCGTCGTGCTCGTTGTCGGGTGGTTTCTGTGCGCCTATGCCGCATTCTCGCCGTTCAACTACCGCCCCGTTCGGTACCAGGTCGTTCTGCTGCTGCCGCTCGCCGCCGCCGCCGGGTGGTTGATCGAAAGGATGACTCGCACGCGCACCCGTGAAGCGATCACCGATCGGGTCTCGTGGTGGGTGCTGGTTCCGCTCACCATCGTGCTTTCGACTGCGTTCCAGCAGTTTGTGGCCCCCTGGACTTTCGCGTCGCGCGAATCGCTCTATTCGGACTCCACGTTCACGGTGTCGTATTTTGCCGGCTTGGCGATTGGAGCACTGGTCATCCTCGTGGCCAATCGAACGGCGTCATTACCCCGGGACTGGCCGCGTGTAAAACCGTGGTTTGCGGCGGCCGCGGCTGCAATCCTGTTGTATTCGGCTGTGGACCAGTCGCGATATTTTGCGCAATGGTGGAAACGACCATCATACGCCATTCAAGCGATCGGGGAGGACCTTGCCAAAGTTGTCGGGCCGGGGGCGGCCATTACGGGCGGCTGGGCGCCGACACTGCGACAAGGAGACGCGCCCATACGTTGCCTGGTTCATATGTTTGCGCTGCAGGAGCCCGAGGGGTTTTTTGAGCGGATGCCGATCACCCATGTTGTCATTGAGGATAAGCTCGACAGCGCCTTTCCCGATGAGTACCCGGATCTGGCCTTCAACTCCGAGGTCGTGGCCGTCTACTCCGTTCGTGATCTGCGCATTATCGTGCTGCGCGTCGCGGGACTCACGGGCAATCCTGAGGCAGATGCGTACCAATTGACGCCCTTCGAGCGAATGAAACACAACTTGCCTTCAGTGCCGCAGGATTCATTGTTCCTCCACGTGAGCCGGTTTGTCGCCGACTCCGCGTCACACTATACCGGCTGGGCGTACCTGGCGGATCTGTACGCACGGGTCGACAGCATCGATGCGGCATTGAACGCGTACGAGCACGCTCTCGAATTCGCTCCCGACGATTATGTGTTGCTGGCAGAATACGGACACACATCGTGGCTGAAATACCGCACCGATGGCGGCCCGCCCGACCGCGAGAGGGCGGTCCGTCTTTTCCATCGGGCGCTGGACCACAGTCCGAACAATACACTGATTCACCAATGGTTGCAGCAGGCCCAACAGTGATGAATGAGTCCCAACAGCGCGACTGGCGCCCGGATGTGTCCATTGTTGTGCCGGCGCACAACGAAGAGAGTAATGTCGGCATCCTGCTGGATCAATTCGGTGAACTATCGCAAAAGGCGAGATTC
>Ga0256864_1000196_pt1 | contig 24713 bp, 15 predicted proteins | sample RVTome_11_FD_187336 | JGI IMG/M metagenome (GOLD analysis project Ga0256864, IMG submission 187336) | Soil microbial communities from uranium-contaminated site in the Upper Colorado River Basin, Wyoming, United States - RVT147D111 HiSeq ... | reverse complement strand
TCCCCTGGGGGCCCTCTGGGACCTGGTGCGCAAGTACGGCGGAGATCGCGATACGCCGACGGCCGATGCGCTGGAGCGCCGCTTCGCCTACCGCGACTTCCCTCATTTCATCGAGACGTGGCACTGGAAGAACCGGTTTCTCAAGGAGTACGAGGACTTCACTTTCGTAGCCGAAGCGGTGGCGCGCGACCTCGCGGCGCAGCGGATCCGCTACGTCGAAGCGTTCTTCTCGCCACCCGACTTCGCGCGGTCCGGCCTCGAGCCGGCGGGCCTGGCCGCCGCCATCCGCGCCGGGCTCGACCGCGTGCCCGAGGTGACGGTGGCGCTGGTGGCCGACCTGGTACGAGACACCGGTCCCGAGCAGGCGGCCCGTACGCTCGCCGCGGTGGCGGAGGCGCGAGCGTACGGGATCGTCGGAGTGGGCATCGGTGGGTCGGAGCAGCGGTTCCCGCCCGAGCCCTTCGCCGCCGTGTACGACGAGGCGCGGCGGCTGGGTTTCCGGACCAGCGCCCACGCAGGGGAGGCCGCGGGGCCCGAGAGCGTCTGGGGGGCCGTCGCAACGCTGCGCGTGGACCGCATCGGACACGGCACCCGGGCCGAGGAGGACCCCGCCCTGCTCGAGTACCTCGCGGCCGAGGGCGTCCCCATCGAGATGTGCCCCATCTCCAACGTGCGGACGGGCGTCGTGCCGTCGCTCGAGGATCATCCGGCCGGCCGCCTCTTGGAGCAGGGGCTCCGGGTCACGGTCAATACGGACGATCCCAAGATGTTCGGTACCTCGCTGGCCGGAGAGTACCGCGCGCTGGTGGAGCGTTGCGGTTGGACGCGCGATGACGTGCGCCGCACGATCCGGAACGCCGTCGAGGCATCGTGGCTGGAGGACGAGCCAAAGAGAATGCTGCGCCGCGAGATCACGCGGAGCCCGGACTGGGCGTCGAGCTCCTAGCGTCCTTCACTCTTCGATCTCCGCCTCGAGCTCCCGCAGGTGTTGCCGGAAGGTGATACTCGGATCCTCGCGCCGCCTCGCCAGATAGTCGGCGAACCGGAACTGCTCCCGGAGGGTGTTGCCCTTCCGGACGGCCGCCGCCTGGCGCCGCTCGCGCTCGGCGATCTCGCTCGCCATCGCGATCACTTCTTTGGCGCGGTCGGCCGGCACAAAGAGCGCCCCGTCGTCGTCCGCAAACGCCACGTCCCCTCGCCCCACCACGTGCTCCCCAAACCTGACACTGTCCAAGGCCTCCGGCTCGCGCGGATCGACCCGGCGCGGCCCGGCGGAACAGGTGCCGTAGGCGAACACGGGAAGCCCGACCCCCCGCAGGACGGCGGCGTCGCGGTACGCGCCCCACACCAGCACCCCCGTGACGTGGGCGACCTGTGCCTCCAGCACAACGAGGTCGCCGACGCACGCCTCGTCACGGCGCCCGCCGTTGTCGACGACGAGCACGTCACCCGGTTCCGCCCCCTGGAGCGCCTCGAGAAACACGTCCACGCTGCCGTAGTGCCGGGCGGGAAGCACGCGACCGACGGCCCGCGCGCCGGGAATCACCGGCTCGAGACCCGCCGGCGCCAGGCGTAGGGGTATGCCGGCGCGGAGGCAGGCATCCGCGACTGCGGCCGTGGGCGGGTGCCGGACGGCCGTCAAGGGCTGTGCGATGGGGCGCCGCCGCGAACGAAGACCACCGGCACGTTGAGATCCTCCATGATGTCGAGAAACCGCCAATCCTCGACTTGCAGTGTAGCGGGGCTCCGCGCCACGCGCGACGGTCAGCCCCGGCCCGCCAGCTCCGCGATCACCCCAACCGCCGCCCCTATTTCGTCGTCGGTATTGTAGTAGTGCGGGGAGAGGCGGAGCGCCCAGGCGACGCCCTTCTGGTCGAAGTCGAGCAGCGCGTACGCGCGCGTGCTGACCGAGGTGTTGATCCGCCGCTCGTGGAGCGCGGCCTGAAACGCCTCGGGCTCCCGGCCGGGGATCTCCACCGTCACGATGCCGCAGAGTCTGGGGCCTCGATCCAGCACGCGGAACCCCGCGGCGGACAGTCGCTCGCGTGCGAGTGCCGCGAGCGCGGCGGTCCGCGCGGCGATTTCAGGGATCCCGATCTCCATGGCGTAGCGCGCGGCCGCGCCCGTGCCCAGCACCAGGGCGTAGGCGAACTCCCAGTTCTCGAATCGCCGGGCGTCGCCGCGGACGGTGTACGCGTCGGCGTCCGTCCACGTGGCGCCATGCAGGTCGGGAAACAGCGGCTCGAGCCCCGCGTCGAGCACGCGGCGCGAGACGTACAGGAATCCCGATCCGCGCGGGCCGCGCATGAACTTGCGGCTCGTGGCGCTCAGGAAGTCGCAGCCGATGGCCGCGACGTCCACCGGCAGCTGCCCCACCGACTGGCAGGCGTCCACCAGGTACAGCACGCCGGACTCGCGGCACGCCTTCCCGATCGCCTCGACGGGCTGGACCAGCCCCGAGTTGGTCGGGACATGGGTGAGCGCGACGAGGCGGGGACGGTGGAGCCGGACCATCTGCGAAAACGCCTCGACGTCGATCCCACCGCCGGGCGCGTCGGGCGCCCGCAGCACCCACACGCCGAACCGGCGATGGAGCGAGAGAAACATGATCTGGTTCGAGACGTAGTCGTCGCGGCTCGTGAGGATCATGTCGCCGGATTGCCACGGGATCGCGGAGAGCGCCTGGGCGTAGGCCACGGTGGCGTTCTCCACGAACGCGACCAGCTCGGGCGCCGCGCCGATCAGCGCCGCCACCGACCCGTACGCGCGCTCGATGGCCGGGCGCTCGGCGTCCGCAGCCTCGTAGCCGCCGATGCGGCCCTCCAGTTCGAGGTGGCCGCGCACGGCGTCGAGCACGGGCCGGGGCATCAGCGCCGAGCCGGCATTGTTCAGGTGCACGCGTTCCGCGCACCCGGGCGTGTCTTGCCGCAGGCGTTCAACCAGCTCGGGCGGCAGCGTGGTCATGTTGGCGGGTGCGCCTCCCGCCCGGTGGCGTCCCGGTAGAGCGCACGCACCGCATCGATCGTATCCGCTTCCGCGGCGGTCTTGTCCGCCCGGTAGCTTTTCACGCGCGCGAAGCGTAGCGCGAGACCGCCCGGGTAGTGTGTGCTCGCCTGGAGATCGTTGAACGCGACCTCCACCACGAGCTCGGGGCGCACGTAGACGGTGTGCGCGTCGCGCCCGATCGCCAATCGCTGGAGCTGCTCGGTCTGCCACGCGAGCACGGCGTTGGTCAGACCCTTGAACGTCTTGCCCAGCATCACGAACCCGCCCGCCCCCGGGTCGCGCGCCCCGAGATGCAGGTTGCTCAGCCATCCCCGCCGCCGCCCATGCCCCCACTCCGCCGCGAGCACCACCAGGTCCAGCGTGTGGGCCGGCTTGACCTTCACCCAGGCGCCGCCGCGGCTGCCCGCCGCGTACGGCGCCGCAGTCGCCTTGGCCATGATCCCCTCGTGACCCGCCGCCCGCGCCCGCCCCAGGAACCGCTTCGCCTCCTCGGCTTGGGCGGTGACGACGCGCGGCACCAGCATGGCCTCGGGCACCGCCCCCGCCAACTCATCGAATCGACGGCGCTGCGGCTCGTCCACCAGAGGCGCGCCGTCGAGATACAACAGGTCGAACGCCACGGGGGTGAGCGGAAGCTCCCGGCGGAGGCGCTCGACGTCCAGCTTGCGGCCGAAGCGGCGCATCGTGTCCTGGAACGGGTGGGGACGTCCGTCGTGCCGTAGCGCCAGCACCTCGCCATCGAGAATGAGCTCGCGGGCCCCCAGGGCGCGCACCGCCTCCACCACCTCCGGGACCGCGGGCGTCACGTCGCGGAGCCGCCGTGAGTAGACGCGCACCTCGTCACCTGCCTTGTGCACCTGGATCCGCGCCCCGTCGAGCTTGTACTCGAGCGACGCCTCTCCCAGATCGCGCAGCGCCGCGCCGGCGTCCTCGGCGGCCTGGGCGAGCATCGGCTGGATCGGCTGGAGCAACCGGACCGCGAACCGCGCCAGCGCGACGGCGCCGCCGCTCATCGCCTCCCGCGCCACGCGGCCCAGATCACCGTCCGACATCAACGCGCGCCGCACGGCGGCCGCGTCCGTCCCGCCGGCGGCGGCCACCCCCTCCACCATCACGCCCTCCAGGGCCCCCTGCCGCAGCTCGCCGATCAACAGCCGGATCAGGAACTCCTGCTCGGCGGCGGTCGCGCGCTCCAGGAGCGAACGCAACAGGCCCGATCGTTCGCGCACCGATCCTGCCCCCACCACTCCCGCGATGCGCCCGATCGCCGCGTCCACGTCGCCGACGGCGAGCGCCGGTTCCGCGGCGGCGGCATCCGGCCGGGCCGCGTGCACCGCGGCGTACCCGATCCCCACCCGCCCTTGGGGAAGGCGTCCGGTGAGATACGCGACCGCCAGGGGCACCTCGTGGGGGGCAGCCCGGCGCAGCAACGCGGCGAGATGCTCCACCTTCTCCCGCCGGGAGCCGGTGGCCGTCACACGCTGGGAGGTTTGGACCAGGTCGTGGAGCAACACGTGGGAAAAGTAAAGCGAAAATCCCCCGGCGACCGGAGCCGCCGGGGGATTCCTGCTACCGGGGACGTCGCGGCCAGCTACTCACCGCCCCCGTCACCACCATCCCCACCATCCCCACCATCCCCATCGTCCCCGTCGTCATCATCCCCCCCGTCGTCATCATCGTCCCCATGCCGGTCTTTGTCCCCGACATCAAAGCCGCACACCGTCCCGCTCTTCGAGCGGCCTTCGCCCGTGAGCGTGAGGGTCACGTCGATAGTGCACATCCCCTGGTTGCCTTCGTCGATGAACCACGTGAAGGCGCCCTGGATCGTCAGCTCACCCATCTTGCGGCGTTCCTCGAACGTGAAGCTACCGACCTTGGCGATGTGCGGATCGATCGTGTTGATGGTAATCGCCGTCTCACGGTGCATGACGACGCAATTGTCGGCCACGATCGTCGCGTTGAGGTTCGAGCTGCCGGAGTGCGTCTCGCGGTCGAACTCGGCCTCAAGCATGCCTTCGACGGTGATCGTCCCCTCGCCGACGTTGGCACAATCCCGCACGTGCGTGAAGTTGACGGTGAGCATGTCGGCCACCGCGTTCGCGACGCCCGGCTCGGCGACCACGGCGGGTGATCCGCCCAGAATCGAGCCGAGGCCCACGTCGAGCCCCTCGACCGCCGCCTGCGCCACCGCCTCGCTGACCATGCCGGCCTGTTCCGCCGACATCGGGTCTTGATCGAGGTTGCCGGTCAGGCCATCGTCGGCGCTACACGCCGCCAGCCCGCCGGCGAGCAACGCGGCCAGTCCGGCCGCCTTGAATTGGAAGGGTTTCATAGTCTTGCCTCCGTCCGGAGTACCTGCATCGATCTCGCCGGGCCGTGCCATGAGGCCCGGCGTCGTGTCTCGAGTCGTTGCGCTATGAATGCGCGTCCGGCGGGCGTGACGCGGTGACCGCGCTCACGCGGGTCCCGTGTGCTGCGGCCGGCAGCACAAGGCATTCATTGGTATACACTTACGGCATATCGCATCAGGCGGCTGCGGCGCCGACCGGGCGAACCGGAAGCCGCTCTCGCATGATGCAACCGACGTGCTGCACCCGTGCGACAACGAGGATCACGCCACGCGCGTGAGCGGAGCCCCGCCGGGGACGAGCCTCGGGTGTGGCGGGCCGCCGTGTCGATTCGCGAAGGGCCCGCGCGTCAAACGTGTTGAAGCCGCAGCCAACCGTCCCCCAACCCGGAGGTACCCGATGCCGAAGTTCCTGCTACTGGCGGTGGAAGACGGCCAGCGATTCAGCGACGTCAGCCCGGCGGAGATGCAGGCGATCATCGAGCGCTACGTGGCCTGGACCGAGGAAATGCGCGCCGCCGGGCAGCTGCTGGACAGCAACAAGCTGCAGGGCGGCGCAGGCCGCCGTGTCGCGCGCCGCGGCAAGGAGATCGTGGTGCGGGATGGGCCGTTCTCCGAGACGAAGGAGGTCATCGGCGGCTACTGGATCGTCGACGCCCAGAGCGACGAAGCGGTGGTGGCGCTCGCCAAGAAGTCTCCCCACCTCGACTTCGGTACGCTCGAGATCCGGCAGATCGAAGAGCTGTGACCCACCGGGTGGACGCGCTGGTCGACCGTCTGTTCCGCCGCAGCGCGGGGCGGATGGTCTCCGCGTTGACGCGACTCCTCGGCCCGGCGCACCTCGACCTCGCCGAGGAGGTGGTGCAGGATGCCCTGCTGCGGGCGCTCGAGACGTGGCCGTACCGCGGGGTGCCGGACAACCCCGGCGGCTGGCTGATGCGCGTGGCGCGGAACCGCGCGCTCGACGTCGTGCGCCGACGCGCCACGCTGCGCCGCCTCGAGCCGCTGCTCATCGAGCCGGACGGGGACGCGGTGGCCGCCGTCACCAGTCCGCCGGATGATGAGTTGGCGATGATCTTCATGTGCTGCCATCCGTCCATTTCCGCGCCGTCGCGGGTGGCGCTCACGCTCAAGACCGTCGGCGGCTTCAGCGTCGCCGAGATCGCCCGAGCCTTTCTCGCCAAGCCCGCCGCGATCGCCCAACGGCTCGTTCGTGCCAAACGCCAGATCGGGGAGGGCGGGATCGAGGTCGCGTGGCCCGTCGAGGACATGGCGGGGCGTCTCGAGAGCGTGCTCGATGTGATCTATCTGATGTTCAACGAGGGATACGCGGCGTCGCAGGGGACCGCGCTCATTCGGGACGAGCTATGCCACGAGGCCATCCGGCTCGCCGGCCTGCTCCTGGAGACGGATACCACGGCACGTCCCGAGACCCACGCGCTCCGTGCGCTGATGCTTCTCCACGCCAGCCGCCTCGGCACCCGGGCCGACGCCGAGGGGGTGCCGCTGCTGCTGCACGAGCAGGAGCGCGATCGCTGGGACCGCGACATGATCGCGCGCGGTCTGCACCACCTCGAGCGCGCCGCCGGCGGCGGGCGTCTCACGTCCTACCACATCGAGGCGGGCATCGCGGCGTGTCACGCTACCGCCCCGGACTACGACCACACCGACTGGCGCTCGATCGTCCGGCTGTACGACGGCCTGCTCGAGATCAACGGGTCTCCCGTCGTGCGCCTCAACCGGGCGGTGGCCGTCGGGATGAAGGACGGCGCGAACGCCGGTCTCGCGGCGCTCGCCGACGTCCGCGACGACGCGGCCCTCGCGGAGTACTGTCTGCTGCCGGCCACCGCCGCCGAATTCCACCGGCGGCGCGGCGACCGCGTCGCCGCCGTGCGGGAGTACACGCGCGCGCTCGCGCTCGTCCGCACCGAACCCGAACGACGATTCATCGAACGGCGCCTCGCCGGGTGCCGGCTCCTCGGCTGACCTTGCCCGACTCCGCCTCGCGGTGAACATTGGCGGTGCGCCGGACCGTCCGGCGCCGCCATGACTTCACCGACGCACGCCGTCCCGTTCCGCGACGTCCTGACCGACGAGTTGGAGGAGGTCGCCGCCTCCCGCCGGCGGCGGGACGTCTCCGCGGCGGTCGAGCCGCTCGAACACCATCCGTACCGCGGCGCGAATCGCTCCGACCTCCTGGGCCTGGCGCTGTCGGGCGGCGGCATCCGAAGCGCGACGTTCGGCCTCGGCGTGCTCCAGGCACTCGCCCGGCGGAAACTGCTCCGCCGCGTGGACTACCTCTCGACCGTCTCGGGGGGCGGCTATATCGGCAGCTGGCTCACCGCGTGGCTCGAGCGCGACGGCGACGCCGGGCGGGTGGAACAGGCGTTGGCCGGACAGGGCGGCACGATCGAGACGCCCGAGCACCGCGCCATCACGTTTCTCCGCGAGCTCAGCAACTATCTGACGCCCCGCCGCGGCTTCCTCGGTCTCGACGCCTGGACGCTGGGCATCACCTACGTTCGCAACGCGACGCTCCACCTCCTCGTCCTGGCGCTCGCGCTGACGACGCTGCTCCTCGGCACGCGCATGCTCGGCGCCCTGTTCGACGTCCTGAGCGCGCGCATCGCCGCGGGGGACGACGCGGTGCTCGTCGCCACCGTGCTGGCCGTCCTGGCGACGTCCGTCACGGCCATCACGCTCCTGTTCCGCGGGCTCTCGCACGTGGTGCTTCCGGGCCGCTCGGCCCACCGGCCCACGCGCCTCGACCCGAATCGGTGGGAGCACCGCCTCATCGCGCCGTTGCTCGTGCTCGAAGCCTGGGTGCTCGCAGTGGCGCTGGTCGGCATCGGGGCGGAACTCGAGGATCCCGCCAGAATGTCCTTCATGCTCGGCGGCGGCTACGCGGCCCTCTGGCTCCTCGGCTGGCTGGCGCTCGACGCCGGCGCCGAGTGGCGCCGCATACGGGCATCGCTCGGCACGCCCGGCGGGCCGCGCCGCGCCTCGCTCCTCAGCCCGTTCGGCGCCACCACGCCTGCGTTCGTCGCGGGCGTGTTCGGGGCGTTCGCGCTCTGGGGACTCGGCCGCGCGTTCGGCGACATCGCCCGCTCGCCGTGGTGGTGGAGCCCGGCCGCGTGGGGTCCGGCGCTCGTCGTCACGGCCTTCGGCGCGACCGCGTTTCTCCAGATCGGCATCGCCGGTCGCAGTCTCAGTGACGAAGCACGGGAGTGGCTGAGTCGCCTCGGCGCCGGCGTCGCCCGCATCGCCCTCCTGCTCACACTGGTCCTGAGCGTCGCCGTGCTGGGCCCCGAGCTGCTCCGCGAGCTCGGTCGGATCGACTGGGCCCTGACGGCGGGCTGGCTGCTGACCACCGGCACCGGCGTGCTGGTGGGACGCGCCGGGCCGGTCGGCGGGCCGCGCACACGGCGCACCCTCTCCGCCGTGGCCCGGTTGGCCCCGTTCGTCTTCATCCTCGGATTCCTCCTCGTGCTCGCCGCCACGGGGAACGCGCTCCTGACGCGCTTTGGCGTGATGACCACCCACACGCCGCCAGCCGCCGTCCTCGGCAATCCCGTCACATGGCTGTTGCTGGCGGGGCTCGGCGCCGCCACGCTCGTGCTGTCCTGGCGTATCGGCATCAACCGGTTCTCCATGCACGCCCTCTACCGCGACCGCCTTGTCCGCTGCTACCTCGGCGCCTCGAACGACGCCCGCGCCGCACATCCGTTCACCGGGTTCGACCCCGAGGACGACGCCATCGACCTCGCCGACCTCGCACCCACGGCGTCCGCTTTCCCCGGCCCGTATCCGATCGTCAACACCACGCTGAACCTGGTAGCGGGACGCCGGCTCGCCTGGCAGGAACGCAAGGCCGCCTCGTTCACCTTCACCCCCCGATACTGCGGGTACCGGCCCCACGTGGAGCCAGGCCATCCGGCGCCACCCCGGCTGAGCGACTACGGCTTCCGCCCCACCCGCACGTACGCCGGCGGCGTCTCGCTCGGCACGGCCATCGCGGTCTCCGGCGCGGCCGTCAGCCCCAACATGGGGTATCACTCTTCGCCGTCGCTCACGTTCCTGATGACCATGTTCAACGTCCGGCTGGGGTCGTGGACCGGGAACCCACGGCATGAGGCCACCTGGCGCCGCGACGAGCCCTGGGTCGGCCTCTTCGCGCTCGCGTCGGAGCTGCTCGGGGACACGCATGACGAGAGCCGGTTCGTCTACCTCTCCGACGGCGGCCACTTCGAGAACCTCGGGCTGTACGAGCTGGTCCGCCGCCGCTGCCGCTTCATCATCGCGTGCGATGCCGAGCAGGATCCTTTCCTCGAGTTTCCCGGCCTCGGGACCGCGGTCGAGCGCTGCCGCGCCGACTTCGGGGTGCCCATCGAGATCGATACCGCGCCGCTGCGGCCCGCGCCCGGGTCGCGACACGGCAGTTGGCACGGCGCCGTAGGGCGCATCCGGTACAGCGCGGTGGATCCCGAAGCGCTGGACGGCACGCTCCTGTACCTGAAAGCGTCCCTCACCGGCAACGAACCCCGGGACGTCGAGACCTACGCCGCCCGCAACCCCGATTTCCCCCACGAGTCGACCGCCGACCAGTGGTTCGGGGAGTCGCAATTCGAGAGCTACCGGGCGTTGGGCGAGCACGCCGCCGACGAGGTGCTAGGGGCCGTGCGGCCGTTCGACGCCGGCGACTCCCTCGAGTCGTATTTCGTCGAGCTTCAAAAACGGTGGTATCCGCCGAGCCGGAGCGCCGCGGCCCGCTCGGGCCGGCACGTCGGCGCGCTCGACGGTATCCTCGAGACGATCCGGGCCACGCCGGACCTCGCGTTCCTCGACCTCCAGATCTACCCGGTCCTCGACGGGCTCGCCCCCACACCCGACGGCGCCGCCGGGCAAGACCGGCACGTGCCCACCGACGTCGCGCAACTGCGGTCGGGCTTCTCCGTGTGCCAGCGCATGCTCGCGTTGATGGAAGAGGTCTACCATGATCTGGCGTTGGAGAGCGACGCGGACCACCCGGACAACCGCGGGTGGATCAACCTGTTCCGCCGGTGGTGGTGGTCGCGGATGTTCAAGTTCACCTGGAGCGTCACCGCCGGCACCCACGGGGCGAGGTTCCAGACGTTCTGCGAGCGCCGCCTCGGATACGACATCGGCCCGATTCGCGCAGGCGGGTCCGCGCCGCTCGACGCGGCGGCCCTCGCCCGCGACGGCAGCGGTGCGGCGCTCGACGCGTTGTGGCACGACGTCGGGAGCCGCGCGGGACTCGATCGCCACGAGCGGCGCATCCTGCGCGCGTTCGGCCGCGCCTACCCGCTCGGGGACGGCGAGCAGCTCGTCCTGGTTCCGCTGCAGGTCGAGATCGCCGACCACCCCACCGCCGACGATGGACCGGCGTTTCCGATGAACGTGGGATTCGCGGTGGTACGGACGGGGAGCGGGCCGGAGGCGGACGCCGTCGTGTATTTCCGGATTCGCTCCCACCTGCGCAACATGGGTCTGGCGCGGGCCGCCGTCCGGGCCCTCCTGACGGACGGACGGTTCGCCAACCTGCGCCTCGATCTCGATCGGACGCCGGACACGGCGCCCGACCTGCCCTCCGCGGCGCAGCGCGCCTCGTTCATCCAGATGTTCGAGTCGGTGCGCCGCGAGCTCGCGGCCTGACCCCTTGACAGTTTAGGGGAAGCGCGTACATTCTCCCCTAAACACCATAGGGGGAGCCACCACTCATGCCGGGACGTGTCGACCTGCTCCACGGCACGCTGGACATGCTCGTCCTGCAGGCGCTGACCTCGGGTCCCATGCACGGCTTCGGGATCAACCGCTGGATCGAGCAGCAGAGCGGCGATCACCTGGCGATCGAGGAGGGCGCGCTCTATCCCGCGCTGCACCGGCTACACCGCCGGGGATGGGTCGATGCCGCGTGGGGAACGTCCGACAACAAGCGCCGGGCCAAGTTCTACAATCTCACCGATGCCGGACGGGCGGAGCTGGCGGCCCGCGTGCGCAGCTGGCGCGCAGCCACCTCCGCCGTGAACCGCATCCTCAGGACGCAACCGGCGTAGCTATGCGGTGGATACCGGACGTCGCGCGGCGCATCCGCCAGCTCATTCACGGCGAGGACGTCGCCGCGGACATCGACGAGGAGATCCGCTTCCATCTGGACGCGCGGGCCGAGTGGCTCACCGGGGAGGGAACGGCGCCCGACGCAGCCAAACGCGAGGCGGCTCGCCGCTTCGGCGACGTGGCGCGGGTGCGGCGCGAATGCGCCGCCCTCTCGGGCCGGCGCGTCCGGCAACACCGCCGGGCCGGCCGGCTGGCCGACATCGCCACCGATTTCCGCGACGCGCTGCGGGCGGTGCGGAGCCACCCGACCTTCGCCGCGGTCGTGGTCGCGACCCTGGCACTCGGCGTCGGTGCGAACACCGCCGTCTTCAGCGTGGTGCGCGGCGTCGTGCTCCGGCCCTTGCCGTACGACGACCCTGCCGGGCTCGTCGCCCTCTGGCTGGAGTTCCGCGGGCAGCACGGCGGCCCGTCCCGCGAGATCGCAGCCTCCGAGCCCGAGTACCTCGAGCTGCGCGAGGCCACGCGACTCTTCTCGGACATCGCGGCGTACTGGACCGGCGAGGCAAACCTTGGCGGCCTCGACGAGCCGGTGCGCCTCTCCACCGCCAGCGTCTCTGCCAACTTCCTCGACGTCCTCGGGGTGACGCCGCACCTCGGCCGCGCTTTCGCGCCGGGTGAAGATACGCCCGGCGCCGATCCGGTCGTGATGCTGGGGCACGGCCTCTGGCGCCGCGCATTCGGCGCCGACAGCGCGGTGCCAGGCCGCTCGGTGCTGATCAATGGACGGCACGCGGTGGTGATTGGGGTGCTGCCGCCGTCGTTCGCTTTCCCCGGCGCCGCCGCCGACCTGCTGCTGATCAACGTGATCGACCGAGCGGCACCCGCCGGCCGGTCGTCGCACTACCTGTCGATGATTGGCCGCCTCGGCCGCGGCACGTCGCTCGCCGCCGCCCGGGCCGAGATCGCAACGCTCATGACGGCGTGGGCCGCCGCCTTCCCCGACCGTCACGGGCCGTCCAGCGCGCACCACCCGGTCGTCGCGAGTCGCCTGCTCGATCGGTTAGTGGGCGACGTCAGGCCTCGGCTGGCAATCCTCAGCGCGGCCGTGGCGCTCGTGCTCCTCATCGCGTGCGTCAACGTGGCCAACCTGATGCTCGCCCGTTCCGAGAGCCGCCAGCGAGACCTCGGCGTGCGCGCGGCGCTGGGCGCCGGCCGGTGGCGGCTGGTGCGCCAGACCGTCGTGGAAAGCGGCGTGCTCGCCATGCTCGGGGCGGCCGGCGGCCTCGCCCTCGCGTGGGGCGGGGCGGCGGCGCTCCGTCGCCTCGCGCCGTCCGATCTGCCGCGCCTCGATGCCGTGCAAGTGGACGCCACGGTGCTCGGCTTCTGCCTGCTCGCCGCCGTCGCCGCCGGCGTAGTGTTCGCCGCCGCACCCGCGTTCCTCGCGTCGGGCACCGACCCGAACACCACGCTCAAGGAGGCGGGCGCGACGGCGACCCCCGGCCGCCGTCGGCTGGGCGCGCGGCGTGCGCTGGTGGCCGGCGAGGTCGCCCTCGCGGCGATGCTGTTGGTGGCGGCCGGTCTCCTCCTCAAGAGCTTCCAGCGGCTCCACAGGATCGACCCCGGATTCCGGACCTCGGACGTGGTGACCCTGGACTTCTCGCTCAACGGCGCCACGTACCCCACCGCCCAGGCGGTCGCCCAGTTCCACACGGCCCTCGACGAGCGCGTGGCGGCGCTTCCCGGCGTGCTGGCGGCGGGTGCGGTGCGCGCGCTCCCGCTGTGGGAGACGCCGGGATGGGAAACGCTCACGCTGAGCGGCGCCGTGGCCGGCCCCGACGCTCCCGACGGCGGTCAGCCGAACGGCCAGTACCAGGTGGTCAGCCCGGGCTACTTCGATGCGCTGCGCATCCCGCTGATCGAGGGCCGCGCGTTCACCACGGGCGACCACGCGGGCGCGCCGCCCGTGGCGATCGTCAACCGCACGATGGCGCGCCGGTACTGGGCCGATCGGTCCCCGATCGGTGCCTCCGCCCAGCTCGGCGCCTATCCCGGCAACCCCCATCCCGAGATGACGATCGTCGGCGTGGTGGACGACGTCCTCCAGGACCGCCTCGACGGCCGGCACGAGCCGCAACTCTTCGTACCGCGCGGGCAGGCGGGCGTGATCTACGGCGGGCTGGGCACGCGCTTCGCGACGTACGTGGTGCGGGCGGAGACCGCGCCGGGCGCCACGATGAGCGTCGTACGCGCCGTGTTCGCCGACCTCGACCGCGACCTGCCGGTCGCAAACCTCCAGAGCGCCGCGCGCGTGGTCGACCGCTCCGTCGCGGACGCGAGGTTCACGACGCTCCTCATGACCGTGTTCTCCGCGGTGGCGTTGACGCTCGGGGCGATCGGGATCTACGGCGTGCTGGCGTTCGCGGTCGCTCGGCGCACCCGGGAGATCGGGTTGCGGCTCGCACTCGGCGCCGCCCGGCGGCGCGTGTTGCTCTCCGTGGTGGGCAGCGGCCTGCGCCTGGTGCTGGTCGGGGTCACCGTCGGTGTGGCCGGCGCCCTCGTCCTCACCCGCTTCCTCTCCGGCCTCGTGTTCGGGGTCAGCGTGCGCGATCCCGCGGTGTTCGCGACGGTCCCGCTCGTCCTGCTCGTCGTCGCGGCCATCGCCGCCCTCCTCCCCGCGCGCCGCGCGGCCCAAACAGACCCGATGGTGGCGATGAGACAGTAGGAAGCAAGAAGCAAGAGGTGAGACGTGAGAAGTGAGGAGTGAGGAGTGCTGATAGCAGCGCGTTCAAGGATGTCGGGGCGGAGTGGGTGGGGCTCCCGGAGCGCGCTGCGGTGCGGAGGAAGCCCCACGCACTTCGCCCCGACAGGCCGGGCCCGGTCGCCAATTACTACACGCCTGAGAAGTGAATTTTTTACTCTCCCTCCTGGCAGTTGTGGACTATCTCGTCGCTCGATATATTGTCCATCGCCATAAACTGCCCACGGACGCCCGCCATGCTGACGGCCCCTGTCTTCCACATCCTGCTGGCCCTCGCCGACCGTGACCGCCACGGATACGGGATCCTCAAGGAGGTCGAAGCGCGGAGCGGCGGGGAGGTCGTGCTCAGTACGGGCACGCTGTACACGGCGATCAAGCGGCTCCTGGGCGACGGCTGGATCGCGGAGGTCGATGCGCCGAAGGGGACCGACGCCCGCCGGCGATACTACCGCCTCACGGGGGCGGGGCGGCAGTCGCTCCGCGCCGAAGCCCGACGCCTCACCGCGCTGGTGCGCGCGGCGCAGGCCAAGCGGATCGTACCGGTGGAGGCGGCGCCGTGACCGGGCACCGGCGCGGCGTCGGGGCACTCCGCGCCCTTGTGCGGTTGTATCCGCCGGAGGATCGCGCGCGTTTCGAGACGGAAATCGTGGCCACGGTCGAGGCGCTCTGGGCCGAACGGGCCGCCGGGCGCCGCGCCGCGCAGCCCCTGTGGATGCGGGAGGCCCTGGGACTCCTGGGCGGCGCCGCCGCCGCGCACTGGCACCGGGCGCTCCGTCGCCGCGTGGGCCTGGCTGCGATGGGGGTGTTCGCGGCCGTGCTCGCCGCGTACGCCATCACGCTGGCCCCCACCGTGACCTTCTGGGACGCGGGCGAGTTCCTGGCCGCCGCGCACAGCCTTGGGATCCCGCACCCGCCCGGGACGCCGGTCTTCGTGTTCCTGGCAAACGTGTGGGCGCGGCTCGTCCCGGTGAGCGAGTTCGCGTTCCGGGTGAACCTGATGACGGCGGTATTCGGCGCCGCGAGCATTGCCCTCCTCTCCGTCGTGGTGCTCCACGCCCTGGGCGCCGGCGACGTGCGCGATCGCCGGATGCCCGCCGCGCTCGGCGCCGCCTGCGCCGCGCTCGTGGCCGCGTTCTCCTTCACCGTCTGGCAGAACGCGAACGAGACGGAGGTCTATACGCTGGCGGCGTTCGCGGTGGCATCGTGCACCGCGCTCGCGATCGCGTGGCGCCGGCACCGGGGGAGCCCGCGCGCCGCCGCGATGCTCCTCCTCATCGCGTACGTGTCGTCGCTCGCGGTGGGAACCCATCTCATGGGCTTGCTGGCCGGTCCCGCCGTACTCGCGTTCATGGGTCTCACGATGCGGGAGCGGCCGCTCGATCGGCCGGCCGCGCGGCGCGCGGAGTGGGCCACCTGGATCGCCCTTGCCGCGACGTGGCTCGCGCTGGTCGCAACGGGGCTCGGCAACCCCGGATTGCTCGTGGGCGCGGGGATCGCGCTCGCGGGCGCGGTCTGGTGGGCCGTGCGCGCGGGAGCGGGGCGATTCGCGGGCGCGGTGGTCGTGGTGGCGCTCGTCGGCGTCTCGACGTTCCTGTTTCTCTACCTGCGGGCGGGGGTCGGGCCCACCGTCAACATGGCGGACCCCTCGACCTGGGGCGCGCTGGCCGACGTCATCGCGCGCACCCAGTACCCGCCGCGCACGCCGCTCGACGACCCGCTCGCCCTCTCGGGACCCGACAACCCCGGCCGCACGTTGTCGCTGCTGCTGCTCCAGGTCCAGAACTACCTCCAGTATTTCGATTGGCAGTGGGCCTTCGGGCTCGCGCCCGAGCGGCCGGCGTTCGCCGCCGTCCGCCTGCCGATCACCCTGCTCTTCACGTCGTTGGGCGTAGCCGGCGCCGCCGAGCTGCACCGGCGGGACCGCGGCGCCTGCTGGATGCTGCTGCTCGTGTTCCTGGCAACCGGACCGGGGCTCGTGGGATACATGAACTTCAAGCCGGGCTTCTCCCTCGCGTGGGACCGGTTTCCCGGCGTCGCCATGCACGAGGTGCGGGAGCGGGACTACTTCTTCCTGATCTCGTTCCAGGTATGGGGGCTCTTCGCGGGCGTCGGGATCGCCGCGCTCTACCGCGCGGCGCGCGAGCGGTTGACGCGCCTCGCCCGGGGCCCTGCGGGCATTTCCCCGTCGCTCGCGCTCCCGCTGCTGGGCTTGGCACTCGTGCCGCTCGCGCTGAACTGGCGCGTGGCCGACCGCAGCGGCGGCCCCACGGCGGAGCTGGCGCGCGACTTCGGGTACGATCTCCTCCAGACGGTCGAGCCGTATGGGATCGTGATCACCGGCGGCGACAACGACACGTATCCCCTGTGGTACGCACAGGTGGTCGAAGGCGTCCGGCGCGACGTCACGGTGGTCGTGCAGACGCTGGCGAACACCGATTGGTATGTCGAGCAGCTCCGCGACCGCCCCGTGGCGCCGTTCAATCCCGACGAGGCCCCGTGGTTCGCGGCGCTCGCCCCCGCCGCCCCGCCCCCGCCCGTGTTGTCGTGGACGGACGAGGACATTGCGGGTCTGGCGCCCGTGCGGCTCGCGCGGGACCTCCACGTCGATCTGGGCGTGACACGGGTGCGCTACCCCGAAGGCGCGGTGCTCTGGGTGTCGGACATCGTCACCCTGCGACTGATCCAGGAGAACGCGGGCCGGCGCCCGGTGTACTTCGCCACCACCGCCGCACCCGAGGGATGGGTGCGGCTCAGCGACTCCCTGGTACAGGAAGGGTTGGCGCTGCGGGTGTACACGGACCGGCTGCCGGACGCCATCCCACTCGCGCCGGGCATTCCGGATGCGGGCGGCGCGCCGTCACCCCCGGTCGATCTGGCACGCACGGGCTTCCTGGTACGCGACGTGTACCGCTACGCGGGACTGTTCGAGACCAGCGAGCCCGTTGCCGATCCCACCCACCAGCGGATCGCGCTCAGTTTGCGGAACGTGTTCCTCCAGCTCGCGAACGGCCACCTCACCCGCGGCGAGCGCGAGGACTCGCTCCGCTACCTCGAGCGGGCGCATCATCTCTTTCCCAGCGAGTGGACCGCCGAGCTGATCGCGGAGTTGCGCGAAGGGGGAAACGGCCCGTAGGCCATCCCCCTCCCCCCCTTCGCGCTTCCCCGCGCGCTACCCAGCCTTCTTCGCCACGTCGCGGTCCTTCTCCTCGTCGTCGTTGGCGCTCGCCACCGCGGCCCGGACGCGCGCCGTCATCTCCCGCTCTTCCCGCAGCATTTCGACCGTCGCTTCCGCCTGCTTCAGCAGGAACCGCAGCGACCCGGTCTTCTCCATCGCTTGATCGACGATGACCTTCTGGCCCTGGAGCGCCTCGAGGCTCGACCGCACGTCGATGAGGAGCGCGTCGGCGCGGGCCAGCCGCTCCTCCGCCTGCCCCATCTGGCGCTTCCGCTCGTCGAGCGTGGCGGCGACGTCCCGCACCTCCCGCAGGCGTGCCAGCACACCCTCGAGCAGCGTCCGGCTCTCCGCGATCTCGCTCCGCGCCTCGCCGATGGACCGGACGTCCGCGGCGGTCTTCTCGGCCATGACGAACATGCGCTCGATATCGGCCTGGAGGGCCTCGACCGTGCTCTGGCGCGACGAGATCTGCTCCAGCGCCCGGCCGATCTCCTGCTCCACCAGCTCCCATTTGCCGAGGCGCTCCTCGAACTGCCCCAGGCGCTTCTCCACGAAACGCAGGCTGCCGGCGCGATCCTCGATCTGGTCGGTGAGCCGCGTCACGCGCGCCGCCTGTTTCTCCGCCGCCGCCAGACCGCCCTGCAGCTTCTTGGCCCGCTGCTCCATTTCCTGGGCCGCGGCGGCGGCGTGCTGCCGCAGCTCGGAGGCCTGGTGCAGGTCCTTCGCCGCCTCCTCGAGCGCGTGCTGGCGCTGGTCGACCTCCTGGCGCAGCGACCGCATGCGTTCCGCGAGACCCTCGAGGCTCTCGCACCGGCTCTCGACCGTGGCCATCGCCTTGCCGATCTCACCGATGGTCCGCTCGGCTTCCTCGACGGACGACGTCACCGTGGCCACGGCCTTGCCGAGCCGCTCCGCTTCCTCCGCGTGGGCCGCCAGGCCGACGAAGCGTTGCTCGGCGGTGTCCATCCGGGACTGCAAGCCGCGCCCGCGCTCGTCCAGGGTCCCGGCGACGCTGGCGAGATCCGTCATCCGGCGGTGCACTTCCTCGACGAAGCCGCGCTGCGCCTCGATTGCCGACATCGACTCGTTCACCCGGTGGACCTGCTTCTGCACGAACTCGACCGTGGGCGCCATCTTGTGCAGTTCGCCGACCTCTTCCCGCAGCGCGCCGAGCGACTGCTGCGCGCCCGCGACCCACGACCGGGTCTCCGCCTGGCCCTCCCGCATGCGCGCCATCTCGGCGTGCGCCACCTGCGACTGCTCCAGCGCCTCCTTGACCATGGCGTGCGTGCGTCCGAGCTGATCGGCGTCGCGGATCACCGCCTCCATGGCGGGCCGTGCCTCGTCGATCCGGGCCACGCGCTCGCACATGTCCTGCGCTACGCCTCGGACGTCGTCCAGCTCGCGGCGCAGCGCCTGCGCGCTCTTGGCCTCGTCGTCGAGTCGGGAGACTTCCTGCGCGATCGTACCGAGCTGCGCGGTCAGCGTCTGCGCCTGCGCCCGGAGATCGCCCACGGCCTGGGTGGATTCCCCCAGGTCCCGGAACCGGGTCTCGCACTCCGACAGCCCGGCCCGGAGGTCGACCACGCGCTGGCTCACGGAATCGATGCTGCGGCGCTCGAACTCGAAGCGCTCCGTGCTCTGCTTCACCGCGTCGCGGGTCGCCGCGAGTTCCTGCCGGCTGACCTGCTGCTGCTCGTCGATCTCGCCCTGTAGCGTGGCGATCTCGCCCGAGCGCTGCACGACGGCCTCGTGAAGCGTCTGGAGTTCGGCCACCTGCCCCTGCAGGGCACCGAGCGCCTGCGCGTTCTCCTGTTGCTTGCGCACGCCCGCATCGACGCGGTGCATGGCCTGCTCCAGCTGCTCCGCTCGGGCCATGGCCGCGTCGACGGCGCTGCGCTGCTCTTCCAGCGTCGCGGTCTTTTGCGCGACGTAGTCGCCGAGCGCCTTCAGGGTGCCGAGCCGGCGCTTCGCGTCCTCGATCGTGTGCATGACGTCGGCGAGCCCTTTCAGCGCGTCCTCCACCTTCGCGACGCGCCGCTCCTTGTCGTCCACCGTCTTGCTCAGCTCGTGATGCCGGCGCTCGAACGCCTCGGCCTGGGCGAACGCCGCCTTGTGCGCGTCCAGCACCCGCTCCTGCTGCTCGCGGAGGCGGCTCAGCTGATCCGTCGCGCTGTCCACCTGCGCCTTGATGCCGTCCGCGTCGCCCCGCAGCTCGAGGAAGGGCTCCTCCAGCGCTAGGAAGTCGGCCAGCCGCTCCTTGAGATCGAGGGCCAGGTCCACCTTGTGCCCCAGCTCCTCGATCTGCACCCGGACGCGCTGCGCGTCATCCGCCACGTGCGCCACCCGGGCCTCCGTGTGGCGCTGGCTCTTGGCCAGCCCGTCCGCCCGCCCGTCCAGCTCGTACAGCCGCGCCGCCACCTGCTCGAGGGCTACGAGCCGCTCGTCCACGGCGCCGAGCCGCGAGGTCACGGCGTTCACGTCATCCTGCGCCTTGACGATCGGCGCACCGAGGTCCTGCAACCGGTCCACCGAGCTGCGGGCACTCTTCACGAGTGTCTCGAAGTGCGCGCGCTCCTGACGCATCTCGTGCAGGATGCCGCGCATCTCTTCGGGAAGGTGCTGCGCCTTGGATCCGTTACCGAGCAGACTCTTGAGCAGGGGGGCCATGATGCTACTCCTCCGGGGCTCGTGCGCGCCGCCGTCACGGGCCGGAACGGCGCGGGACGCGCATTGTGGGGAACCACTCCAGCCACGCGATCCTGGCGGACGCGATTTTGGAGAACGGACGACAAGGGCGCGGGGTGGTTCCCTGCAAGGGACGGGCCTGTGGAGCTCATGCAACCGTAAGCGCTGACCTGTCACGACTTGACACGATCCGCGCGACGACGGCGGGTGGCGCGACGTCTGGCGGAGCGCCGCAGCGCGCGCAGGATGCGGGAGTTGGAGCGGTGCGACGCTAGTGAGATCGGTCACAGTTGTTGGCGTATGGCGTATGGCGTATGGCGTATGGCAGATGGCAGATGGCAGATGGGAGTGGGTGACGGGCAGGGGAACCGCCATACGCCGATCGCCATGATACGCCATTCGCCATTCGCCATACGCCATACGCCGCCGGCCAAGGCCCTTGCGCGCGCAGACTTACGCAAGGCACGGCGGCCGCACGACTGCCGGCCGCCCCCTAACTGTGACGGTTGCCACAGAACGCCGACCCCCGGGCCCGTACATAGGGGGCCCGACCTCGCCGTTGTCGCGCCCCTAGGACATCGGCCTGGTGCGTGCCGGAGCGGTCGCACAGACGGCACGGCGTGGTGTGACCCCTCCACGGCGCACCGCCGACACACCGCACACCCATCAGACGAGGGCGCATGCGCTTCGTCCTGCTCACATCGTCGGTTCTGCTCGTGGTGGCCATCGTCTGGTCGTTCGGCCTGTTGCGCCGGCTCCGGGACTGGCGTGCCGGCGTGGTGATCGCCTGGCTCGCCGCGACGATGCTGCTCCTGGTGCTGGCCTTGAGCGGCCAGGGGCGCCTCGACACGCTCGGTATCGAGTTCGGTGCGGGGGAACTGCAGCAGCTCGCGCTCAGCGGCCTGGCGATCGCGGCGGTCGTCTACTTCCACGTGGTGTTCCAGCACGACGCCCTCACGGGGCTCCCCAACCGCGCGCTCTTCGTGCATCGCCTGGGCCGCGCGCTGGCCCGCGTGAGCCGCGGTACCGACCGCGCGTGCGCCGTCCTGTTCCTCGACCTCGACCGCTTCAAGGTCGTGAACGAGAGCCTGGGCCACGCCGCCGGCGACCAGCTCCTGATCGCGGTGGGCAGGCGGCTGCAATCCTGTCTGCGGCGCGGCGACGTGATCGCCCGGCTCGGCGGCGACGAGTTCGTCGTGCTGCTGCAAAACGAGGACGAGCGGGGCGCCTCCCGTGTCGCCCAGCGCCTGCACGGCGTGCTGGCGCGCCCAATCCTGCTGAACGACCAGGAAGTGTTCACCACGGTCAGCATCGGAATCTCGGTGACGACCAGCGGCCGCGAGGGCGGCGAGACCCTCCTGCGGGAGGCCGACCTCGCCATGTACGGCGCGAAGATGCGGGGGAAATCGCGCCACGAAGTGTTCAAGCTGTCGATGCAGGTGGACGCGATGTCCCGGCTCCGTCTCGAGTCGGACCTCCGCCGCGCGACCCGGCGGGGCGAGTTCCTGCTGTACTACCAGCCAATCGTTTCGCTGACCGAGGACCGGCTCGTCGGCCTCGAGGCCCTGCTGCGGTGGCGGCATCCGGAGCGCGGCATCGTCCGCCCCGACCTCTTCATCCCTATCGCCGAGGAGACGGGGCTGATCGTGCCCATCGGCTTCTGGGTGCTCGAGGAGGCGTGCCAGCAGATGCGGCGCTGGCAGGACGCCCATCGGGCGCTGCACGACGTCCTGGTCCAGGTGAACCTGTCGGGCCGCCAGTTTCTCCAGGCCGACCTCGTGGATCAGGTCGCCGACGTGCTGGAGCGCACAGGCCTCCCGCCGCAGTGCCTGGCGCTCGAGATGACCGAGACCGTCATGATGAGCGACGCCGCGCTCGCCGGCCAGATCCTGTCACGCCTCCGCGCGCTCGACGTCAACCTCCAGATCGACGATTTCGGGACCGGCTATTCGTCGCTGAGCTACCTCCACCGCTTCCCGATTCACCGCCTGAAGATCGACCGGTCGTTCGTGACGGGAATGACGACGAATGAAGAGAACGCCACGATCGTCCGGTCCATCAACCATCTGGCCCGCGAGCTGCACCTCGACGTCGTCGCGGAGGGCGTGGAGACCGCCGACGAGCTCGGCATGCTCCGGACCCTCGGCTGCGACTTCGCGCAGGGGAACTACTTCTGCGAGGCCCGCGACATGGGCGAGATCGATCAGCTGATCACCGCGGGGCGCTGGGAGCATGACGCCATCAAGGATCCGTCGGACGCCGGCGCGCTACGCCGGGTGGCGGTCGAATAGACGGTAAGAAGTAAGAAGCAAGACGTGAGATGTGAGAAGGCCGCCCGGCCCTTCCACCCCTGTATCCGGGGTGGTGGTGGGGTGGCCTTCTTACTTCCTACATCTTAACTCTTAACTCCTCGGTCTTCCATTCCCGACCTCGGTGCATACGCATGTCCGACTTCTCCGGCACGGCAATCGTCACCGGTGCCACCTCCGGGATCGGTTGCGCCACCGCCCGGCTGCTCCTGGAACGCGGCGCGACCGTGATCGCCACCGGCCGGCGCCGCGACGCGCTGGCCGAGCTCGTCGCCCACGCCCCGGCTCCAGAGCGCTTGATCGCCGTCGAGGGAGATCTCACCCAGGACGACTTTCGCGCGCGGCTCGCCGACGCCGCTCATGCCGCGGGCGGACTCGACGCCCTCGTCAACGCCGCCGGGATCCTGCTGGCCGGCGACTGGGAGGCGACCACGCTGTCGCACTGGGACCGGATGCTGGACGTCAATCTCCGGGCGGTGTTCGATCTCACTCGACGGTGCATCCCACTGCTCATCGAGCGGCGCGGCGCCATCGTGAACGTCGGCAGCGTCACCGGACCCCGCGCCTTCCCCGGTGTCCTGGCCTATTGCGTGAGCAAGGCGGGGCTGGACCAGCTCACCCGCTGCCTTGCCCTCGAGCTGGCGTCGCACGGTGTGCGCGTGAACGCGGTGAACCCCGGCGTCGTGCGCACCGAGCTGCACCGCCGTGGCGGGATGGATCCCGCGGCGTACCAGGAGTTCCTCGAGCACAGTCGGACGACGCACCCGCTGGGACGCGTCGGCGAACCCGCTGAGGTGGCGGAGCTGATCGCGTTTCTCCTCTCCCCCCGCGCCGGATGGATCACGGGCGATACCATCGCGATCGACGGCGGCCGGGCACAGACCTGCGCGCGCTGAAGCTACGGGCGGCGGCGGCGCTTCACCTCGTCCATGTATTCCCGTATCGCCTCGAGGGTCCGCGGGTTCTTCCACTCCTCCACGACCTGGGCGTCGGTCTCGCCGGCGTACCGGGCGATCCGGTCGAGCACCGGCCGGCGGAGCTGTCGTTTCGTGATGCGGAAGCGGGCCGCCGGGTCCGACGCGAGCCGCGCGGCCACCGCGCGCGCCTCCTCCACGAGGCGGGCCGGCGCCGTCACCTCGTCCACGAGGCCAACACGGCATGCCTCCGACACGTGATAGCTCTTCCCCCGGTAGACCAGTTCCTGGAGGTGCGCCGGCGACGTGGCGAACCGGAGGATCTCGAGCGCGACGAGCGGGAACGGCACGCCGACCCGGAGCTCCGGTACGCCGATCGTTCCATTGCCCTCGGCCATCAGCCGGTAGTCGCAGGCCGCCGCTAGGACGCACCCGCCGGCGATCGCGTGGCCGTTGACGGCCGCCACCGCCGGGCGCGGGAACGCGAACAAATCGTGGAACGCCCCCACCAGCTCAGGAACGAACCGCTCGACGTAGTCGGCGCCGCCGGCCAGCACCCGACGCAGATCGACGCCTGCGCAGAAGATGCCGCCGGTCCCCGTGAAGACGATGGCCCGCACGCTCTCGTCGTCCCGGGCCGCCGCAATGGCGCGCCGGAGCGCACCGGTGAGCTCGCGATCGAGAGCGTGGGCTTTTCCGTGATCGAGCCGGAGCGTGCGAACCCCGTCCCGGTCCTCGAGGTGAAGCATCGCGGGAATATAGCCGCGGCCCGTGTAGATTCCCCGGCAACGACCCTCAGCCCGGGAGTACGCATGATCAAACCTCTCCTCGGCGCCGGACTGCTGGTGGCTGCGACGCTCGGCTTCGCCTCGTCGGCCTCCGCGCAGGCCGCCGGCGCCTCCGGAACGCTCATCGTCCTCAACAAACGCGCGGCCACCGCCAACATCATCGACCTCGCCTCGCAACGGACCCTGGCCACCCTCCCCACCGGACAGGGCCCCCACGAGCTGGTCGTGTCGAGCGACGGGCGGGTCGCCGTAGCGGCCAACTACGGAGGGCAATCCGCCGGCAGCTCCCTCACCATCATCGACGTGCCTGCACTCGTGGTCGCGCGGACGATCGACCTGGGCCGCTACACGCGCCCGCACGGGCTGGCGTTCCTGCCCGGCGACAGCGTGCTGGCGGTGACCTCGGAGTCCACGCAGAGCGTGGCGCTCGTCCACGTGGCCGACGGCACGATCGTGGGAACGATCGCCACCGACCAGGGCGGGTCGCACATGCTCGCAATGGTCGGCGACGGGTCGCGGATCTACACGAGCAACATCCAGGGCAACTCGGTGACCGAGCTCGACGTGGCGGCGCGGCGCCCCCTTCGGGTGCTCGACGTGCCGCCGCAGCCGGAGGCGATCACCGTGAGCCCCGCAGGCGACGAGGTGTGGGT
>Ga0256864_1000195_pt1 | contig 24727 bp, 22 predicted proteins | sample RVTome_11_FD_187336 | JGI IMG/M metagenome (GOLD analysis project Ga0256864, IMG submission 187336) | Soil microbial communities from uranium-contaminated site in the Upper Colorado River Basin, Wyoming, United States - RVT147D111 HiSeq ... | reverse complement strand
AACCTCAGAACCTTAATTCCTGCATCAGCCAAATAATCATCCCTTACCCGGTCTTTTTCTCTCCCCTCCAGGCTGTAATGCTGACCCCCGTCCACTTCGATAACAATTTTCGAATTTGCACAATAAAAATCAGCAATATAATTTCCTATAACCTTTTGCCTATAGAATTGATCCCCCTTTAATTGTTTTCCCCTGATCCTTCCCCATAATAACTTCTCAGCCTCGGTCATCGACCTTCTTAGATTTCTCGATAAAGGTTTAAGGTTTTTATTATAAGAAAGCATAGAAATTACAAAGGATTTTAAAAATCCCCCTTATTCCCCCTTTTCTTAAGGGGGAGATAAATGGAGAGTTCCCTTTTTCTTAGGGGAGATTACTAAAAACACCCTCTTCGGGAAAAGACCCCCCTAAATTCCCCTCTTTGGAAAAGAGGGGCCAGGGGAGATTCTATAATCTCAAATCCCCCTTATTCCCCCTTTTCTAAAGGGGGAGATAAATGGAGGGCCTCCTTTTTCTAAGGGAAAAGTTCCTATCATAGTTTCCCTTCTTTAGAAAAAGAACCTCACCAAAATTTTCCTCTTTGAAAAGAACCCCACCAAACTTCCCTTCTTTGAAAAAGATCCCCACCAACTTCCCCCTCTTTGGAAAAGAGGGGCTAGGGGAGATTTTATAATCTCAAATCCCCCTTATTCCCCCTTTTCTTAAGGGGGAGAGAAATGGAGGGTCGCCTTTTCCAAAGTGGAAACTATCAAAACTTTCCCCTCACTTTGAAAAAAACTCCTCCCCAAATTTTCACCTCTTTAAAAAAGACCCCCCCAAACTCACTCCTCTTTGGAAAAAAGACCCCACCAAACTTCCCTTCTTTGAAAAAGGCTCTCATTAACCTTCCCCTCTTTGAAAAAGAGGGGCTAGGGGAGATTTTATAATCTCAAATCCAATATTTTTTCCTTTACCTCTCATAACCCAATCAATTGACTAAAGCTATTGCCTTCCAACCCAAAAGGCCAAACAGGGTTTCCCAAAACCACCCAATTCCTGGCATACCAATACCCTCCCCCCAAAACGATCAGCATCATGTACATACTGCTGTGCCTTAATTTCCCGGAATAAACTCCTTTGAATAAGGGGAAAAAAAGTATCGGCTGCAAAGCTAATACAAAAACAATCATGGAATACTTCATACCAACCAGAAGCCCACAGGCCACCCCGGCAAGATAAAAAGAGGCAAACTCTCCTTTCTGCCAAAACCCCACCATAAACGATAAGACCATTAAATAAAAAACGGAAACTAATAAATCAATATTGGCGCTCCCGGCTTGCCCAATCACTACGGGGATAAAGGGAAACAAAAGGCCTATAAAAAGGGCTAGACGTGAGGTGGCACCTAATTTTAATGCCAAATTATAGAGAACCAAAACGCCCACCAGGGCCATCAAACCCTGGACCGTATCAACCGCCCGGGCATCCTGTAAAAACAGTAATGGCCAAAGGAATAGAAATTCGCCATTTTCAGGATAGGCAAATTGGGCGCGAAGTTCAACGGGCAGGAGGGAAATACGTCCATCCACCACATACTGAAAAACCGGAGGAAGATGGTAAACATCATCAAACACCCTGGGGGGAAGCAAATAAGCAGCCGTGCCAAGCCACACCATCAACCCCCCCAATAAAAAAACCATAATATAATTCTCCCACCCCTTCACTTCATTGAACCATTCTTTAAACCCCATTGGTGGGGTTAGGGATGTTATACTTTTTCTTCCTTTCTCGAATCGGGTCCTCCACAACCAGAAAAAGAACAGAATTCCTGAAATCCCCAAATTCAGCCCAATAACAAAGGATAGGGTTAATAACCCAAAGTGTCCGAGAACAATTTCCGTTAGAATAATTTGGGTGCAAAAAAGCAGACACCCCGCTACAAGGCAATCGCTGATCTGCTGGTTGTTTCCCCTTAAAGAGGAAATAACCAAAAACCACACTGCAAAAATCCCAATAGAAATTACAATTAGTCCAAACCATCCTAACAACATAGATACATCCTAATTATTATCAAATTTGAAAAGGTCCCATTAACCTTCTCCTCTTTGAAAAAGGCCCCCATTCAAATTCCCCCTCTTCGGGAAAATACCCCTCCCCTAACTTCCCCCTCTTTGGAAAAGAGGGGCCAGGGGAGATTCCATAATCTCAAATCCCCCTTATTCCCCCTTTTCTTAAGGGGGAAACTATTTAAACTTTCCCTTCTTTGGAAAAGGCCCCCATTCAAATTCCCCCTCTTCGGGAAAATACCCCTCCCCTAACTTCCCCCTCTTTGGAAAAGAGGGGCCAGGGGAGATTCCATAATCTCAAATCCCCCTTATTCCCCCTTTTCTTAAGGGGGAGATAAATGGAGAGTTCCCTTTTCTTAAGGGGGAAACTATTTAAACTTTCCCCTCTTTGGAATAGACCCACCCCAACTTCCCCTCTTTGGAAAAGAATCCCACCCAAATCCCCCCTCTTCGGGAAAATACCCCTCCCCTAACTTCCCCCTCTTTGGAAAAGAGGGGCCAGGGGAGATTCCATAATCTCAAATCCCCCTTATTCCCCCTTTTCTTAAGGGGGAAACTATTTAAACTTTCCCTATTTTGAAAAGAATCCCACCCAAATCCCCCTCTTCGGGAAAAGACCTCTTCCCAAATCCCCCTCTTTGGAAAAGAGGGGCTAGGGGAGATTTTACAATCTCAAATCCCCCTTATTCCCCCTTTTCTTAAGGGGGAGATAAATGGAGAGTCCCCTTTTCTTAAGGGGGAAACTATTTAAACTTTCCCTATTTTGAAAAGAATCCCACCCAAATTCCCCCTCTTCGGGAAAATACCCCTCCCTAAATTCCCCTCTTTGAAAAAGAGGGGCTAGGGGAGATTCTATAATCTCAAATCCCCCTTATTCCCCCTTTTCTAAAGGGGGAGATAAATGGAGGGCCTCCTTTTTCTTAAGGAGGAAACCTTCAAAACTTTCCCCTCTTTGGAATAGACCCACCCCAACTTCCCCTCTTTGGAAAAGAATCCCACCCAAATCCCCCTCTTTGGAAAAGAGGGGCTAGGGGAGATTTGATTAATTTAAATTCATCCATATCTTTTCCAAGATAGCCTCAATATCCTTCAATACTTCTCTATCGGAAAACCTCAGAACCTTAATTCCTGCATCAGCCAAATAATCATCCCTTACCCGGTCTTTTTCTCTCCCCTCCAGGCTGTAATGCTGACCCCCGTCAACTTCGATAACAATTTTGGAATTTGCACAATAAAAATCAGCAATATAATTTCCTATAACCTTTTGCCTATAAAATTGAACCCCTTTTAACTGCTTCCCCCTAATTCTTGACCACAAAAGCTTCTCAGCCTCGGTCATCGACCTCCTTAGATTTCTCGATAAAGGCTTAAGGTTTTTATTATAAGAAAGCATAGAAATTACAAAGGATTTTAAAAATCCCCCTGAATCCCCCTTTTCTTAAGGGGGAAACTATCAAAACTTTCCCCTCTTTGGAAAAGAGGGGCTAGGGGAGATTTTATAATCTCAAATCCCCCTTTTGGGCTAAAATTCGGCGATACCGAACATATCCAAACACCAATCCGATTCGATATACCGCACGTATATAAAAGTCAAAGAAGCCAAACGCTAAACCTTGCAGACCTCCAACCGCTTTAAAATACCCAGGAGTATTTTTAATGGCCAACAGGAAAACTAAAGTAATGGATAGAAAATGATAAACCACGGTGGGAAGGCCCTTTTTCTCTTTGGAAAGCAAAATGGCCCAACCCATTCCATAATTAAAAAATGTCTTTCTCAATGTGTTCAGAGACCGTGGGTGATAATGATTCACGATGGCAAATGGGTTATAGATTAACCGGTATCCGGATTGGGTTAAACGGTAAGAAATGTCCGGATCCTCCCCTCCCGGAAAGACAAAATGCTCATCAAACCCCCCAATTTCCAGAACGGCTTTTTTTCTGAAAGAGGCGTTTGCCGTAATGACATATTCAACCCGATCTTCCTTCATTTTTGGGGTTTCCAACAAACCCACATGGAAACAATACCGATCAGCCAATGTCTCTTTAAGGGGAGAAATGATTCTTCCACCGGTTCCACCCACCTTCGGATCAGAATAGCCCTTCACCAGTTCTTCAAGCCAATTCCTTTCCGCCCGGCAATCATCATCAATAAATGCAACAACTTCTCCTTTGGCGTTTTGAATTCCAAAATTTCGTGCAGCTGCGGGTCCTTGGTTTGTTTGACGAAAATACCGGATATGGCCCTCCGAGGACACTGAAAAAGATTGCCCTAACTCAGGGGTTTGATCAGAGGACCCATCATCCACGATAATAATTTCATATTCCTGGCTTTCCAAGGTCTGCTTTTTTAAAGAATTAATACATTCCCTAAGTTGATCGACACGATTAAAGGTCGGAATAAGGACCGATATCATCATATAGGACCCGTCAAGCTCTTTCAGGTTTGACCCTTTGTTAAATTTTTTCTGTCCTCACCCTTTTGACCGAATTGAATAAGAGAATGAGGTAACCGCAGACCGAAACATGAGAAATTTATTAAATGAATCAGACCGACCAGCAATTTTAAATAATAAGAAACAAAAAAAGAATTGAATCGCGGATTTTAAATAATTTATTTTAGCTAAGAAAATCCCAAAAAACGTTTTCATCCTTCGATCCCAAAGCACCCGAAGAATTCCGCTGACCACCGCCATTTTCTCAAAATATTTTTTGGTCATTCGTTCCGGCGGAATCACATGGCAAACGATCGCAGCGGGTTGATAAAAAATCCGCCAATTCTTTTGGTAAAGTGCCAGACAACGGTCTGTTTCATCTCCCGTTAAAGTTTGCTTTCCAACCTTTCCCAGGTTTGGGTCAAAAAGACCAACCTCCAAAAGGGCCTCCTTTAAAAAAGAAATATTCACCCCAAACGGAAAGTAATAAACCTGGGTCACTTCCATAGGTTGATGAACCTTTAAATCAAAACCCGCCAGAAATTGCCTACCCAATTCCTCATTATACCAACCCGGAATCTCCTGGGGCAGATCCAAAATTACCCTCCCTCCCACACAACCGACTCTTTCCTCTTTTTGATAAATCTTATAAAGCTCTGAGAGCCAATGACTGTCCGGAACCCCGTCATCATCGGTAAAGGCCAAAATCTTTCCTTGAGCTTCCAGAATGCCTTTATTTCTTGCATGGGATTGCCCCTGCTGTTTTTCAAAACAATACCTTATCCTCAAATCAGAGTGGCGCGCTTTAAACTCATGAATCAGTTCTGCGGTATTATCCGTTGAGTTATTATCCACCACAATAATTTCGAACTCCTCTTTTTCAAAATCTTGGCGGATTAAAGAAACCAAGGTTCTGCAAATCCGACCACTTCCATTAAAAGTGCAAATAATCACTGAAAATCTTAATTCCATTAAATCATTCTTCAAAAGAATAACCGTTCAGGAAATCAATTGAATCCATTCGTGTTTTTACCAGATCGATTAATTCTGGTGTCCACTGAGCATCCAATCGACTTTTTTTTGAGGATTTAAAGGTAATACTTGCGCAATCCTTTAAATAACCATCGGAAGCTTCCACACCTAAAAACCGGCAAAGATCATTTAGAAAAAGATGAGGGTTTTCAATAAATAGTTCATGACGCATTTCAAAAAAATTATCTGAATTCATTTGACTTTTTAGGGCGGCAACCGTCTCAGCCAGGGAAAAATAGTAATCGATGCTTTCCTCCAAGGTCCGTCGATGTCTTTTTGTTTTTAAGGAAATCGTGGTGATATTGTCATAGGGATTTCTAATGACATGAATAAACTTTATCCTCTCTTGAAATACCCTCTGCAGCTTTTCCAAAAGAAACGGAGCTTTTTTAAACCTTAACGTGGTCCCTTCCCCTTGTTTGTCTCCAATCACCCTTAAATCTTGAAACTTTCCCTGCCATTGATTGGGAACCCGATATGAATAATAGTTCCATTGCCTTCCGTTTTGGGTAAAAGCAGAAGAATTTTCCAAAATAAGCTGAAAAATCTGGTTTTTCCCAAACCCGAAATAAAAATATTTGAGCGCATCAACCTCATGAGCGATTAACATATTAGGGTGAGCATCCAGTAAAGACCCAATCAAGCTGTGACCGCTCCTCGGGTATCCGATAAAAACACAAAAGGTCTTCACTTCCTCAAACAGTTCCCTGTTTTTTAAACCCCCATAAAAGGTCACGGGGTACTGTTTGGCAAAATGAACCAGTCTGGAACTTCTTTCAAACCAATTTCTCATCCGCTCTTTTATTTTGAACTACACCCTTTTAGCAAAAGGAAACCCTAAAAACGGTATCTGGTGTTGAAATGGTTCCCTTTATAAAAGCAAATGGGCCTAATAAATGGGAACAATAACTCCGCAAGATTTCGAATTCGGAAAGCAATCAAACCCCTGAGCAATAAGTAATACTTTTTTGGAGAAAATAAATCCCAAAAGAGATCTAAACTTGAATACCGAATACCAACATATTTCCAACCCCATCCCTCATTTTCACAACGCTTCATTAATGTTGAAAGCGTGTAGACATGGTTGTGGTATGTTTTTGCCTGATCCGTTCGGATTACCTTAAACTTCCCTTCCGAAAGTTTCCTCTGAATTTCTTTATCCTCACACATGGGCACATCTCCAAATCGACACTTTTCCCACACTTCTTTCCGAATAGCCAAATTAGTACAGGAAAGGCCAAATCCATGGTGCAACTTTTTCCATTTATTAGTTTCCCGGGTAAAATAAAAATAACCCACCATGTCCCAATAAAAAAATGGCAATTGGGGAGAGATGGTATAGGTCCCCTGAACCGCGGAAACGGTTGGATCACCGAATGGGGAAAGTAGATTGGTTAACCAGTCTCTTTCGATTGGAATGACATCTTGGGAAAGGGTAACGATAATTTCTCCCTGGGTTTGCTCAAAACCAAAATCCCGTGTGGGCCCAAATTTAAATTCTTCCGGGGGAATTTGAAAAAGGCGAACCGGGTATTTTTTTAAAACGTCCAGGGTGGAATCCGTTGAACCGGAATCAACCACCACCACCTCAAAGGGAGAGGAAAATTTTTGTTTAAAGATCGTATCAATGGAGGTCTTAAACAGGTCTCCTCCGTTTTTGGTTAATATGACGATTGAAACTTTAACTTCATATGCCACATTTCACCTTTTACAAATCTGAACAAAAAAAAATAAAAAAATAAAGGGACCCCATTAGGTTGGAGTTTCAGCCGCCAGTGTAATACATGGGCCATGGGGGTGATTTTCATCATTTTCAATAATGGTAGTTTTAGAAAAACCATAATATAAAAGCATCCGTTTCAAATGGTCCAATGTGGGCCAAAAAGACTGTGGAGACATTCCGCTTAACGGATCTGAAAGGCCAAATTCTTTATAATTAACTCCCCTATACCCGTTCATTTCTAAATTGGCTTCCTTTTCAGGGGCGTAATGTGTCCATAAAAAAAGATTCTGACTAGCTTTGGAACTCTTTTCGATGAGGGTCCAAGGTTTAGGTAAATGGTAGAGGAGCCCGACACAAAACACGGCATCGAAAGGCCCTTTTGTTGAAAAATCAAAGGACTCCAAATTCGCAACCACAAATTCAACATTTTGAATATCGAGCATTTGCTGGATAAATTGGGCTTTATCCACATTGGATTTCCGCCCCTCTATCGCCACCACACGTTCCACTCCTGGAAATCTGCTCAAAGCAAAGGTATGCCCCCCTTCTAAACTGCCCAACTCCAAGATTGTTTTTACATTGGGAAAATACCGAAAAAACTCCTTGACCCGTTTGTCGTTCATTGCATCAAAATCGCCACCATAATCTTTTCCCTTAATGGTAAACTTTGTAACCCAGGGTTTAAGATCTTCAAATGCCTTTTTTAAATCCATGCTGTTATTTCCTTGGCCTGAGAAGAATTTCTCAAAATGAAAAATAGATTCTCTTTTTTTTTATGGATCATTACATTTTTCTTAATATAGCGATTACCTCTATGGTATTATCTACAACGCTTTCTACCTTTATGTTTTGTTTGATTTGCTCTGAAAAAAAAGACAAGAATTCCCTAAAAGAGTTTAGCGAAAAAGTATGAAAGTGGATCTCTCCGGATACCTGCGATAAATAATCAATCTGTTCTTGAATATTAGCCTGGGAGGGCATCGTGTATTCTTTACCCTGGTCCCGTGCAATATTGGCTAAGGAAATGGTAATCCACTCTAGGTAATGGTCCCGATTCCGCTTAGCAAATTCATCTTTTTGGGTTTTACTGCAAAAAGAAAAATCATCAAATAAATGCTCCATTGATGTTAAAGGACGGCCGATATCAAAATTTCTCTCCAAAATCGGCACAGAAATAAAAAGAATTCCATTTTTCCTAAGGGTTTTTACCCATAACTCAAGGGCTTGTACCGGATTAGAGGAATGCTCCAGAACATGATTCGCAATGACAAAATCCTGGGAAGTTTCCGGAACAGAGGAAAGGGTAAAACCATCATCGATGTAGGTTGGATTTACAATTTTCGAAGCGTCCAACTCAGGAAAATTTTTTATACTAAATTCTCTCGTCTGACAATCTACGTACTTGACCTCAACCCCTTCTTTAACCGGCAATGGAGAATGCAAAGCTCCGATTTCAATCCCAATTCCTCGTATATATTCAAAAGAGAGTTCTTCCCGTTTTTTAAAAATATCCTTATTTTTATTGGAGGGCGCCTTTAAAAACCCTTGCTTTCTCAATATACTTTTTAAGATTCCGGCCAATTTCATAAACCCACAAATTCACTCTGTTAAATAACCTTTATAAGGCAAGAGATTTCCTTTGAAAACTTTTTTTCCAAAATCAAAAAGACACAAAGCCAAAAACCTTCACAATTTAATTTCGAAATTTTCTTTCTCTAGGGTCAGGTTAGGATTATAATAGGGATCTCCCGAATCCAGCACATGTTTCCATCGGGTTTTAACAATTTTCACTTCTTTATCAAATCGGGCTAACCCGGCTCTTGTTGTATCAGGACCCCGACTAATCGATTCATGGTGGTATAACTCCGCAAAGGGTGTATAAACAATGAGGTATCCCTTCTCCCTAATTTTCAAACATAAATCCACATCATTAAACGCATTGATTAATGCCTCATCAAAGCCCCCGACCTCATCAAACACTTTTTTCCGGACCATCATACAGGCCGCCGTGACGGCACTCACGTTTTGAATAATCTTAATCCTTCCTTTATATCCTGAACTCGTACCGGGAAAATCCCTATGTGCATGGCCTGCCAATCCTAAAATACCGATAATTAAACCCGCATGTTGTATGGTATGATTAGAATAATAAAGTCTCGCCCCGACGGCGCCCACATCCTCCCTTTGGGCAAACTCCAGCATGGAGGTAAGCCAATCAGAATTAATAACTTCGGTATCATTGTTTAGAAAGAGCAAATACTCCGCATCCGTAGCGGCGGCGGCAAAATTATTTATGCCTGAAAAATTAAAAGGATGATTATAATTTAAAACTTTGATTCTCTCTTCCCCCTTCAAACTGCCAAAATAATCAAAGGTAGCCGGTTCTTGGCTCTGGTTATCCACGATTAAAATTTCAAAATCGGGGTAATCCGTTTTCTCTAATACCGAGGAGACACATTTTTTTAATAATTGAACTTTATCTTTGGTAGGGATAATGATACAAACACGCCCAGGGGCCTTTATTGCGTATTTAACGCGATAGGCTCCCAAGGAAACACCATCCAAAACCTCTACATTGTATCCCCGCCACTCCGAATATTCTTTAATCGCTTTTTTTGCCGCTAGGTAAGCATAGGGCTTCGCCTTAGGGTCGGAAGCCACCGAGGTTTGAGCCGCTCGCCAGTGGTAAAGAATTTTGGGGATGCGTTTTATGTTCGAGGTTTTTTTAGTTATTCGAAGGATTAAATCATAATCCTGGGATCCATCAAAACCTTCCCGGAAACCCCCAATTTCATCGATGATTTTTTTCCGGACCACCACAAAATGGCAGGCATAGTTATAGGATAAAAGCATATCCGGTGACCAATCCGGCTTAAAATAAGGATCATACCTGTATTTTCCTTTCGGGGTGATTTTATCCTCATCGGAAAAAAAGAAGTCTGTTGCCGGATTTGAATTTAATGACTTTACAACCTCGTACAAAGCAAAGGGGGCCAACATGTCATCGTGATCGAGAAACCCGACAAATTCTCCGTTTGCCAGTTTAAGCCCTTCATTAGAATTTCCTACAATTCCACGATTTTCCGGAAGAGAGACAAATTTAATCCGTGGATCTGCTTTGGAAAACTTTTCGAGAACCTTTCTTACATGGGGTTTGTTTGAACCCCCATCCGCCAGACACAGTTCCCAATTGTCGTAAATTTGATCCAAGACCGATTGAATACACTGGGTGAGATCATATTGGTTCGGGTTAAAAACGGGGGTTACAATGCTCACTTTGGGCCGAACAACCCACTTTTTGGATTCCTCCTGCATCACCCGCAATTGACCCCTATCAGGTTCATATTTTAGTATCCATAATTTATAAAAAATTTTGGGCAAATACCGTTGATAAAATTGGTCCTTGGCTTTTTTAAAAAAGATTCCAAAACCTTGATTAAAAATTATTTTTGAATTTCTTAGAAACATGTCATAAATCTTTCTTCGCCGTGTCCTAAAAGGCAACAGAAAATCCTGGACATCCCGGCACCTCATAATTAATTTCCACCCGAGACTCCCATAAATTCGACCCAAAGCTTGTTGAAGCTGGAAAATCTGGATATCCTTCTGTTCGATTTGCCGATTTTTTTCCCGAATGGCTTCCTCTTTTTTCTGAATAACACTGATATCAAAAAGATCATATTTCCCGGTAATCTTGTGAAAATCAACAAAAGAAAAACCGTAATTCTCTTGGATTTTTTTGCTCATTTCTGGTTTGCTGAGCAGTTCGAATAAGGTAAGGATTGCAAAATATTTGTGCAACGCTGACCCTTTTTCCAAGGCCAACATTGAAATAAAAAATGGAACAAGACTTGGATCAAAGCTTTTATCAAATTTCTTCCCCTCTGGAAATACTTTAAAAAATTCATCCTCGCTTTTAATATTTAAATAATTATTTAATACCTGAATATACTCCCCGGTTTGCCGGAAGCGAGCCCCTTGACTTTGTCCACTGACATTCATTTCTCCCTTTCGAATTCGGAACTTAATTAAATTCTCGGGAATGATAAAAATTTCATATTTCATGCAAAGCCTTATCCAAAAATCTAAATCGGGTAATTGGGCCAATCTCTCGTCATATAGCCCGACAGCTTCATAACATTTTTTCCGAACCAAAACACTGGGGTGGCAAAGACAATTTCCTACATAAAAGAACCGATTCAGCCATTCAAATCGAGACCTGTTCGGTTGTTTAAAAATTTCGAAATAAGGATGATTTGGATCAAGAAAATCCTTCCCTTCTTCATTAATAAATTGGGCCAGACCAAAAACGGCACCGATATCTTTATTTTCATCCAAAAAAGAAACTTGTTTTTCCAATTTGTTCTGGAGGAAAAGATCGTCAGAATTCAAAACTGAAATGAATTCACCTTCGGCCGCTTGGATGCAGTTATTAATTGCCGCACATGCACCCCGATTCCCATCAAACCTAAAAACCCTTATTCTAGGGTCAGAGAAATTTTTTATTATTTCAACGGTTTTATCCTGGGAACCGTCATCGGTTATTACAACTTCAAAATCCTGGAAAGTTTGGTCTAAAACACTCTGAATTCCTTGGGCTATATAATCCTGATGATTATAGGAAGGTATGACAACTGAGATTCTAGGCATTATTACTGATCTCTTATTTCGAAAAAAATTTCACATATTTTTTCAACATTTTCACTTGAGAGTTCCCCATAAAGGGGAAAACACAAATTCTGCTTTACAACTTCATTTGCTACCGGCAAATTGGAACTGGATGAAGATGGTAACTGCCGATAACATGTGTAATTACTGCAAAGGGGATAGTAGTATTTTCTTGTAAAAATGTTGTATTTTTTGAACTGTTCATAGACAAAGTCTCTCGATTTCCCAAAAAGGTTTTCATTAATTTTAATCACAAAATATTGGTAATTGCCCTTAACTCCAGGCCTATCCCCTAACAATGTGACTCCCTCAACATCTTTTAAACACCTTCTATAAACCTCAGTTAGTTCTTTCCTTTTCTGTATTTCGGTCTCCACATATTCAAGCACTGAAATTCCAAGGACAGCTTGAATCTCATTCATTTTTCCGTTAATCCCTGGCAATACGACTTCTTCTTCATTTTTTATTCCAAAGTTTTTTAGAAGGTCAATTCTCGGTTTCAAATTTGGGTCTTTAAAGGTTAAGGCTCCCCCTTCCGCGGTGTGAAAAAGTTTTGTCGCATGAAAACTAAACATTGAAATATCACCAAAATTGCCAATGCCTTCCCCTTCGATTTCCACTTTAAAGGCAGGGGCTCCATCATAAATTACTTTTAACCCATATTTGTTTGCGATTTTCTGGATGTTTTTAACATCACAAGGGGTACCAAATATATGAACCGCTAAAATCCCTGTTGTGGAGGGGGTTATCATCGACTCTAATTTACTCGCATCAATATTCATGGTCACCGGATCAATATCGCAGAAAATAGGTTTAATACCATTCCATGTTAATACATGGGGAGTTGCAGGAAAGGTAAAAGGTGTGGTAATCACCTCCCCTGAAAGGCGTAAACTTTGGCAAGCCACTATCAACGCAATAGTGCCATTGTTAAAAATTGAAACATAGGGAACCTTCAGCACTTCTTTTATCTTGCTTTCGAAGATTTGGTGTTGCGGACCATTATTGGTAAGCCATTTAGAAGCCCAGACCTCTTCAAGCTTCTTATTCATCGATATTAAATCTGGGAGCAGAGGCCGAGTAACAAAAATTGGATTTTCAAATGGTTTATTTTTTCGCAATGTCATAAATATTCCTTCAAACAGGAATTTTCTGTGTTACAACTGTAAAATGAATTGGCATTAGGCTTCTTCCCTTTGTGGGTATCTCTTCTAATTTTATTATTTTAAATTGTTTAAAAAGGGTTTCCAAGCCATACTTTGTAAACCTCCAACAATCGGGTAAGGGCCCATGGATTCTAAAATTAAACGGAGTTGAAACAAAAGCATACCCTCCGTTCTTTAATATTCTATAGATTTCGTTAACTGCAAAAAAAGGGTTACTGGTATGTTCTAAAACTTCAGTACAGACCACAAAATCAAAAAAACTGTCTGCAATCATTTCACTGTTATTTTTACAAATATCTCCTATAAAGTCAGTCTTTCCTTCTGGATTTATATCTAAAGTATAAATTTGGGCCAATGAAAAATAAGGTGTAGCACCTTCATGATTTTGAGGGGCAATATCGAGTAATATACCTTCCCCACCAAATTCTTCAGCACATTTTTTCAAAAATGAAGATACATTCTTCCTAATTATTTTCAAATGTATTTTGTCAATCTCACTAACTTCTTTTTCTCGCACTTAAAATCTCCAATCGACCAAACAGAAAATAGAATTTACATCAAAAGTTGGAATACCTAACTTTACAAACACCTTTTGGCGTTCAGAAAATGAATCATCAATAAATATAGATGAATTTTCTTTGATATAATCAACTTTTTCTTGTGACTCATCTAAATTTTCAATGCTATCAAAAATCATTGCTAAACGATATTTTTGCAAAACCTCTTTTAAACCCCCTTTATGCCTTGAAAGTAAGTGTATTTTAATCCCCTTGTTGAGGCACTGATAAAGAAAAGCAATCACCCACTGATTGACGACTCCCTTAAAAATTAAAGTATCATCTAAATCAATATAAACATGGCCATAGTCAAAATTTACTTTATATCGACTTAAAAGGGCTCTATCCATTTCCAGAGAAAAATTATTTGCATAAATCTCAAGATCAAAATCTAAACGGTCAAATATACTTAAGAGGGGGAAATTAACACCCATATTACGATAGAGTCCCATTGAACCTGAAATACGAGGGGACACCTCTAAAAGCACTATATCACCATTATTTTTTTTCTTTGTTTGGAAAAACCATCCCCCACGGAATTCTAATTTTTCGTTAATAATATTAGCCATATCAATAAATCTTTTATCATTTATAGGATGAGTATTAACACTTATTCCGTTACTAATGCGCATGCGTTCCCTTGGACCTACAAAACGTAACACTCTATTTCTATCTGTAAAGCAATCAACAGTGTATTCTGGCCCTGGAAGGTATTCCATCATTATTAATGAATTATTTTTTTCCTTGAAGAAATCCACTTCTTGTTGGGAATGAGCAATAAAAACACCTTTAGATCCTTGTCCAATGTCGGGTTTTAGGAAAACAGGAAATTTCAATTCTTCCGCGGACGACTCGAATATTTCCGGAACAATAAGAGATTCACGGAAAAAATCATATGTTCTCCCCTTTGACCTACAAATTTTGCAAGTTTCTACCGGAGAACCAATTACTTTGCTCCGGAGAATTCCAAGATTCTCCGACAATTTCACAACCACACTATCATGTGCCGGATAAATAAAATCGATTTCATATTCATCAAGGATGTTGTTTAGGTTGTTAAAAAATCCGACCTCATCTACATATGGGAGGTTCTCAAAATAATTTTTATATACATATTTCCCATGATTCGAGGGAACAGTTGATGCCCCATACAAATCTAAATAAGTAGACCATTTTAATGCTTCATGGATTTCAAGGCCTATCTCACTTCCACAGGGAAAAACTAAAACACGAACTTTATCTTTTTTTTCCATATAATTTTTAAACCTATTTTTTCGCTTCTAAAATTAACCTTGACTCTTTTCTGGTTTCCTTATTTCTAAGCTCAGGGTATTTACTCTTTTTAAATTTTACCTTGTATATTTTTTTAAACCCAGTTTGCCTTAGCCGGCGCTCTAATTCTTCCCGGTTATATAAATACTGGTGACCCCATTCTCTAAAACATATATTTATCATCTCGGCTTTCGTTTGTATCCCATCAAAATTGTATTTCATAATCCAGGCCTGCTTTTTCCAAAAGAAAAAATACCTAAACATGACATAATCTAGGTTTGGAGTAGCTATTCTAAGTATTCCCCCTTTTTTTAAAACCCGATGGAAATCAGATAATACTTTCAATCCTTCTTGAATTGATAAATGCTCAATAAAATGTTCACTATAAATATAATCCACAGAATTATCTTCATAAGGAAGAGGCTTTCTTAAATCATGTATTAAATCCGCTTTTTCATATTCTGAATCAACATTAATCCAACCCTCAAGGTAAACATCCCCACACCCTACATGTAACTTCCTCATTTTTATATATCCGCCTTTAATTCTTTAACCTCAATATTGTTTTCCCAATGTACCCCTCCATATAAACACGCCCCCTCCCTTGGCATAACTGAAAATTGAACAGCATAGGGAATAAAATCGCAAAACTCCACCAGCCCACTTCCTTTTTCAGTAGGAATTGATAAAACACAGGCTATACTATAGAGACCGTGTACTAAAGGAATTTGAAATTTCCAATCTATAATAAATGTTTCCCTTTTTTTAGGATATTCCAAACTTTTATTTTCGATGTTGCTATCTGAATAAACCAAATCCACCCCGTTTTTATCCCTAATGTTATATCCAAAAACCAAAAGGGAAATGTCCTCATAAACCTCAATTTTATATCGAAGTATTACCTTTTGATCATATTCTACAGAGGAAATCTCCTCTTCATTTTCATTTAATAATTGTATGTTTTTAAATTCCGCCATCCCATTTTGAATGCGTTGGAAATTTATCCTCTCCTGAAACTTAAAATCAGGAGATAAATTCCCTTGCATATCCTTTTTTTCCGTAACATTTCTTTTTGATCCAGGGAGGGGACTTCCAATAATAGAATTATCCATTACCCTTTGCTGGGTTTTAATGATCGAACCCACATAATCCTCAACAATTCTATACGAAGGCCCATATTCCAGCATCTCACCGTTGCTCAACAAAACACATTTTTCACAAAGGCTTTTAATCACTCTTACGTCATGGCTGACAATGAGAAATGTAAGGCCTTTCTCAATCATTGCTTTAATTTTTGCGTTACATTTCATTTGGAAAAGCATATCGCCAACGGACAAAGCCTCATCAATTACTAAAATTTCAGGATCAATATTTATGGCACATGAGAATGCCAACCGGACATACATCCCGCTGGAATAGGTTTTTACCGGTTGATTGATATACTCCCCAATCTCCGCAAATCTCTCGATTTCGGGTAGACGATGTTCAAGTTCTTCCCTCGAAATTCCCACCAGGGCCCCGTTCATAAAAACATTCTCCCGTCCGGTAAACTCCGGATTAAACCCGGCACCCAACTCCAGTAGGGATGAAATTCGCCCATTTACCTGGATATTTCCACTGGTGGGTTGGATAACCCCGCAGATCATTTTTAAGAGAGTTGTTTTACCGCTTCCATTATGCCCAATAATTCCTAACGTTTGTCCCTTTTCTACAGAAAAAGAAATATTTTTTAAGGCATGAAACTCCTGATATAACTTTTTTTGAGAGAAATTTAACAAATTCAGTAAACGATCCCGGGGGGATTTGTATAAACGAAAAGTTTTGGAAAGGTTATTGACTTCAATAGAATTCATGGTTTCAATTCAGGTAATGGGCAATGGGAAATGGGTGATGATTTATGAGAAAAATCATTGTTTAACTCGTTTGTGCAATCCGGTGATTAAACGTGAAACCCTATCAAGTAAGGAAAAAATTTCGTTTTCTTTTTTCAAATAACCAATTTCGGCCGAAATTTATAACTGTGTTTCAAGTTCACTGAGTGATCCCCTGGCAATATTTAAAAATTGCAATAACTCCTTCTGCCCGGAACGGGCCGCACCCTCGGCTATATTGCTCGGAATGGATACAGCAGCTCTCCGCATTTGAGAGGTTAACCCAAAAGTCTCATCTTTAGGGAAACCTTGGGTTAGTTGGTAAATTTCTCTTACCAGTTTCTTTGCCTCTTTCCAGGCTTCCAGAATGTAATGGGGTCTTTTCCCTTCACTCATTACTTATCTCTCATCACCCATTACCATTTTTATCCCCCATCACTAGCTTCTTAAAGTACATCCGCAAATGCGGGTTTTAACTTTTTGAAAGTAAGGCCCCCCACAGCAAACAGAATCAGGCCTATTATCAGAAGATATGCAAAACCGGTAAAATCAAATTCCGTTCTTCCCAAAAGGGCCATTCGATACCCTTCCACAGCATGGAGCATGGGGTTTATAAAATAAAAATCCCGAAAATTTTCTGGAATTAGATTAAGGGGATAAAGGATTGGGGTTAAGAAAAACCAAAGGTGCAAAAACACCCCAATGACTTGGCCCACATCCCGGAGGAAAACATTCAAAGCCGATAAAAACCATGATATCCCCAAGGAAAAAATGGTAATACAAAGTAAATAGGGCAGGATGAAAAAAACCTTAACAGAAATTTCAACCCCGAAAAATATTAAAAAAACGAATAAAATGGATAGCCCGATTAAATGATTCAAAATCCCTGCTGCTAATTGAACCACCGAGAGAATCTCTGAAGGGAAAACCATTTTTTTAATAAGATTAGATTGTTCACGAACCGCACTGGGAGAGTTTTTAACTACCTCCCCAAAAAAAAGCCAGGGGAGGAGCCCCGCCATTAACCAAATGGCAAAATTTGTTCCACCGTATTCAGGCCCTAATCTCATTTTCAATACAACAGCAAAAATGAAATAGTAAAGCAATAATTGAAGAAAGGGATGAATAATGGACCAAAAAATTCCCAGCAATGATCCGATGTATCGGCTTCGGATATCCCGAACGACCATGCTTCGGATCATAAAATGGTTTCGCCCAAGCATTTGAAGAAAATTTTTAAAACGCTTCAGAAAGTCCATTTTTTTACAAAACCTGAAAGGATAGAAAGAGTTTTTGGAATAATTTTAAGAATTTAATCAATGAGTTCTACAATGCTTAAACCCTCTTTAAATAAACCATTTTCCCATATAGAGCAAAAATGATACCCTGATTGCCATTTATTACAACTGCCTGAAATATTAGCATTTTTTAAACTAACGAAGCAATAACCCTAAACTAACCTATAATCTGTGGGAAAACAATTTCCTTTTTATGAAAAAAAATGGAGAATAGTTCTACATCTCTAATATCCCGAACTTTCATTTTAACAAACATAATTTTTATTTTTTTATTTAAAATTCAAAAGGTTATATGTGTTTAAAAAGTTAAAAGAAATAAATAGAGGATATTAGAATTGGGATAAATCAATGAAAAAAAAGTGGTTTATTTTTTTATATTCCTTGCCCCAGGGTTCAGGGGATACATAGACTGGAGGACCTTATTTAGCTCCAAATCCCAAACTAAGGCTTTATCATGGGGCCCGCACTTTCTGGCCACCACGCTTACACCTAAATTGGCCGGGTATTTATGCATTCCGGCCATAGAATAGTCATTCCCAAAAGGCAATATTCGGCATGGAAGGCCTTCATCATTTTTTAAAATTTCAAATCCGGTATATGGATTTAGAAGGACTTTAAATGCATCTTTTGAAAACCTCCAAAAATCCCAAGGACGTTCATGCGGAGGCCAGGTAGAATGAGTTGCAATAAAAAGTAGTCCTCCGGTTCTCATAACTTTATTCAATTCGAGAATTACTTTCCAGGGCATGGCCAGATGTTCGAAAACCGAGATTGAAAAAACGATATCAAAATACCCTCTTTCAAAATACTTTGAGAGCTGATGGCAATCGCCAACCACATCCACACTTTCACCCTCATGGATATCTATACCAACATATTTTTCAAAACCGGTAAATGCACCCCTACTTTGTGCATTCCTTGAACCCAACTCAAGGATACGGTGGCCTTTTAATTTATTAGCTTCCTCCAAGAAATATTTAAAATTTAAATGAAAAGCGTCTTGGGAGGTGTCCTGCTGATAGAAAGGTTTTCCAAAAATATCTATTAGGAAGGATTTATTTTTTCCATTAAGAAAAAGTTTCACATATCCATAATTAAACCATTTCAATATTTTAATAAAAAAAGGTCCTAAGCGAATTTTACCGGCTACGGCTTTCAATCGGATTTTCCCATTTCAATTTTAATTTTTTTTAAGTGATTGGAAAGGTGAAAACATCGTTCTCCTGAATTCTATTAGATAAAAAAATTTTGGGTCCCCCTCAACAAAATCTCATTCCATTCTTTAAAAAATTTTTGATAAGTATTTCTATCCTTATCATAAAGATACAAAAGGGGTTCATGTTCGGTTCCCTTTAAGGTGTCATAATTTTCCCCATAAATGGGTTTAGGCCCATGAAAATGAATTATCTTCTTAGATGGCGAATCACCCCAGTAAGGCTTCCAATTATATTCAATAGGCAATTTTGTTATCTTTCCCTTGTAATAAATATTATATGCGTTTTGATCAAAGGCCCAATCCTTTTTCATATTATTTTTAATAAACAAAACAAATTCCTCATAGGTTGAATATAAATTTTTAACATTCATCAGCATCACCCCGGTATTTATATTATTCCAATTATCCGGTTCAGCATCTGGGGCACAAGCAAAATACCGAGGGCGGATTTTTTGTAACTCGTGGATTGAGTCCATAAACATCACATCGCAATCGGTATATAAAACATAAGGGTCAGTAAAACCTTGTTCCACCAACAGTTTAGGTAAATCGACCCTTAAAAGGGCGCCCCTTCCTCCTTTGGCGTGGGAACCCTCCCCAAATATCTTGGTTACTGTTTCACTTAACAAGGATCTATGGTAAATGATATGAACTCCTTTTTTTTCCAGCCAGGCTGTGTCCTTCGAGGGTTTTCCATCATAGATGCAATATGGAACCAAGTTGGTTTGCTTTTGAGCCGTGATTACCGCCACCTTGATTAAATCAGGCATTCTGGGATTGCTGTCCTCAGAATAGGCAAAAAACCATTTCATCGGATGAACCAAATGCGATGGATCCCTAAAAAACTCTTTTCCCCCGGTTAATTTAAAAACCAAACTTGAAAAAATTTTTCTCATCTTCGTGTATGTTTCTAGTTTCATAAAAACCAAATGACCTTAACCCTTACATTTGAACAAAAAAGAATCTCGTTCGCTTTTAATGGATCCTGGATAGAAGGAAAGGTTTTATTCATTATTTGTCTGCTATGGCAACCAGATTGGTGTAATATCGTGTTCCGTTGATCATAATTTGACCGATCCGGCCAAATTCAATTTTTTTAAAAAACTTATTCAATTCCTGAAACAGACTATTCTGAGTAAAAAAGTTAACATGGGTAGACTCAAGTAGATGCCAGGGAATGACCTGATGCTGATAGGAAACGGGAATCGAACTAATATCCGGCACCGTTACAATTAAACGGTTTCGGGTAACCCGGGAAAGCTCTTTAATGGTTGCTTCATAATCCGGGATGTGTTCTAGCACCTCCGAACTAATACAACTTTCAAAAGAGTTGTCTTCATAGGGTAAAGGAAGACGACCATCATAGAGTTTAATATAGGATTCTGCCTCTTTAATAATTCCTTCAATAATTGGAGCCCTTTCGACCTCTATACCAAAAGTCTCAAGTTTACGGACCCGAAGTTCTTTAATTAATGCCCCAATTCCACAACCGAAATCAAGGATGGGAGGAGTGAGGGTCTTTGCTAAATCCAAGACCTCTAAAGAGACAATTTGAGATGGAGGACCAAATCCATAAATATCTTCGCGATGCAGAACTCGATTATTGCAAAAAAGATGGTTGGCAGGGGGGATGGAAATTTTCATTTTTTCAACCAGTTCAAATATTTTTTCATTTTTAAATTCAATGTTGATTTGGGATATATCATATGGGTTCGGGGGTTCAAATAAATACTCTAAAACAAAACCACAGAACATATTGGATAATCCCAATAATTCTGCCCTGTCAGCCCGGTGGGTTCTATACTGATAAACCAAGGGAATTTCTTTTCCATCAATCAATAAACGACAGTTTTTTAAAGACTGTTCCTGATTCCGAAACCATCCATGAACCCTAAAAAGCCCCATGGGTTCAACTTCCAGAAATTCAAACGCACCCCATTGGAAAGACCTTGAAATCCAATATAAGTATTTATTTCCGTAAAGCCTAAATTTAACCCTATCTTTTTTCCTAAGTTTCCTTAAAACTTTTGACAACAAATTCTTCATGATCATATCGGAAAAATTGAAAGATTAAAAGAACCCAAGAATCCTAACAATTTGTATTTATTAATAATACTAAAAACTTTCCCCTTCCCGCAACTTTAGGTTTTAAAAAAAAACTTCTTAATTTCAATTTTAAAAAATATGCAACTATCTAATTTTAAAGTTATTTTTCCCCTATAATGACCAGTTTTTTGTTCAAAAAAGATGGTTTTCCTAAACTCCTAGGCAAAATCCTTATTTAAAAAACAATAGGTTATGTTATTATATCCTAAAATTTTTATTATCATTCATTTTATTAATAAAATCACCTTTTTACCAATAGGTAATTTTTCTTCCACCTCCCAACTATTATCCGAAACCGAAATTTTTCCCTCTTTGGAGGTAATAAACCTTCCAAATTCTTAAATGAAAAATAAGTATTGATTATGGTATAGTCTTTAAAAAGAACTTAGTTCAAAACAAAAGAAAATGGACTTGGATTTTAAAGGATTTTTGGCCCCACTAAAGAGGAAAAAATGAGGGTTTTAACCTATTTTAGAATTTTGTCTACTTAAAGAACTTTGTTTGAAGGAACAAAAGATATGAATAGTATATTAAAAAAATTCAAAACCATTTTCACACAACCACTTTTAACCCAAGACCAGCGAAATTTCTGGGAAGAAAATGGTTACCTTATTTTACAAGGTTTTTTTGATAAAGGGACAATGGAAAAGCTTTACGCTGAAATCGATAAGATTTGGAATGAACGAAAACGGGAAGATAATCCTTTGGTTATAGATGTACAGGAAGGTCCTTATTCCGGACGTAAAAAATTCAAAGATGTTCCGGATGAGGTTAGAAACCTTGCACATAAGCTAAATGATCTTTTCTTGGTTTCCGAGGAGGTCCGAAGTATTAACCTTGATTCCAAACTATGCGGAATTCTAGCGGAACTTCTTGATGGTGATCCCATGGTGTGCAATTCTTTAAATTTTGAAAGGGGAAGTCAGCAGCGCTACCATTTTGATACCTATTACATGCCTCCCCTGGTTCGAAATAAATTGGTGGTTACCTCGATTTGTATTGAAGATGTTCATCCCGATGCCGGGCCTTTATGCTATTACCCAGGGAGTCATAAGCCCTCCCCTTATATTTTTACCCATGGAGGTCTTCACGAAATACCAGAGGAAATGCCGGCCGCAACAGCCTATATCGAGTCTGAAATTGAAAGGCTTAACCTGAAGCCGGAAACCTTTTTAGGAAAGACGGGTGATGTATTTATTTGGCATGCTCAGCTTTATCATGGAGGACAGAAAATCCGTGATCACAGTCGGACTCGACGAAGTTTAGTGACCCACTATTGGAGGGCCTGTGATGTAAGTCCTGCACTCGTTAAAAAATTAAAGCCTGGGCAATATTATTTGGACCGGGAGCATCAGAAAGTCGATGGAAAATCTAAAGGGGAACCTCCTGGATGAAAAACCCAAGCATAGCCCTTTCCAAAAAAGGTAATCTGATCCAATTCATTTCAGCTCCCTTTTAAGGCACATTAAGAATATACAGTATGGTTTACCAATCAGGAATACCCTTAATGGGAGAGTTATTTGTGGACCTCAATTTCTTCTTAAAAAGAAATTTTTTTAAAAAATTAAAATAAAAAAAACCTATTTTTAAGAAAAAAATTTCCTTTTCAAGCCTAACGCAAATTCGGGTTACGGCTTTTTGGGGAAATTTTTAAAATCGGAGGTTTTCAATGATATTTCTAAAAACCTTACGGAACCGATTTGAAATAATAAATGAGCTTATCACTTTTTTGTGGATAAAAAAAATGTGGTGGTTAATTCCGTTAATTATAATTCTTCTTTTATTTGGATTTATCATGTTCCTTGCCCAAAACCCATATATTGCTCCCTTTGTTTATCCCCTCATTTAGTATAATTGATACCATTCGGAGGGTTTAATAAATTTTTTTAATTCTCTGTTTAATAATTCTAGGGAAATGATTGAATGTCTAAAAAGAACATGGTCTCTCGAATTGCTATAAAAAGAAAAGAGTTTATTTTGGTAATTTTCTCCCTAATAACTTCCATTCTTTTTTTGGAATTAGGGCTTTCTTTTTTCCTAAGGGATTATAAAGAAAAAATGCAGGGGAAGTTAATAGATGACCAAATAAAAAGGGAAATTACTGAAATTCTGGTGAATGATGCTTTTCAACGAGACCATTATGCCTTTATCTTACATCCTTATCTGGGTTTTATTGGGAATTACACCAAAGACCCTTTATATAATAAATTTGGTTTTATTGGGCCAGACCCAATAATGAAAAAGTCCAAGGAGAAATTCATTATTGCAATTTTTGGAGGATCGGTTGCGGAATTATTATATGCCCATTCCAAAACAACATTTGTTAATGAATTAAAAAGAAAAATTCCTCATCTTTTGAATAAAAAGATTGAGGTAATTAGTGTTGGTTTAGGGGGGTTTAAGCAACCCCAACAGTTGTTGGCGTTAAACTATTTCCTAGCCCTTGGGGGCAAATTTGATATTGTGATTAATTTAGATGGGTATAACGAGATTCTTTTACCTTATGAAGAAAATGTGCAATTTGGGGTCGCATCAATTTTTCCTAGGAATTGGCGTTTTTTTGCAAGCAAAGGGGTCAATGTTGAAAATGTTGAGTTAACTGCAAATATCATTAAAATAAAAAAAGAAAGATCATTTTGGAAAGAATTTTTTTCAAAACCTCTCATGTCCAAGAGTATCCTTTCCGTCATGTTGTGGGATTTTATTGAACGGAGAAAATTGGCATATCAGTTTCCACTCGAAAGAGAATTAAGGGATTCTCTTTTAAACTTAAAACCAACCCATATGGTTTCAGGGCCTTTTATCCCCCTTGAAAGTGAAAATGATTATTTTATTGAATCGGCCAAAATTTGGGGGGATTCTTCAAAACAAATGGCCAATTTGTCTCTGGCAAACAATATTCAATTTTTTCATTTCCTTCAACCGAATCAATATATTACAGGATCAAAACCACTAAGTGATGAGGAAAAAAAAATAACCACGGCAATGCATAACTCTATTCCCCAAAGGGTGAAAAAAGGATACGCACTTTTACTTAAAGAGGGAGAAAGCCTTTCACAGGAAGGAGTTAATTTCCACGAGTTAACTATGATTTTTAAAAATGAAACACGCACTCTTTATACCGATGATTGTTGCCACTTCAATAAACTTGGAAACGACATTCTAGCAAAGGAAATTGCAAGGGTCATAGCGGAGGATTTCCCTCCGGAAAAAAAATAACATAAGAGCCTGTCCGGCAAACCATTAAGTTAGGGATAGCACATTGGCGAATGTGATCCGTGCGGAATTATTCATCCATCGAAGAGTTAGAGGGTCCATCGATATGGAAGTCATGGTATATG
>Ga0256864_1000191_pt1 | contig 24944 bp, 45 predicted proteins | sample RVTome_11_FD_187336 | JGI IMG/M metagenome (GOLD analysis project Ga0256864, IMG submission 187336) | Soil microbial communities from uranium-contaminated site in the Upper Colorado River Basin, Wyoming, United States - RVT147D111 HiSeq ... | reverse complement strand
GTTGCCCTCGTTGTCGCCCGCGTGAAGCATCCGCTCATCCGGGTAGGAGTTGCGGAACTTCGCGACCGGGAAGTTGCCCGACAGGCCACGCGAGGCGGACAGAGCCTGCCACCGCTCGAAGATGGCGTTGCGGAGAGTGGTGGCGTCGGGGATCTCCGATCCGGCGGCGAGGCCGGGGACATCCACGGCGGCAGTGATGAGACCGGGGACGGGGGTCCGCTTGTTGCCGACCTGGACGTGAGAGGCGGTAGCGGGCCGTTTGGTGCGAGTCAGATCGGCGATCGAGGGAAGCGGCTTCGAGGAGATGGTCGAAGCGGTGGAGCCATCAGCAGCACCATCGTCGTTGCCCTCTCCAGCGCCAGCATCTGAACCATCACCGTCGGACGCGGATGCGTCACCGTTGCCGTCAGCGTCGTCGTCATCGCCGTTCTCGGCTTCGTCTTCGGCCGAGGCAGTGTTGACTCGCTGCATGATGCTCGCGATCTCGGTCTCGCGGGCCTGAGCCTGAGCGAGGCGATCCGAGCGTTCCGTGCGGACCTTCTCGATGGATTCGGCGTAAGCGCGGGCGTTGTCCACGTCCTTGGCTTCAGCCGCTTCCTCGAGGCCGGCGCGGATGACGTCTTCGAGGTCAGCGAGTTGATCGTCTGAAACCTCGGCGAGACGTTCCAATAGTTGGTTGATTCTTGCGTCCATTGCGCTCCTCCTGTGGGGTTATCAGGATGGGAGGAGCGTGCGATGGTGAGACTGTGGCTCACCGGAGCTGGACCCCAACTATGTTGGACTACTCGTCCCTGACAGTTAGGAGTGTCGCGGATACGGGGGGAGGGTGTCAAGGAGCGGGGGAGTTGGGGCCTCGCGCGCGCGCGAGTAAGTTGCCAAGCTGTGAAGTTGCGAAGTTGCGAAGCTGCGAAGTGGGAAGGGGGAAAGGGGGCGGGGCCGATCCGTCTGGGGAGACAGACCAGCCCCGATGGGGTCATCCGTGAAGGGGCTTACGTGGCGGATGACTCCTGCCCGGTAGGGTCTTCGGTGTCCGTTGATTCGGCATCAGGTGCATCGGCATCCGGCACTGGCTCGGGATCGGGCTCGCCGGAGACTTCGCGCTTGAGCTGGTCGAGCAGCTCGTCGGCAGAGATGTCAGCGGGAACCTCGTCTGATTCGGGGTCGGGACGCGGGATGCCGGCGGCGACGAGGGAAGTTTGGACAAGGCCGAAACGCGAGGTGGCAAGGCGCGGGATCGGGAAGCCGGGGACGTTCACGGCGAGGAGAGCGACGAGTTCGAGGTTGCCGCCGATACGCCGCCAGTCACCGGAGAGGGATGAGCCGCGCAAGGCGACACGCTGGGCTTCGGAGATGCCGGGACGGAGCGTGCCCGCGACCCAGATGCCGAAGGCGTCTTCGCCGACTGCGATGTCGGCGACCGCGAGGCCGGTGTTGTCGTAGTGGGACTTGGCGGCTTCGGGGGAGGCGGCGAGGGCGGCGTGGTTGGTGGCGAGAACGACGGGGCCGGTGGGGACGCAAGAGGGAGAGCAGAGAGCGGGGGAGCCTGAGGCGGTGAGGTTGCCGGACGGGTCCAGAGTGAATGTTGATCCCGCGCTGGCACCATCGGCGGAGGCAACTCCCGCGGAGGCAGCGATAACGTCGATGTCAGAGACCTCGGTCTCGCCGGTGAGGAAGTAGGCGTAGGCGGCGAGGGAATGGGGTGGGGTGATGCAGACGTCCGAGCGGGAAATGTGGCAGTTCATCACGTTGATATTATCCATCAACGTAAAGTTCTCGTTACCTGGGACCACAGCGCAGTAGACCTCTTCGACGCGATCCGTTTCTTCCACAGAAACAACGCGCCATGCTGTATGTGGGTCATTGACATCCAAGCGCGCTCGGAACCGACGCTGATGCTCAGGGATCAAGAAGAACTCTGCACTTAGAGTACTGGAGATAAGTGTCATCCGGTGGAGCGGACTGATTCGGTTGTTGTTTACCCTCCCAGGGATACCCTCGTAATCTCCTGCACCGTTCCGCATAAACGTCTTGATTTCAGAAGTGCCGATCCCCAAACGCAGGCAGACATCCCGAACGTGTTCCAAGTGAGCCTTCGTTGCAGAGAACATGATCGGCGTTCCGTCCGGAGACACTGTCCCATCCGCCGCGAAATACCCAGCGAGCCAACCATATAGGTAGGAAAGGCTTTCTCCCAACGACGGCAAATCCTTGAAGAAAGCCGGGAGGTTAGAGACCAGCACCTTGTTGACGCCGTTCGGATTACTTCCCTTCCGGCTGGTGGACATTGCGAAGTAAGGCAATAGAGCTGCGTCCTTTTCCCCAAAGAGAACAACCTGGCATCCATCGCGACGTCGAGTACCGTCGCCGAAGGTAAAACCGTGAGCGACGCCGAACTGACTTAGACGGATTCCCTTACCTACGGTCACTTTCTTCTTGGGGAACAAAGGCGAAAGTCGCATGTTGGGTTCAAGGTCGGCAGTGAGCACTACCTTGCGGGGACTGTGCCTAAATCTCTCACTGTTCCGGGGGGTTATCAACCAACGATGTTGAGCAGTGGCATAAACCTCCTTGGTCTGACCGTAGCGACGTAGTGTGACCTTCATCAACTGCTGCTCACCAAATGAGCGGATTTCAGCATCCTGCCACTCGCCACCGAACTCACGTGCTGCGCGAGACCGAGAACTGAGATCACCGGTAGAAACCAGGACCCGCTGCACAGTATCGACTGTCTCCTTTAGGGTCCGAACACCGCCCTCCGTTAGATACTCGGTTTCACCAGCGAAGCAGGTGTTCCACAGAGCGGCGTGGCCGTAGAGGCGGCCGTCGAGGGTGATCGTGATGGGAGTGGGGGACAGGAGATTGGGGGAGGCGAAGAAGGAGCGGGGAATGGGCTTGCGGGCCGAGGCGAGGAGGGATGGGGCGTCGAGGGACGCGGGGACGGACTCGTGCAAGTTGTGGCGGAGATGGTTGATGAGGTGCTGGCGCGCGTGATCGAGACCACGACGGCGAGTGAACGGCAGGCGAGTCAGGCAAGCGTGAACGCCGGGACGGGACAGAGAGCCGTCGGGTTCGTGGTGAGGGAAATAGCCGTCGAGTTTGGGGATGTCGGTCGTGCCTTCCATGCCCGCGCAGGCTGCCAGCCATTCAGGGTCGGAGTAGCGGGAACGGTCGGCGGCAAGCGGGCGTGAGGAGATGGCGAAGGATTGGATGGTGACGGGGGCGGCGGGGGGTGTGGCAGCGGCGCGGCCGTCGGGAGAAGATTCGGGGATGGAATGATCGGTGAGCGCGATGACGGCAGAGGGGAACGCGGGGAATGGAACGATCGTGAGCCCGACGATTCTGGCCGAGGAGATGACTTGGAGGAGATCTTCGCCGTCTTCAACGAGGGAATCCTCGAAGATTTCCGCGTCGATGGAAACGCCGCGCGCGAACTGTTCGGCGACTTGGCGGGCGGCTTCGCGGCCGTCTTCGGAGCCGAGGTCGAAGATGCCGCGGCCTTTGAGTTCGGCGCCGTCACGCCAGATCTCGTCGATGCGGCCGACGAGGACGGATGCTTGGTGGCGGGGGAGATTCTCGCGTTGCCACATCAGGGGAAGTGGGAGCGTGCGCCAGGTGAGAGAATCGGCGGGGAATAGGCGGCCGTCGGAAGTGCGCTCGCCTTCGATGATGAGGATGGACTGGAAACCCTGCTCGGTGGTGACTGCGGTGGGAGTTGCAACGGGAGTTTCGGCAGCAGCGGCAGTAGCGGCGGTCGCGGTAGTCTCAATCTCGGCCATGGCAGACTCCTTCGTATCCCCTCGGGCGTAGAGCGCGCGCATCTGCGCTGAAGCAGCGTCGGACGTTGGATGACATCCCATCACCTTGCCGCCGGCGTCCTTGATGACAGCCCACGGGCGCGACGGCGGGCAGGATGAGGATCGTGCGACGTGGTAGGGCATCTAGGATCGGCTCCCATTGGCGCCATTCGCGCGTACCCAACCGGCGGCTCGCATCTCAGCCTCGTTGAGAGACTCTAGAGACATGGAAGCGTCGATGATGAACACGGGGAGGCGGACGTGGCTTGCCATCTCAGCGGCGAATGAGGCGAGAGTGGCCTCGGATTCGGCGTCGGGAGTGGTGACGCGCAAGACGAGAACGTCGCGTAAGCGTAGACGATTGACGGCTTCCACTCGCATCAGGCCACAGCCTCCTGAGGTGGAAGGATAACAGGCGCGGCGGCGCAATAGCATCCGGCGTGGTCTCCGGGGACGTAATGGGAGACGGCAGGCCAGGTTTGGCGGTTGGACAAGGCGTCATCGGTCCAGGAGGAGAAGCGCACGCCGTCGAGGTCGTGATGTGGGGGAAACTCGCGTGAGCGGACAGTCTCGCCGTAGACCCACTGCCAGCCTTCGACGCCGCCACCGATGCGAGAGAAGGCGTTGAGGAGCAGGGCGCCCGTCGCGATGCCGCCCATCGGGTCGCCCGCAGTGGAGATGTAGATACCGGCAGGAGCAGCGCCGCCGGCGCGCGCGAGGGCTTCGCGGACGATGCCGAAGGGGACGTCGGAAGAGTCGTCGATCTCGCCGAAGGGTTCGGGCGTGGGAGAAGGATCGAATAGGCGGGCAGCGGCGAGGGCGGATAGGGCGGAGACGAGCCAGTCGGCGGCCTCGGTGACGGTCTGGGAGATGGCGAGGTCGTCGGGGGATTCGTCGGAGGAGAGACCAAGGACGCGGATCGCGCGGGCATAGGCGCGGGTGGCCCAGATGATGAACTGGGCGTGGAGAGGGGCGAAGGCATCGCGGAGCAGGTCGTCGGTGGTGAGGTCGTTGGTCTGCATGGCGACGATGCCGATGCGGGAAGGGATTTCGCGACGCCGGTCGTGCATCCCAGCGATAACAGCACCGAACTGTGGGTCGTCGCGGAACTTGGAAATGATGACGGAGGTCGCACGGTCCATCGCGCGAGTGAGAGCGGCCGAGGAGGCAGCATGCAGGCGCGTGGAGATGTCATGGTCGATGTCGTAGAGGCGTAGACCCATCTCGGAGCCATCGGGGGAGGAGGAGGCGACGATGACGAAGTTGCGGGCAAAGGTGGCGGCGGTGGAAGTGGGCTCAGGCTCCGGGGGGCGATCAGAATCGGAAGTGTCTGGTTCAGGTGCGGCAGCGGTGAGAGTGGCGGCTTGGCGTGGCGGCCCGGCGCGGCGGGGGCGTACAGCGGGTGGAGGACCCAACGTCTCAGCAGGCTCGGTGCGCGGAGGCTGCGGGGAGGGTGGCTGGTTGATGACTTCGGTGATCGTCTCATCGGTGAGGCCGAGAAGTTTGAGTAGAACGGAGGTGAAGACCGGGTCGAACGAGCCGCGTTGCATGACCAAACGCATGAGGCGCTCAAGATCGGTGGGAGCATCTTCTTCGGGGATGTTCTTGGCTTTGCGCCATCCACGTTCGGACAGCGCGATGTGCTCGAGGCCAAAGTCCGCGTCGGCGGAACGGTTCGGCCGAGTGATGATGGCAGTCGGGTCATACCAAAGCATCCGGCGAGAGGCTTCGGCGGTGGACATACCGGAGGCTTCGAGGAAGATGCGGTAGTAGCCGATGGTGAGGGCGTCTACGATGGGAACAGCGAGAGGCTCGACGTGCGCGGAGAAGACTTCCTCAGAGACCTGCCAGGCGACCCAATGTGATAGTTCAGCTTTTCCGGTGATGATTTCGGGTGGGATGTTGAGCCCTTGCGCGAGGCGGGTGATTGCGCGGTCGAGGGTGAGGAGCTTTTCGTCGATGTCGATCGCGAGAGAGAGTTTGCGGACTTCCTTGAGCATCTCAGCGGGACCACGGACGAGGATGGGGACGAGAGCTGCAGCCGAGCCTTCGTCGCGCACGGCCGTAGTCATCGCTTCGATCATCTCAGCCTGGAACGGGTCGTCGTCGGCGTTTTCGGCAGAGGCGTGGCGAGTGGGATCGACCGAGCCGAAGGACATCTCGTCGGGGAGTAGAAGGAGACCGGGACCGGCGGCGCGGGACTTGGCGGCTGCGCGGATGGCGCGCTCAATGCGTTCGATCTCCTCAGCCGAGGCGAGGATGCCACGCATGGGAGAAGTGGCGAGGGCGCTCCAGCGTGGATGACGGGTCCAGATTCGTGTGACGAAAGCGTTCGAGTCGTCGAGTGAGATGCGCGGCGCGTTGGGATAATCGCGCAAGGTGTACGTGCCGTCGGTGGAGATGTCGAGTTCGTCGGTGGATTTGATGTCCCACTCTTGAGCTTCGTTGATGGGAAGTTCAGCACCGGACGGCGGGATGCGTGCGAAGTCGGCCTCATCGAGGGTTGTGGCGCGCGATAACCCGACGAGGAAACCTTCGCCAGCAACCTGGAGATTCAAGGCGGCTTCGCGCAGGATCTCCGAGTAGCCACCGGCGGTGCCGCGTAACGCGGTGAGAGCGGCCTTGCCTTCTTCGGAAGAGTCGGGAGTGGGGACATCGCGCGGGTCATCGGGGACCATAGCTGGATACAAGCGCATCTTCGCAAGATGGTTCGCAAGGTAAGTCGTGGCGAAGTAGATTTCCCCGATGACGTCGAAATAGTGCCATGCTTCACGCTGCCAATCTTGGGGGCGGATATGGCGGAAGCGACGCTCGGACAGTTTGATGCGCGCGGCGGAGGCGACCATGGCATTGTGGGCGGGACGGGGCCGGGCGCCGGAGGGATCGCCGGTAGGGTCAGTCATCTGCATCTCCGCTTCTTAGCCATGAAACGACCTCGCCGAGGATGCCGACGACGGTGGAGACGGCGAGGGCGTAGATCCCCGGCAAGGGTATAGACACGATGGCGGCAATGCCAGCGACCAGAGCGGCGGAGACGTAGAAGCCGAGGCACCAGGGGCAGGTGAGAGCGGCAGCGTAGCGGGGGGAGTTGTGGCGCTGCCAGCGGAGGAGGATGCGATCGCGGATCGGGTCGAGGAAGTCGTCGTCGATGAGGAACCAGGTGATGCGGAAGGCCGCGAGGCAGATGAGGGTGAAGAGGAGGACAGTCACGATGCCGCCTCCATCCACGCGCAGCCAAGGCAGGTGCGGCCGACGCCGGTAAGCACGAAACAGTCGCCGAGGAGAAACGGTTCGGCGCAGATGCCACAAGATGATAAGGCATCGACTTCGGAGATGGTGACGGGGAACAGATGGACGACGGCCGGGCAGCCGCGCGAATGGGGGCGGATGCCGCGACGAGTTCCACACCAATGGCAGAGGGCGCGGGAGAATGGGCCGATGAGCGGGCAGGCGGGATGGTGAGGTTCGGCGAGAGTGTCGGAGGCGCAGAACGGACAGGTGTGCCAGTCGGAGCCGACCTGCAACGGGCTGCGCTTCAACGGCGGATACCTCACGAAGAGTCCAGGGCGGCCGGGGTCAGAACGGCGGGGGTCGAGGCGGTAGTCAGCGAGGCGGCGTGCGCTTCAATGTCGAGCCAGGCTTGGCGCGCGGAGACCTTCTTGATCGGCGAGCCACAACCGCAGCCGCCGCGCGTGCACGCCCATTCGGTGCTCGACTCGGAGGCGGAAGTTTCAGAGGCGGCGGTCTCATCGCCGGAAGCAGCAGTGAGGATGTGCGGCTGGGTGCGGGGGGAGCGGGAGCGGGCGAAGTTGGCAAGGGGGACGATGTGGACGGGGACGGCCTTGCCGTGAGAGGAGATGTAGATGGCGAACCAGGTGTCGAAGACGAAGATGCGAGACTCGCGGATGACCGTGCCATCGGGGAGGATGACACGAGCGATCTCGGAGAGTGCGAGGTTCTCCATGTGAGAGATTATGGCCCCGAGACGACGCGAAGTCGAGCGCGGGACGGGGAAGGGCCACCGTCGAGGCGGGAGCGGGCGGCGGAAGTGATGCGCGCGGGGCGAGACAGGCGGCGCAGGTCACGCCAGGAATAGAAGCTCGCATCGACCAGGTCTCGAGGCTTATTGGGGAAGCGGCGGAGGGCAGATTCAAGGACGTCGTTAGTTCCCCTGACGTGAACGATTTGCCCGCGTTCGTAGTCGGCGAGCATCTGCGAAGCGCGTTGAATCTTCGATCCGGTGGAAACAGTCGCGATGGCTTTACGGAAGCCGATGTGGTCGTAGTCAGAACCCAAGTCTGAACGGGCATCCTCCATCGCCTTGCGCCACAGGATCTCACCACCCTGGTTGACCTCGATACCGATGTAGGCAGCACCGAAATGGCGGGCTTGACGTAGGGCCTCGAGCATGGCGGCAAGCGGAGAGCCGGGACGTTCGTAGGACCAGAGACGGTAGAGAGTACCGGCGGCGTCGCGGCCGTCGATCTGGATGCCTTGCGCGTCACCGTCTTCAGTAATGGCCGGGTCGATCCAGCAGACGACCTTCGTGAGATCAGGGATATGCAGGTGAGTGTCGAGGCATTCGCAGCCGAGCGGGTGAACGTGGGAGAAGACGACGTGGTCGAAGATGCCGCCCGTTGGGTCGGGCGTTTCATGTTGCATCTCGATGCGGAAGGCAGACGAGCCGATCTTGGATACTTCGCGTTGCGCGTCGTCGAGAGAGTAGCCGTCCCAAGTGGGTGTGCCGGAAGTGATGATTTCACGCGGCATACTGGCCGGATCAAGTTTCGTTTCGATGACCAAATCGCGGATCGCGGGGATGGGGCCGGAGATGACGCGGCCTTGGAGGAACGGCGCGCGGCCGTCGGCAAGCTGAGAGAAGATCGAGTCGGCATGGATGAGATTTTGCACGCCGAGGATGACCGCGTCGGGAGTGAGAGAAGGAAGAATGCGCCGCGTGATCGAGTCCATCTTGCGTGCTACTACTTCGGCCGAGTCACCATGATCGTCGCAATCATCAAGAATCAACAGGTCCGGCCGCATCTCCTCCACGCGCAAACCACGGGAGGCCGTATCGAGGCCGAGTGCATCAATGACGAAACCTGCAGCGGTATGCAAACGGTTGCGCCGCCAGCCCTTCTGGTGACCGAACTTGTCCACGCCCTTCTCGGCCATCAACGGATACATGTGCTCCATCTGCGGGCGACCGAGCCACGCCGCGATATTGTCAACGTGTTGATCGGCCAGGGCTTGAGTGTCTCCGAGGTAGATTCCATAGCGCCGGATGCCACGCGCGCCGAGAGCGACGCTAGTGAGTTCCGCCGCGACGGATTTGCCGCCAGTGCGGAACCAGATGTCGATGCGCGGATCGGGCTGCACGCCGGGGATGATCGACCACACCCATTCCCAATGTTCAACGTGAAAGTCGGCGAACGGTCGCGTGAAGACTTCTGGGAACAGGGTCATCAGCCAGAGCTGCCAGTCGGATTCGATGATGAGCAGCGGGTCCGCGGGAGCGTCGGCCGAAGCGTCCGGGTCAGGTGGAATCTTGGTCGGGGGCATCGACGACCTTCCCCAGCAACTTGAGCCGCTCGCGCGCGTCGGCGATCATCTGCATCTTCGCTTCCGTATCCTTCTGATACCGCGTGTCCGTCACCAGTATCGCCGTGCGCGGATCGAACCGCTGCGGGTCCATGGCGCGGAGCAGGAACTTCACCATCTCCGGGTCGCGTACGAGGCGTGTCCCAACCTTGAGCCCCTTGTGGTAGACGTCCTCCTCCATGCCGGTCGCCATCTCCCACGCGATCTCGAACAGGCGATCGGCGGCCATCATGTACGCGACGTGGACGGCCGTGGCGAACTCGGGATCGGACTGAATCGCCCAGTGGACCTTGCGAGGGTTGACGCCGGCGGCGAGGGAGGCTTTGCGGATGCCGGGGTCCTGGGCGTAGGAGTCGAGGAAGCGCGTGCGCCAGGCGTCGGGGGAGTCGAGGGCAGGGTCGGGCGCGTTGGCGCCACCGGGCCAGCGCACTTCGGGCAGGACGCGAGTGGGATCGGGATGCGGCGTCGGTGGCATGAGGTCAAGGGTAGGGGAAGGATGGGAGGGAGGCAAGGGTATACCCGTGGGGGGTATCTGGAGTAATTCTGCCAGAAAATTGTGGAAATGTGTCTGGGGGGTCTGGTCCCCTCGCTCACCTCTCCGTCCGGGTCGCGTCGCCTATCCCCTCCCCTGTCTCCTACTGGCCGGATCCCTCTGCCCCCCTGCCCCCTGTCAAGTATGCGAACCTGCCGTTTTACCGAGAGAATCGACCAGTAGCGTGGCAGGGAAGGAGGAGCCCTAGTCTAAGATTCCGGGAGAAGGGCAGACAGGATACTGGATAACAGGGCAGAAGTGAAATGGGCATGGACGGCCAGGGGCAAGGAGCGAGGGTCAGCGGCAGGGGCGCAGGAAAAGGCCAAGGGGCGAAGGGGAAGGGCTTGGGTGGTAAACGGACACGGGAGAACGGCAGAATTGAACCTGTGAGTTTCCTGTGAGTAACCTGTGAGTTTCCCGTGAATCACCTGTGGGCGAGGGTATATCCGCAGGTCAGAGGGCATATACGGCAGGATCCCCTAGCCCGTGATAGTGAGCTAGGGGATCCTGGAACGTTTCTAGGGCTAGGCTAACGGTGTCGGAGACCTACCCTCCGCGCGCTGTAGGGCCCGTATTTCGCGCCAGTGTGACCGGCATACGTGGACTACAGCGCCGTCGTCTAGGGTGACGACGATAGGGCCATGCTGGTGGCAGGAAACGATACGGCAGGGCGCACCTAGGCGAATGCTAGTCATCCTTCCGCCGTTTCGTCGTTGCCGGTATCGGATGTCCGGCCGCAATGGTCGCAGGGTCCGGCCGTATCGGTGTCCGCTTCGGTGTAGTAACCTTCGACGCGCCACCCGGTATCGTTCGTCGGATCATTCGTCTGGTCGATGTTATCTTCGGTGCATTCAGCGCATAGGTCGGCGCCGTCATGGGTGATGTACCAAACGCGGTAGCCTCCGGGCCAAGCGTATTTAGTGACGCGGCCATCGTATTCGAAGAGGATTCCCGTCATGCTTCGCTACCCTCCCTTTCATCCTTCCACGCTGTAGCGTGATACCTGCTTCCACCTAGAACGGACCGGCAACCATCGCAACGGGACATAGAGAACCACCCTTCGTCACAAGGGTTATCCGTACTGTCCGCATCCTCGCGGGCGTAGTGCTCGGCGCAGTATTCGCAATCTTCCGCGAGCGCGCCGATGGATAGATGCCACCCATTCCAGTGTTCCGTGATCGCCTTCGCGGCGCGTTCGGTTCCTTCGTCTTCGGCGCCGTTGGCTAAGAAGAAGAGGCAATCGACGCACACGTCTAGCGCAACGGCCGGAACGTATTCGGCGGAGGATTCCTGTACGCGCGTCATGACGTAGCCTCCTCGCCCATGTCTACGTCGAATGCTTCCATGTCCTCATGGCAGGTACAGTCCATTCCGTCGTGGTCTTCAGCACGGCAGACAAGGAGGCAGGTTATCTCCGCATACCCTTGCTCTAGGTCATACTCCAGGTCCACGGAGTAACCCAGTCCCTTGGCATGATGAGCCTCCCGACGCATCCTGCAAACTACCTGGCCGATAAAGTCTTGTGGTGTAGTGTCCGGGTCCTCCAGGGCGAACCACCCTTGAGAGTATTGCGACGCTACGTCAGGATGACCGGATTGCCGATAGTGCCGATAGCGCGCCACCCGTTCTACCCTCCTGTCCTTCTGCTGGTTTCGCGAACAGAATCGACTATGGCCGGAACGAATAAGGCCGGATCAACGCCACGATAGGCGGCCGTTCTGGCGGCCGATATCAAGCGTTCCGCCGCGCGGATTAGAACGGCCGCATCGGCGTACCGGGTAACTAGGGCCAAGGTTTCGGCCGTGTCCTTGCGCGTGCGCGTCATGACAGGACCTTTCGCGCGTATGCTTCGACGGCCGCGCGACGCTCAGCGGATGTACGGCCGAACCTAGCCTTGACTTGGCGAGACTGTTCGCGCGAGCAACACACTGCTTCGATGGTAACAATCTTGCCGAACAAGATTCGTTCCCGACGAAGTATCGTCGGCCGCTTGCAATTCCGACACCGTTCCATGGTTCCTACCCTCCCACTAGACGACTACCTACCCGTAGTCTAGGGACACGATATCCCGATGTCAAGTATCGGCGGGCGGAAGGTTTCCCTGTAGTCGGTCTCGAGAGTCCGGCCGGATCTTCCCTGCCCTGGTCTCAAGCATCGTCGGCGAATGGGTACTTGCCTGCTGGCTTTACGATGGACGGTAGAACAGCCGCGCGCGTGACCGGAGCACCCATCGGCCGCGTGACCCGTCCGGCCGAACCGGAAAGTCTAACCTTCAGGTTGAGGGTTGGGGTTACTGGCGAGTAACATCGGCGGCCCGGATGCCGGCGGCGGAGGTCCGGGGGTGCGGGGGTCCGAAGACCCGAAGACCCGACGGGGATACGGGGGTAGCAGGATCGGAAGACCCGAATAGGAAACGACGGAGCGCCCCCGGCCGGAGGGTAGGCCAACCAGGGGCGCTCACTGATACGGGGGGAGCTACAAACGTACCGGCATGAGCAGGGCGGCCACGTCGGCCGTGGCCAAGTCGGTCACGCCGCCGGGGAGCAAGATCCATGGCTTGAGGGCGGTGTTACCCTGAACCCATGCGCCCGGCACGGCGGCGAGACCATCGGCCAGATAACCGGGATTGAATGCGACCGGCAGGGCGGAAAGGTCACCTTCTAGGGCGCCGGCGTCGGGCAAGGTGAGAGGGTCGATATTCGGCAGGGGCTCGAACCCGTAGCCGTTCGCCTTGATTGCGCGCAGGGTCACGGTGGCGGTGGGCGGGATACCGTCGATTATCACTCCGACCATCGTATTCCGGGCCGTCTTTCCGGCCTGTTCTGCATCCTTGGCCGTGAACCCTCCCGGACGGGTCGCGAGGGCGGCATACACGGTGGCGGCGATACGGCCGCGGACGGCGCGGACACCGGCGTCTAGACGGGCGGTGATGCTACCCGGAGGCGACCATACGGTAGCGGCGTCGGCGGGGAAGAGGGCGCGCCAATTGGGAAAATCCCCGTCGATACCGGGAAGATGCTGGCCGGCGACGGTGACTCCGGCTTTCCGGTGATCGGCAGGGGACCCGTATCCAGCACCGATAGAAACGGGGAGGGTGCCGTAGAGACGGCGGGCGGGGGCCACCTTGCGGGCGAGGGCGGCCAGTGCGGCGGCGGAAACCAGGACCGGCGGCGTGTCGGCAGGCAGATCGGCGGGAACGCGGGCGGTGTGGAGACGGTAAGAATCCGTCGCGGTGAGACGTAGGGCGCCGTCGGGATCCCGGTCGAGCTGGACGGCGGTGAGGGCGGGGCGGGCGGGATCGGTCGATGCGGCGAGGGTCACGGCGTCGATAGCGGCGCGCAAGGTGGCCGCGGGGGCGGTGACGGTGGTAGTGGGGTCGGTCACGGTGTCGGTCATGGTTCTACCCTCCTGGGCGGTGATGGTCGGTTCGATTCGGTCGGTCGAGCGGCGGCTAGGCTTCGTCGCCCTGTTCCAAATGCGTTTCGACGTGCAGCTCCCACGGATCGTTGGCGGCGAGCACGTCGGCGCTGTAGCCATGAACGTCGGCCAGGTGGCGCATGAGCGCGGACCCCTCGCGAACGAAAGTATCTATCGGGTTCATCGGGCTACCTCCCACGTTATCGGGTCAAGTGACCATTCATCGAATCCATGAGCGGCGTCGGTCAAGCGGTCGCCGGTCTCGCCGTATCCACGCTCCCAGAACCCGACGCCGTGGCCGTTGCGAGTTAGCAGGAAGTCGTGGCCGTTCTGTGCATCGGACCCGGCCGCGGCGAGCAACGCCGCGTTTTCGTTGCAGAATCGCTCGCAATCGGCGGCGGCGGTGCGCCGGTCATCATCGGTTACTCGCGACAGGTCCGGCACGTATTCGCCGCTACCCGGCGCCGGATCTTCCGTCCATAGCGCGGCGGTGAGATACGCGGCTAGGAAGTCGCTGGTCACTGGGCTACCCTCCCACGGTCGGTTTACCTTCTAGCCCTAGTCTATCCTATCGTGTCAAGTATCGCGGTGGCCGGAGCCCTTGACAGTGTGCCGTAGGCTAGGGGCGGTGAGCTATGCCGAGTGCCGTGCCGTCGAATCCTGGCGGCCGTCCCGGGTGGTCGGCGCCACGCCCGAGGCTTGCCGTCCTGCCGGAGCGGGGGTTAGGGGGCATGGAAACCCGAAGACCCGACGGCCTTTCGGCCAGCTCGGGCGGAGGGTCAGGCAGGCGCTCGCCGACCGTTCCCCCCGCCGTCGCCGGCGTCCCCGTGGAAGGGGTCTAAGAGGAGGCAGGACCCGAGGGGACGGGAGCCGGGGCGTCTTCGGGCACGAACGCGCGCGCCTCGTCCAGCACGTAGCCGAGACCGTACCCGACGTCTGACGGCTTCTCGTCATCGCGGTAGTAACCCCAGCGGGAGTCCACCGTCTCGCGGTGGACGTGGCCCAGGTTGCAGGTGTCCTCGCGCTCGATCACGAAGCCGTAGACGTCCCCATTACAGTACGCCTCGACGGTGGCCAGCTCGCCGCGCGCGACGGCCTCGAAGTGCTCGGGCGGTGTGCCCATAGCCTCCACGCGCTCCGGCGTGACGTAGACGGCTCCGTCCGCGGCGTTCCAGGCTTCGGGAGTGTCTTCGCCTAGCCGCAAGTTGAGCCCGCTGGAGCCGTAGTCCAGGACAATCAGAGGCCAGAGAGCTACGGCCTCGGGTCGGATCGACTCGTCCACGGTCTCCTGAATACCGTAGTCCTCCACGGCGGTGGACAGATCCGGCGCACCGTCGTCGGTCAGGCTGTACCTGTGTGCCCATGCGGTGATGGTTGTCAGGTTGTCGTCTTTGCGCGGGGCCGACGGGTCCGGGTCAAGATGGATCGACAAACGGTAGCGGCCGTGCTGCTCGGTGTAAATAGCGTCCATGTTCTTGTGCCTCCCACGGTTCGACGGTTCGATAAGGTGAGGCGGGGTCGGGACGTGGTATCGGGGCGTCCGCCTCCGTCAATTCCCCCAGCCGGTGAGATACCGTCACCGGGTGTCCGAATCTTCCTAAGCCGTAGCGTCCTCGTCGTACTTGACACCGAGATATATCGGTACGTCATTGAGCCGGATTCGGCATAGTGGCCCGCGCTCCCCGTCGGGAATCGTGTCGTCGGTATCCACGAAGATGACAGGTGCTCGGTCCTTTCCTCTGGACATTGTGATACTGATCGTAACACCGAGGAAAGTTAGCTTAGCCTCGTTGTCGTCGTGGGTTTGCATCACTCGCCCCCCGTCGTCTCAATGATGCGCTTGATACGGAACGGTACGCCGGGCTCGTTCTCCCGGTACTCGCGTAGTCGATCGACGGCATCGGGCCGCGTGTCTTCGGCGGTGACACACTCCCAGCCATCGCCGTAGCCGTAGTTACCCTGGACTTCGTAAGTGACCATCATGCCCCCGCCTCGTCCTCATCGTCTTCGTTGTTCTCGTCGTCCAGATTCTCCAGCGCGCCGACGAGCAAACTGAAGACTTCTGATATCTCCGCGTAGATGCCCCAGCCGATAGCCTCTGTTATCCCGCCGTCAGGTAGCGTCCCGTCGCCCAGCTCCGCTATGGCCTCGTCCACGTATCCGGCGCGGTCCAGCTTTGTCGCGAGCCACTGCAACCGGTCATGAGTGTAGATGGGCACCAGCCCGTCGGCCGTTTCCCCCGCGTCGTCGGGGTCGGCACCTTCGCCCAGCGCCTCGGCCACGGCTTCGATCATCCAGTACCGCCAGTCGTCGGGGAGCATGTCGCCCTTCCCGTGCGCGGCATAGCAGGCGTCGCGCATCCATTTCGGCGAGCCGTCGGCCAACTTGACCAGCCGCGGCGCCCCGTCAGTATTCGCCCGGTCCAGCGTGACGAAGGCGCCGGCCAGCTCCGCCGCGCGTTTCTGAATCCTTTCGTTCCTGTCTGCTGCCATGTTCACAGCCTCCCACGGTCGGCTACCTTCGGTGACTCTAACCCTATGCTATAGTACCTGTCAAGTAACCCGACCAAGTAACCCCGCCCCGCCACCCGTCGGGTCGGCCCCGTGGGAGAAGGGAGAGCCTCGAGGATGCCATAGCCCACGATCCTCACCACCCCGCGCATCGCCGGCGAGCTGGCCCTGTCCCCCGCCGCGGTGCTTCGTGCTGCCCCAGCTTCGTGCTGCCCCGACGCCGGCTATCCGGCCAGCCTTCGGCAAGCAAGCCCACCCTCTCCGGTCCAAGCCTTCGGCAGGCAGTCTCTCACGGCGGCCAGATCCACGGCGGCCGGCCACCGGCCGAATGCCTTCTACCTTCGTCGGGACGAAACGGACAAGACGCGCCCCCCGCGGAGCCGCCTACTGCGCGCCCACTCTCCGCCGCTTCCCCCTACCCTCCGTCACTCGAACACCCGTTCGCCCTGGCCTCTCCCCCGAACACCCGTTCGGACGCTTCCACGCCCCGGGGGTACACGATCCGGAGGACCCGACAGCCCAGCGGCACCAGGGGTCTGCATCCTTGACGACCCGACGTATACTGGACTAAGATTCCCGAACGAGAGTCCGGGGGTACACCCGAGAGAGGACCCGACATGCGATCTAGAACATCAGCCAAGGCGCCGAACACCTACCGCCTGAGCATCCGCGCCAGCGTCTACCGCGGCCAGCCCGGCTTCCTTATCTACGGCTCCGGCCCCGGTTTCGGCACGAAAGTCTTCTGTACCACACGCGAGCAGGCCGAGCGCGCACGCGACAACATCAACGCTGGCCGCCGTGCCTTCGACAAGGAGAACCCGACATGAACGCTCCCGACATCCCCAAGCACCCCATCAGCACTGGCCGCGAAGACCAAAGCTCAAAGTGCTGGCGTGAACATGAACCAGGTTGGATCTGTCTACGTCCCGAAGGCCACTCGTCATGGGCTGTTGATCCAACCCTGCAGAATCTCCAGGTCTGGACTCAGGAAGCAGCAACGCAGAACAACCGTTCAGACTCGGACCGCTGGGTCTGGTCTCCGGTCATCAATACCATGGTAAGTGACTCGCACAAGGTAACCATGCGATACGGCCAGATGGCAGCAGACGGAGCACCGCTAGCGCACGCCTTCGCGCTGAACTTTCTAGAGACGCTCTACCGAGGAGGGTTTGTTATAGCCGAACGCCGAGACTGGAACGAAGGGAACCCGACATGAGAGTGAGATTCGGCCAGAAACCGCGCGTCGCCAAGGCCCTACGCCTGCTCGAAGCCAACGCCGTCGAACCGATCCCCGACGCGCTGGTCTACCGCGTCTACTCCGAGTCGGGGAATCTCTACGACGTCATCATCGCCGCCGGCATCCGATCCTGCACCTGTCCCTACGGGCAGAACGCGCTCGCCGAGGATGATTGCTCGCATATCCTGGCCGCACAGTTGCACTCGCAGCGGAAGGCGGACGTGTTCGAGGGGATTCCTCAAGAGAAGGACTTGCCATGACCTTTATCGTCATCGTCGGTATCATCAGCGCCTGGCTTGCACTTGGCTATCTCGGTTCCTGGCTTGCCTTGCGCTACTGCATCGCCCCTATCAGCCCCTTACCCTTAGACTTCGGCGACTACACGATGGCGACGCTGCTCATGCTCTTGGGGCCTTTCAACCTGGTCGCTGTCCTTATAGTTCTCGGCTCAGAACATCCCAGCGAACGGCCGGCGACTCTCCTCCGACGCTTTTGGGGAGCCCACGAGAGCAAGGACCTGAAGTGAGGCCGATGAAACTGCCGCGCCGCCCACGTTTCCTGCATCACTGGTGGGCTATCCTAGCCGGATACTTCTGGATCCCTTGCCCTCTCTGCAGCCAACCCTTCGGTGGTCAGGAGCAACACGGCGGCAGCATCGCTGACTCTTCCTACCCTAACGATCCCACGCGCGGGAGGGTTGTCTGCATCCTTTGTGCCGACCGGCCTGAAGTAGCAGTGCACCGTCGCCGAGCGGGTCCAGGCTTTTGGCATTTGCTCTTCTTCTGCCGGTATCGCAAATCCTCCGAAGGGAACGAAGGATGAACTATACGGCTGAGCTTACGTTCGAGATCTTTTGTGACGACGAGAGCGTTCTTGCTGAAGCGCTGGAGCGTCCATACAAGGACCCTACCTGGCGCGAGAGTTTCTACGAGCTACTCTACGAAGACGAGGTGTTGAGTCACCTCCTGTGGAACGTGACTGCCAATCACGTAACTGATATCTCTCAGCTTGATGGGTGGGCCGATATCCCCAAGGGGACTATCACCTTCAAGTGGGCGGGGTGGCCTTCTTCCTTCAATGAGCCGCCGCAACCCTCCGATGGGAGCGAAGGATGAAACTCGGTGACAACATCACGCGCCCATATCGCATCGGTTGGGTTCGCCGCTACTGTCGCCGATGCCCGCACCGAGGTTGGCGGGCCTTGTTTTGCGGCCATCAGAAACTCCGGCGCCCCTGGCAGGCTGAGGCGGGTGAGGGCATCCAATACGCCCGTCGTGCATTGACGCCGAATGGAGCCCAGCGAAAAGTGGAGCGCGATGCGGCGTTTTTCCTTCATGGCGGACGCGACTCGCTCGCGCAGCGATGGTTGGTGTTCAAAGGGCGGGGAGAACACTGATGACCTTCGATCTTGAAGCATCCGAACAGCGGCTTGAGAACGAGGGCGAGTACGGGGTACAGCATCATCACTTGAACGGTTCCCCGAATGTCCTTCATGAGGAACACCACGTACAGCATCAGCGTATCAAGGCTGACCTGTCTGCGGCGCATGAGCGTATCCGCGAACTAGAAACACTCTGGTTAAATCAGCGAAGCCAGAGGATGGAACTGTGCGCGGAATGCGCTGACCGAGCCCTGCACCTTGAGCGAGCTATTAGCAGGGAGAACGACGCCAACGACCGCGCCGCCTCTCTGGAGTCCGATCTAGCCAGAGTGAAGGCAGCGGCGCGGGAACTTCTGGTTGCTCTCAACGGCATGGATGTAACCAGCGATGTTGGCCTCCTGCCTGCATTCTGGCAATTCTGGCAAGTCGTGGACGAACTCGCCGCTGTTCTCGGAGAAGGAACGGACCATAGGACTTCTAAGCCCCAGGAGACAATCAACGACGTTACCCTTGAGAACCTACGCCGCCTCATCCCCGGCCAGGAGGAACATCCCGTGAACGAAACGACCGAGCCAGTCACTCTCGGCATGGCGCGCTGCGAACCACGTTGCCCAGATCTGCCCTCCTGGCCGATGCGCTCGCTGATTCTTGGCACCTGTCCCCGCTGTACTTGGGCAACCGACGAGCCGTCGGCCAAGGTCGCTAGGGCGATCGCCGCCAACAGGCTGCTAGAGGGCGACGCTGCGCCCGAAGGAGGCTCCCCCTGATGGACGCTGAGACATTCTGGTTGACCGAGATCCACCTACGCCTCGCACGAGAGATGTACGTAAGTTGGGACGGCACAGAGTTCGGTGCTCCCGCCATCGACCCCAAACGTCCCTACGGAAACGGCGACGTGCTTGGCGACATGCGCGAGATGATGTCCGAGCCCGACGCCTGGTCTGATGATGGGCTGCGCGAGATTCATTCACAGATGCAGACGGCGATCCAGATCATCCTGAACCTTGCGCCCAAGTCGGCGCTGCCCGGCTTGTATCAGCGTGAGAAGTACGGCGGCACCTGGACGCTTGAATCGTTGGAGGGCTCCCCCTGATGGACGCGAACGCATCCTGGTCCGAACTCTTCTTCTTCCTCCTGTTCCTCGGCGCCGGCATCTACGGCTGCATCCGCGTCCTTCGCCTCATCCTGTCCTCCACCTTCACCGATCTCGTCGCGCCCGGCCCCCGCATCCCCGGTGGCCCCGTCCCCGCCCCTTCGCGCTACCACCTCATCCCTGCTATCAATCCGTGCGATCACCCATTCACCGACATCCCCGCGACCGAGCTGTACGCCCATCTCCAGGACGGCCACTTCGAGGTCTGGAACTATCTGCTGGGGGATGCGAGACCGCGGCCGGGGCGCAGGGAGCCGTCGCCGGGGGACTGGCGAGTGGCGCACGCCGAGGATCATGGTGTTGTGGTAGGGGGAATGTAGAGGATGACCTGCGGCATTGATAATTCCGTCGCAGAGTGTCGCAACTGTCGGCGACGCATTGATTGGATATCCGCGCTCGGTTCGTGGAGCCATTCAGACCCACGAGAAATGAACGAGCCTTTTACCTGTGTGCGGCCTGAGCCTCACGGCTGGCCGAGACATCATCGAATCCACGGTATCGAAGGGAGCAAAGATGGAGGGCCGTCTATGACTAGTATCAAAGCTGTACCCATGCTTACCTTGGTGGAGCGCGGGGAGACGCTTCTGCCGCGCGAGGCGCAGGCTCTCGCCGCATGTGTCCGTGACCTAGCAGAAGCGTTGCGCCTACTTCTTGAAAACGTGGGGGCCTGTGATGACCCCGCCGAGAACCCGCATGTTGAAGTGTGGTGCATCACCCATCAGCAGAAGCGGTGTACGGCTGGTGGGGATGCGGACCGCGCCGTAGTCGCGCTCGCTAAGTACGGCCTCCTGAAAGGGAGCGAAGAATGAGTGAGCGGCATCTGCGCGAAGCCCTCAAAGACCTGGCGCGCTACCGGAGCAGCATTCTTTCGCTCACGCCAGGTTGGTACATCTGTGATGAACACGGGACCAAGCGATTGAGCCTTTCCGATGCGCTGTTTCTGCTCGGAAAGCCTGAGGGCCTCTCCGAGGAGAGCAAAGGATGACCGCCTACGATCTGGAGGTGGCAGAGCAAGCGTCCCTACGGCTACGGGCCGACGTATTGAGTGGATTGCCGACCGTGCGTAACGCGCTCGTCCAGGCCCTCGACCATCTCGACCGCTCGCATGAATACACGCGCGAACTGCTTATGTCGAACAACGACCTAAAAGGGGCGGTAACAGAGTTGGGAGCCCGTATCCGTGAACTAGAAGTTCGGTGGCTAGTCGAGAGACAGATCGCGGCTCACCTCGAATCTGAACTAGTCAGCACGAGAGCGGCCTCGCGCAGGCTTCTCGAACACCACATGCTTCATCGGCGCGAAGGTGAGTGGGACGACCATTGCGTTCGAGAAGCGAATGGACTTTTGCCATGAAAGTCGGCGAAAGCATGAATGGGTTTGGCGTAATCGTCTCGCTCCATCGTTGTGTTTACTGCGACGAGGCGTTCTCCGTTACCCCTCGCGTCGATGATTCGTTTGGCCTTGGCTGTCTTGGTGAAGGCTGCCCGTCATACGATGTGGCACGCGACATAGACTTGTTCTGGGACATTGACCCGACGATCCGACGAATCCAAGGAGAGCCCAAGGTGCAACGATGAAAGTTATCGTCTATCAAGAGACCGTAACCGGCAGATGCGAAGTCTCCTTGGAGGAAGATGTTGGCCAGGGGTTTATGTTTGGCGAGGTCGAGCGCAGCGGACCCATGAACATTATTTACGAACAGGAACTGGACGATCTGGATACGGTGAACCTCATCCAACTCACGAAAGAGGCACGCTGTAGGCAGATAGAAAAGCAGCGAGCGATGGGGTGGCCGGACTTCCACCCCGAGACCTACTGCCACCGTTGTGGACGTCCCAACATTCCATCATGGTCGGTGGACTCTGCTCTTTGGAATCAGGCAGCCGAGCCGCATGAGATTCTCTGTCCCATCTGCTTTGTGACTGCCTATGAGGAGCGAACCGGGTTGAAGGATGTCATCCACTGGCGGCTGATATGGGAGGGTGATGATGCCTGAGCCGCAGAAGGAACGTTCCGCGCCAGCCGAGTTCCGGCATCTCGTTGAGCCCGGCTGGACTGACTCGGTCTTGCTTCGCCAGTGGGCCGCCGACCCCCCGCGCTTGCTCTTCTACCCGGACGGCAGGATCGGGGTGGAGCACAAATGCAAGGTGATTGGAGACACGCAGATCATCTGCGCGCCACGGCTCCAGCTCGATACCGGACATCGCGTCGTCTCTCGTGACCCCGTGACCGTCGAGCCGTCGATCGGCTGCCCGGACTGTGGGCTGCACGGTTTCGCGCGCGAGGGAAGGTGGATACCGGCATGAGTGACTCAGAGGCTCGCATGACGCCGAAGGATCATTCCGCGCCCGTGCTGCCGAAGCTGGGCATCCCGACGCGTAACCAGCTCACCCTGATCTGGAACGAGCGGTCGCGGCAAGAGCGCATGAAGGCCGAGGGCCGCTTCACGCACACGTGCGCAGATCCCGAGATGACCGACTACGAACGCTTCGCCGTCCTGGGTGAAGAGTTTGGTGAGGTCGCGCGCGAGGTCCTGACCAACGAGGGTCGCCGCCTAGCGCGCGACACGCGCGGAACAGACGCCGCGCTGCGCGACGAGCTCATCCAGGTGGCCGCGGTGTGCGTGGCCTGGTGTGAGGCGATCAGCGCCAGATTTGTGGGATGACTATCGAGACTGAAGGAGCGGAGGTGAATCGAGAATGAAGAACCGAATCTATGCGCTCACCCGAGCGCTGCTGCGTCGGGTGGTTCGCTGGGTAGACCCAGACATCACGGCGGTCAAGGTGTGGATGTAACGAACAGCCTCGGACGGCCTGTGAGGAGAAGATAATGACTGAACTTGAGCATGCCCTTGAGGCGGTTAGCCAAGAGGCAAAGAAGAACATCATCCGGCATGCCAGGGGCTCCTGGCCTCGCATAGCCATTCTCTTCGCAGAGCGTATCCGCGAACTGGAAGCAGAGAACGAGTCGTATCGCGCGTGGTGCGAGGACATCTGGCAGGGCCGTGATCGTGAGGGCGAACACCTGTGCTTCAAAGATGGAGAACTAGCGGCGCAGAAAGATGCGGCACCGCGTGTCGCGGACATTGTGCAACGCGCTGAAGCTGCTGAGCGGAATCTGGAAGAACTACGACAGGCAATGCAGCAGATAGTCACAGTCAACCCCAAAGCAGCATATACGGGCAATCGCTTTTCGCCTGCCGAGTGGATGGTAGATATAGCAGAACGTGCGCTGTCTCGATCAGGAACCCGACCAGTGCCAGGAGGGCAAGATGGATCTTGAAGAAGCCCGCGCTTGGCTGAAGGGCGAACGTTCGTGTGTCAACTGGATGCAGGGCGACGACCCAGGGGAGCGAAACGTTCGAGCGCAGGTGTATGACGCTGCCATGTGTTGGCAGGCCCTCGCTGTTCTCGCTGCCCAGCAGTATCTCTCCGAAGGAACACAAGATGGATGACCCGTTCGGCTGCATCGAGATGATCCGCCACCTGCTCTCCGACCCGCCGGAGGTTCACGCCGCTGAAGTCCAGCAAGAGTTCTGGGAGATAGAGCTAGGCGAACGGGTCGGGTATCGGCTAGCTGAATACCGACCGTATGACGCGGCGTCATGGCTCATCTTGGACTGGTCGCCGTGGGCATACGCGCGAGGCGGCTGGTTCCGCGAGGCGATCGATGCGATGGGAGAGAGATAATGCCCGAAGACCCGACCGATCCTCCGTCGATGCGCGCGCAGCTTGCCACCTTGCGCGCCGGCCTCGCCGCCTCCTTCGCCGAGGTCGAGCCCACCCTACCTCTCGGCTTCCGCGCCGTCCTAGACCAGGTCACGGCCGCCCTCGCCGACGCGGCTATCGACCTGCGCGACGAGGTGGTCTGGTATGCGCTGGCGGCGTGGGTGCTGATCGACCAGGTTCTCGACGAGCAGGGTCAGGCCGCGGGGATGGAGGGGCAGGAGATTTTGCGTATCGCGCTGGCCGAGGTGGCACGAGAGCAGGACGGATGAACACGCGTACTTGACACCTATCAATGCCTAGTCTAAGATTCCCCCAGCCGTCCAAGGAGGTTCGCCCCATGTTCGACAGGCCACCATTCCCCCCCGCCCCGCCGCCCGAAACCGCCTGCTGCACCGAGGCCGACGATCCCTGCTGCAGCGAGCGTGCCGCCTACTACCGTCAGCCGCCGACCGGGTACAACGAGGTCGAGGAGTCCGACGACGAGCGGGCGTTCTGGGACTGGAAGGAGGACAGCGGTGCCGATGCCCCCTGGTAGTTCTCATTCGGTCTTGAAGCGCGCCCGCGAGGAACTCCAAGCCGGACACGCGCTCACCGCCATCTTGTATCTGCTCGAATGGGCCGAGGAGCAGGAGCGCGACGCTCTGCGGATCACCGAGGCGCTCGACGGCCGTCCATCATCCATCACGGGAAGGAAGGGAGACATATGAAGAAGATCGTGCAAGAAGTTGAAGGCGAAGGGCTCGTTGGACTGCTCGGTCAACGGATCACTGCTTGGTGCCTGCAAGGATGATCCATGGTCGCCGCAACACATATACCCGGAAGGGGTGCCGGTGTGCTGAATGCATATTAGCCCAGCGAATATACTGGCAGAATTATAAACAGCGAGTATTAGCAGGAGATTTAGGCGAAGATTCATTTCGACGATTTCGTGCGCGACAGAAGCGGCAGAATGACCGACCTGAAGTAAAGGCACGATTAAAAGCCAAAGACCGAGATCGCCGCACAAAACTTAACAGATTGAAGAACAGACCATGCGCTGATTGCGGTGCCACCTTCCCTCCAGTAGCGATGGATTTCGATCATCGGCCAGGTGAAACAAAATCCTTTACAATTGGAGTGTCAATGCAGCGCAATTGGGGCCGCATTTTGGAGGAAGTAAGCAAGTGCGATGTGGTGTGTGCTAATTGCCATCGAGTACGAACAGCCGAGAGAAAGAGAGACCCGAATGAAAAAGTTGGTTGAAGAGGATGGGACCAATCCGCTCATTGAGCTTCTGGGGCAACGTCTAACTTTTTGGTGCCTGAACTACATCTACACGGGTGATCTGGTCGGTGTGAACGACGAGTGCATCCGGCTCGACAACGCTGCTGTTGTGTACGAGACAGGACCTCTAAACGAAGCCACATGGCAAGACGCTCAATCACTTCCTCATCCCTGCTATGTGATGACTAGGACCATCGAGTCCTTCATGATTCTCAAGTAGGTGTGAGTGATGCGTGGTAAGCGGCAGAAGTACTCGTGGTCGGGGTCGGGGTCGAGGTCGGGGTCGGGGTCGTGGTCGTGGTCGTGGTCGGGGTCGGGGTCGTGGTCG
>Ga0256864_1000190_pt1 | contig 24945 bp, 17 predicted proteins | sample RVTome_11_FD_187336 | JGI IMG/M metagenome (GOLD analysis project Ga0256864, IMG submission 187336) | Soil microbial communities from uranium-contaminated site in the Upper Colorado River Basin, Wyoming, United States - RVT147D111 HiSeq ... | reverse complement strand
TCAATCGCCATGTCCTTGTCGTGATGCACGACCCAACGCCGGTCGCGCGACAGCCGCAGATCGAACTCGATGCCGTCGGCGCCGTCGGCAATCGCCTGCTCGAACGCGGACATCGTATTCTCACGCCGGGCATAGGAACTCCCGCGATGGGCGATGATTTGCGGACGGTTGGTCATGTCACTGAGTCTTTGTACAGACGGTAATGCGAGACGTCGGTTTTTTCGATGACGATCGTGTCGCCCGGCTGCGGTTTGGCCTCATTCATCCAACGGCGCGTCCCGTGCGATTGATTGCGCAAAAAGAAGCCGTCGCGCACGATGTCGGACGTAAACTCAAACCCCGCATCGGTGGCGAAGTTTAAGATCATCCCACGCTTCGACATCCCGCCTTCGGGTTGCGATTCGGCAACCGCCTCGATTGGAAAGAATTCCAGGAAATCAAATACATTGAAGCGCCGTTCCCAGAACCAGATATCCTCCCGGGAATCCAGTGTGATGCGCACCGCATCCTCGGTCACTTTGATCCGGGCCATGTCACTTCAATTCGAACCCCTGCGCGTTTAAGAACGGGCGCAGCGGGACTCGCTGGGCGGCCGGGTCGATCAAACGGCGCGCGGAATGCTCGATCCAGCCGTACTGGCCCGGCGGCGTCCGGTCGGTCCAGCCGGGGACGCGCGCGCCCAGGTCGATCCGGCGCTTGTCATAAATCCCCGTCGCGCGCATGGTCTCATCATACGTGCTCATTGCCGGCTTGAGATGCTCCGAATCGTAACGCTCGTAATGGACGACGCCGTCTGATGGCAATCGCGGTCGCACACCGTACTGGTGGTCAGGATCGGGGTGTCCCACAGTCATGCCGAACGTCACGAATACCAACGGCGGAAGTTCAAGCAGTTCGGCGATTTCATACGGATGGTTGCGCGCGCCGCCGATCATGCAGCCGCCCAGGCCCAGTCCTTCGGCGGCCGCCAATGCCGTCTGCGCGAAGATCGTGGCGTCGATGACCGCCGTCAGGAAATACTCGAAGTACGTTGCCTTGAACTCATACCCCGCTGTCTCGCAGACCATCTTCGCACGATTGAGGTCGGCGCAGTGCGCCATGAATACCGAACAATCGACGATCTGCCGTTGCCGCCCGCAGAGCTCCGAGAGTTTTTCTTTCTTCGCCTGATCGCGCACGACAACCACTGAGTACGACTGCAGATTTGACGACGTCGATGACTGTTGCGCGGTCGTGATGATCGTCTCCAACTGCTCGTCGGTGATCGGCTCCTTGGTGAACCGTCGCACCGAACGATGCGAGCGCAGGGAGGCGATGACGGGGTTGGTGTCCGATTTCATGGTTTATACCAGACATCTAACGCGTCAGTTGCCCGAGCAACGTCTTCATGAACGCCGGCAAGTCGTCGGGTTTGCGCGATGTGATCAGATTCCCGTCGACGACGCACTCTTCATCGACCCAGTTGGCGCCCGCGGCGATCAGATCGTCTCTGATCGCGACAAACGATGTGAGCTTCTTGCCGCGACAAATCCCGGCGGATACCAGCATCCAGCCCGCATGGCAAATCGCCGCGACGGGCTTCCCGGCGGCGTAGACCTGCCGCACCAGATCGACCATCGCCGGATGCTGTCGCATCTTGTCGGGCGCCCAGCCGCCGGGGATAACGAGCGCATCCAGATCATCGGCCGCAACCGACCCGGCGGGACGATCGACCGTAACCGGATAGCCGTCCTTGCTCCTGTACGTGTTGGAAGTGCCGCTGCCGATGACGATGACATTGTGGCCCGCTTCTCGCAGACGCAGTAGGGGATACCAGACTTCCAGGGTTTGGTATTCGCTCTCGGCCAGGATTCCGACCGTTTTGCTTGGCGAGGCCATGTTTGTGTGCTCCCCTCTGACAGTGTCTACGAATCAATGGGCTGAGCCCATCCTGCGTTTTCACGTTCATCCCAGGTCACCTGGACGACATCCGCCATGTGCGGCAAATCGCTCAATTCCCTGATGACCGCCGCCGGGACCGGATCATCGACCGTGACAATCCCCAGCGCCGTGCCGCCGCGGTGTCTGCGTCCCAGCACCCAGGAGGCGATATTGATCTTCGCACGTCCCAGTACCACACCCGCTGCGCCGATCACGCCGGGGCGGTCTTGATTGGTGAAGATCAGGACTCTCCCGCTCGGAATCAAATCCAGCGGGAATTCGTCGATCGCTGTGATCTTCGGTGTGCGCCCCGTTTCGGCCACGCCGACAATGCGCCGCTTGTTCTTGCCGAATTGCCCCTCGAGAGCAATGGTCGCCGTGTGCGCTTCCAGGTTGCTGCGATCGACGGTCGCAACTTTCAGGTGACGCTCGGCGGCGGTTTGTGCCGCATTGACCAGCGTGATGGTCTCTTCAACCTCTGCAGAGAGAAACCCCTTCAGGGTGGCCGCGATCATCAAGCGCGACTCCCCGCCGGAGGCAGAGCCCAGCTCAATAGTCAGTGTCTCGCACGGGCCCGATTCCAGTGCCCGGAGCAGCCGCCCCATGCGTTCCACCAGATCGACATACGGCTGCAGTCGCGGCAGATCGGAAATGTCGCCGACCGGAAGATTGACGGCGTTTTGATAGATACCCTCCAACAATGCCCGACAGACCGCCTGAGCAATCTCGATACTGACTTTGGTCTGGCTTTCGGTGGTTGCGGCTCCCAGATGAGGCGTGACGATCACATTGTCCATTCCCGCGAACCAACGGTCATTCGGGGGCTCGTGTTCGAAGACATCCAGCGCACATCCCGCGATCGTCCCGCGTTGCAGTGCCGTTCTTAATGCGCCCTCGTCGATAATACCGCCGCGCGCGGTGTTGATCACATACGCGCCGGGTTTCATGCGTTTAAGCTGTGCGGGGCCGATGATATGACGTGTTTGATCGGTCAACGGCAGGTGCAAGCTGACCACATCGGCGCGCGCCAATAGTTCGGTCAGTTTGACCAGCGAAATATCCGCGGCTTGCGCGGCCGCCGGGGTGATGAACGGGTCATATGCGATAACGTCCATGCCGAACGCGCGCGCGCGCAATGCGACCTCGCGGCCGATGCGTCCGAATCCAACCAGCCCCAACACCTTGCCGGAGAGTTCATGCCCGGCAAACTGCGAGCGATCCCAGGCGCCGTCTTTCAACGAGCGGTCGGCCAGGTGGATTCGTCGAAACAGCGCCATCATCAGTGCCATGGCCAGTTCCGCCACGGCGATGGAGTTGGCGCCGGGGGCATTGAGCACCACGATTCCGCGCGCAGTCGCCGCCGCCAAATCGACATTCTCAACGCCGACACCGGCGCGCGCGATCAGCCGCAATTGCGGCGCGGCTTTGATCAATTTGGCATTGAATTGGTGCTCGCTGCGAATGATGACTGCGTCGGCATCGGCCAGAGCCTTCGACAGTCCGGCGACGTCCAGTCCCGGTTTGCTGATGACCGATAGCCGGGGCGTCGACTTGAGAATTGCCATGCCTTCGGGTGCCAGACGTGTCGGGATCAGCACGCGCACCCGCGGGCTGGTTTTCGATGTGCGTCTACGCGTTGGCAAAGCGATCGATCTCGTCTAACAGTGTTTGCAGTTGCTCGGGTCGTGTCTCGCCGACATGTCCGATTCTGAACGTCGAGTCTTTCAGCGGACCATATCCGCCCGCCACGACCATCCCCGACTCGGCCAGATGCGCGTTCAGCTTGCCGATGTCGAGGGTTCCCTTGTTGATCACCGCCGTAACCGCATCGGAGCGATATCCCGCTTCGGCATAGCAGCCGTAGCGCTCATCGGCCCATTGCTGCGACATCTCCGCCAGACGGCGGTGTCGCGCCCAGCGATTCTCCAATCCCTCGGCGCGGATACGGTCCAGCTGCGTATTCAACGCAAACATGTGCGAAACCGAAGGTGTCGTCGGAGTGTTGGAACGCTGCGCAAACTCCTCAAACACCAGGAAGTCGAAATAGAAACCGCGCCCGGCCACCCCGCGCGCGCGTTGCATCGCTTTCTCCGAAACCGAAAACACGGTGAATCCCGGCGGCAGGGCAATTCCCTTCTGAACCGAAGCGAAGCAGACATCGACGCCCCACCGGTCGACCTCGACCGGCGACGCGGCCAATGCGCTCACGGTATCCAAACAAAAGACGACGTCGGGAAATTCACGGAGCACCTCAGCCATTTCCGCGATGGGATTCTGCACCGATGTCGAGGTCTCCGATTGCACCATGCAGACGGTGTCATAAAGCCCGGACATCAGCATCTCGCGCAGTTGTTCCGGTCGGTTCGCGCATCCCCAATCGACTGCTTGCGCATCCGCCTCTTTCCCGCAGGCACGGGATATCTCAAACCAGCTTCCCGAAAACGCCCCATTAACCAGATGCAACGAGCGCCTGGCGATGCAGTTGCGCGCGGCCGCCTCCATGATGCCGACCGCCGACGATGTGGAGAAATAAACCGGATTGGAAGTTCGAAACAGCCATTGCGTCTTCGGGCGCAATGCCTCAAAGAGTTGCTTGAATTCGGCGCCGCGATGGTTGATCGGCGGGTGGGCCATCGCCTCCCGCACCGCGCGATCGACATTGACCGGGCCAGGGATGAACATCCAGTGATCGGCGAATTTGAGCGGCTGTACGGGCATGATAGAGTCCAACCGGCAGCGCGCGGCGGCGAAGCTCCCTGCGCTCGTCGAGTATGCACGACCATCACGCGTGGGTCCAATGGATTCCCCGACTCAACAACTCCGTCGAGCGGTTGGCTGGACCCCGCTATGCGAATAGGTCGGTGGACAAGTACTTGTAGGCGTGATCGGGGAAGATCACAACAATGCGTCCGCTCGACATCCGACGGGCCATCAGTTGCGCCCCGACGAGTGCGCTGCCGCACGAGATGCCCCCGAAGAGTCCTTCGACCCTGATGAGCTCGCGAGCGGCCCGGTAAGCGTCGGTGTCGACAACGATCAGTCGCTCATCGACCGCCTGCGGGTCCCAGATCACCGGTGTGCGCGAGTGATCGACATTACGGATACCCTGCTGCGTGTGCTTCCCGGGAGGCGGTTCGACTGAGACGATGCGTATTCTCGGATTCTTGAGCTTCAGGCGTCGCGATACCCCGATAATCGTCCCGGTTGTTCCCAGAGTCGCCACGAGACAGTCGACGTGACCATCGGTCTGCTCCCAAATCTCCTCAGCGGTTGTCTCTTCATGTGTGCGGATGTTCGCAGGATGCTTGTACTGGTGTAGCCGGACGTATGCTTGCGGGGCGGCGGCATGGATCTCATCGGCCTTGTCCCATGCCTCATCAGAACCGCCCTCCTTCGACGTCAGAATCAATTCGGCGCCCAATGCCCGCATGATCTTGCGCCGTTCCTCCGAAACTCCCTCTGACATCGTGATGGCGACTTTGTATCCCAGCACCGCCCCGGCCAGCGCCAACCCGATCCCAGTGTTTCCTGAGGAAGACTCGATAATGGTTTTATCCACGGTGAGAGAGCCATCGGCGATTGCTGCCTGAATCATGGCCACGGCGATGCGCTCCTTGACACTGCCGAGCGGATTATACCACTCCAACTTGGCGACCATGTCGACCCGGGGATTCGGATTGAGCTTCCGAATTCGCACCAGCGGCGTCCGACCGACCAGTTCGAGTATCGAGTCGTGGATCATGACAATGGGGATAGCGACCGGGCCATCACGGCGCGTGTACCTGGGTTTTCATGGGCTTCTGACTGTGCCGGCGTCGAAATTCTACAACTTTCGGCGTGTTCCGGCAGTATCTATTGCTGAGGGGGGCTCCCTCAGACAGGCAATTCACAGAGTTGTCCTACGCGACTGAGACTTTCGCCTTGGTTCCAGTCGTGGATGTCGGAAGGGCTGCCCGTGTGCGCGGATGCAGTTGGCCACCCTGGCCACTGGAGCCGGAGAGGGCAGTTCTGTCCGTGTAACCCTCATCGTAATAGAAACTAAGCACTATCTGAGATTTCAACATTCTGTGCAATCTCACCGTTTTCCTGTTGACTTACAGTTGTTGTTGTGGCTAAACTCCTTACCGATATCTCTTGAGCCACCATTGAAATGAGCTGCAAGATCCAACGAACCATTACTCGCATTCTTTGGGATGACCGGGGGGGCATCACCCGGCTCACACCCTAACAGGGAGGTGGACCGTGGGCAGACGTACTGCCGACAAGGACACTTGGCGCAAGAAGGGGCAAGGGCAAGGAAAAGCAGTCGCGGTACCGAGAGCGATGGCTGATAAGCGGAGTTCCCGACCGCGGGGAAAGTTGACCGAGGAGTTCAGTGCAAAGATCGTAGTCAACCACCTTGGTCCCGTGGGAAAAGGAGAGGTCCCCGAGGGGTTGCCCACGAAGTTTCAATCCAAGAGTACCTTCAATACTCACGACATCATGCACTCGCCGGTTGAGAAGACATTCCAAATGATCGACGACATCCTCTCGGGACGACGTCTATTTACTATGTAACGCGTCCGTTCAATCGTCGTCGTGTACAAACTGTCAAACAGGCCCCTGGGGGGCCTGTTTTGGTTTGGGAAAGCGCTTGCCGACCGGGGCGGGCGATGTCTAAATTGCATGATTGATCGGAGACGAAAGCCGCAGAGCGTTAACATGTTTCTATTCAACGGCTTGGCGATGTGCGCCAGGGCTGTTCGCTCGCTTCCTTCGGTCTTTGGAGGACTAAATGGCAACAAAGACAGCGAAATCAGCCAAGTCGCGGGCGAAGACGACACCAAGTCGCGCCAAGCGCACTAAGAATTCGAACGCAGCTCAACCAGCCAGAGCCACAAAAGCCAAGACCAGGAACATCAAGTCAGAAAAGCCGGCGAAGTCCAAGCGCCCGCCGACGAGGATCTCCATCCCGGCGCCGGGGAGCCGGACACGGCGTTCTCCACGGACCGTCGATGCCAAACTCCCTGAGCAGCCGGTCTATTTTTTCGCACCCGGGGAGGCGGATGGTGACGCGACGATGAAGGACGTCCTGGGCGGCAAAGGTGCCGGGCTTGCCGGCATGGCGAAGAACGGGCTGCCGGTACCGCCGGGATTCACCCTCTCGACGGAAGTCTGCAATGTTTTCTATGAAAACCGGATGCGCATGCCATCGGCTCTCAAGCCACTCCTGAAGGAGTACATGGGCCGGATCGAGAGGGCGATGGATCGCAAGTTCGGTGGCGCATCACGGCCGCTGCTGGTTTCGGTTCGTTCCGGCGCGAAGTTCTCCATGCCGGGAATGATGGACACCATACTGAACCTGGGCCTGAACGCCAGGACCGTCGAGGCGCTCATCGAAGAAACCGACAATGAGCGTTTCGCATACGACAGCTACCGCCGGTTCATTCAGATGTACTCCAGTGTGGTCCTCGGGATCGATTCGGAGGGTTTCGAAGAGGTACTGGAAGAGCGCAAGAAAGCCAGTCGCGTCCGACGCGATGCCTCGCTCTCCGTCGACAATCTCAAAGAGATCATCAAGCGCTACAAAAAAATTGTCCAGCAGCACACTCGTGAACCGTTTCCCGAGGATCCGTGGACACAACTTTTTATGGCCGTCGAAGCGGTGTTCAAGTCCTGGAACAACCCGCGCGCCATCACCTACCGCAAGCTCAGTGGCATCTCCTCGGAGCTGGGCACGGCGGTCAACGTCCAGGCGATGGTCTTCGGCAACACCGGCGAGGAGTCGGCGACCGGAGTCGGCTTTACACGTAATCCCTCGACGGGCGTCCGCGAATTTTACGGCGAGTTTCTCACCAATGCGCAAGGGGAGGATGTTGTCGCCGGCATACGGACACCACGGCCGCTGGCGGAGCTGGAGGGCCTGATGCCCGAGGCATTCAAGAAACTGAAGTCCATCACGGATCAGTTGGAAAAACAGTATCGCGATGTTCAGGATTTCGAGTTTACGATTGAACGCGGCCGTCTGTTCATGCTGCAGACGCGCAACGGGAAGCGCACGGCGCAGGCGGCCGTCAAGATCGCCGTCGACATGGTGAGCGAAGGACTGATTACAAAGAAAGAAGCGCTCCTGCGGCTGCGTCCCGAAGATCTCGATCAAATGTTGCACCCGCGTCTGGACCGATCGCAAGAACTCATACCGATTGCCAAAGGACTGGCGGCGTCGCCGGGCGCCGCATCGGGTAAAGTCGTGTTCACGGCCGAGGATGCCATCCGGCTGGCGTCGAAGGGTGACAAGGTCATTCTCGTACGGACCGAGACCAACCCCGATGACATCCAGGGCATGGCGGTGGCCGCGGGAATCCTCACCGCGCGGGGCGGGATGACTTCGCATGCGGCGGTGGTGGCGCGCGGCATGGGACGCTGCTGTGTCGCAGGCGCCGAAACGCTGCGTGTCAACGAGGAACGACGCACCTTCACGGTTGGGCCGACGGTCGTACGCGAAAAGCAGGTCATCACGCTCGACGGCAGTTCCGGAGAAGTCTTCCTCGGCGAAGTTTCGACCATTGAGCCTGAGCCGACCAGCGAATTCGCCACCCTGATGTCATGGGCGGATGGTGCGCGCAAGCTGGGTGTTTATGCCAATGCCGATACCCCCGAGGATGCGATTCGTGCGGTCCGTTTCGGGGCCGAAGGGATCGGTCTCTGTCGCACCGAGCATATGTTCTTTGCGCCCGATCGCCTTAATCACATGCGCAACATGATACTCGCGGATTCGGCGGAGGAACGGTACCTCGCGCTCAACAAGCTTTTGCCGCACCAGCGCAATGACTTCAAAGGCATCTTCCGCGCAATGGATGGGCGGCCGGTCATCATTCGCACGCTGGATCCGCCGTTGCACGAGTTTTTGCCGCATCGTGAGGACATTCTCAATGAAATCGCCGAGCTCAAAAAGAAGGAAGACGAAGTCTCCTATGAAGAGTCGCTGACGATCCACGAAGACATCGCTGCCAAGGAGAAGATGCTGACCCGCCTGGCGGAATTGGTTGAGATGAACCCGATGCTGGGGCATCGCGGCTGCCGTCTGGGCATCACCTTCCCCGAGATCACCGAGATGCAGTCGAAGGCCATTTTTACCGCCGCCTGTGACATGGTCAAGGAGGGGATCAAGGTCAAGCCCGGGGTCATGATACCGCTCGTCGGAACCGCGAAGGAACTGGAGCACCAGCGCGCGATCGTCGAGCGCACCGCCGAGGAAGTGTTCAAAAAACGCAAGGCACGGGTGGAGTACCAGGTCGGAACGATGATCGAAGTGCCGCGCGCGGCCCTAACGGCCGATGAAATCGCGCGGGTCGCCGATTTCTTCAGTTTCGGCACCAACGATCTGACCCAAATGACGCTGGGCGTCTCGCGCGACGATTCCGGTGACTTCCTCGCGGCCTATGTCGAAAAGGGCATCCTGCCCGAGAATCCCTTCGTTTCCCTCGACGAGGTCGGCGTCGGTCAATTGGTCGAAATGGGAACGACACGCGGCCGCTCGGTCAATCCCAAGCTGTCTGTCGGCATTTGCGGCGAACACGGCGGCGATCCGAAAACGATCCGGTTCTGCCATCGCGTCGGCCTCTCGTACGTGAGCTGTTCGCCGTTTCGTGTACCGATCGCGCGATTGGCCGCGGCGCAGGCGGCCATGGCCGACGAGATGTAACGCAAACGCTCTCGGACCGCAGCCGATCACACCCGATCGCACGGAAAAACTCATGGTAGCCGTCTGATCGGTTCGATATATTCGCGCTGTTTGTGAGCGGCCGGCGGCGACCGCCGACCCAACAGACGAGTCAGGCAAGGGAGAACAGTCGATGAAACTGACACACCGCGAGCAGGATGGCGTCGTGATCCTGGAACCCAAGGGCAAGATCATGGGCGGGCCCGATGCCACCGTCTTGCATGAACAGATCCACGAGTTGATCAGCCAGAGCAAGCTGCGCGTGGTAATCGATCTGGCCAAGGTCGATTGGATGAACTCGACCGGGCTGGGCATTCTCATCGCCGGGCTGACGACCCTCCGAGACAACAAGGGCGATCTCAAGCTGGCGTGCGTCACCGACAAGATTCAGAGTCTGCTGACTATCACCAAGCTGATTACGGTCTTCGACGCATACGACACTGTCGAAGAGGCCATCGCGGGTTTCTGACCCATCGGCATCAATCCCGGCCGGACTGTATTGAGCCATGGGCCCCCCCCCCACGGAGACCGCACGATTAGTCATCCCCAGTGATCCGCATCGGGTTACGGAAGCCGACGAATTTCTCGAGTTAGCCCTGCGCAAACATGGCGTTCCCGATTCGATCGTAACGGATCTGGCCATCGTTGCGACCGAACTGGTCAACAACGCCATCATGCACGGCAACCGTCAGAATATCGACAAGATGGTCACGCTGACCGTGCAGTTCTCAGGCGACATCGTCGAGATTCGCGTCGCGGATCAAAGCGACGATGGCCCGTTTGATCCCAGCACGCTCCCGGATCCATTGGCGGAGGAAAACCTGCTGAAGGAAGTCGGTCGCGGAGTGTTCATAGTGCGTTCGCTCATGGATGAGGTCACCTTCGAGAAGGGGCCGACCGGGGGCACGGTCGTCGTCGTCCGCAAAAGCGTAAAGTCGGAGTGACGCAGGCCCGGTCCGCCACGCCCTCCGCCGGCGGCAGATAAGTACGCGAGGGCTCTGCGGTTGAATTGGCTCATCGTCATCACAGTTCTTAAGCTCGCGTTCGGCGCGGGGCTCCTGTGGCTGGCCGTCGTCGTTGTCCGCGAGAATCGCCGCAGCCGCATCAACCGCATCACGGCGTTGATGCTCTTCTTCGCGGGGCTGGGTCCTATTTTTGCCGCCGTCGGCATCACGCTGCGCCCCGATGAGCCGGCAGCGTACTTTACCACGCAACGATTCCCTTACAGCCTGGTCTATGTCTGGGAACTGTTCTTTCCGCAACTGCTGCTGTTTGCGCTGACGTTTCCGGTTGAGCATGGATGGGTGGCGCGTCATCGCCGCCTCAAGCTCCTGATATTTCTTCCGCACGTCGTGCACGTCATCCTGATGGTATTCTGGACGACGCCGGATTTTTCCTGGCTCCTGTTGCGCACGGATTCGCAGCTGGTCCAGCTTCTGCTGGCGCCGGTCAATCTCGTGTTGGGCATGCTCGCGTTCGCGCTCTCGCTGATCTTCCGTTCGCACATCAAGCTCTTCTCGCTGGTGAACCTGTGTTACATCGCGTTGGCGGTGGCAGCGCTCATTCGCGGCTATTCACGGCAGATCAATCCGCAGCTGCGCGACCAGGTGCGCGTGCTCATCTGGGGGATCCTGTCCGCGGTGGGACTCTATGCAGTGGCGTTCAGCGGGCCCGCGCTCGGCCTCTACACCCTCCCCTATCCAGCACACATCACGCTCTTTCTGGGCGGACTGTTCATTGGCGCGATGGCGATCTCGTGGTCGATCATCCGCTACCAGTTTCTCGACATCCGGCTGCTCGTCCGCGAATCGCTCGTATTCACCGTCTCCTCGGCGCTGCTGGTCGGCGCCTATCTGCTGCTGGTCACCAAAGTCTCAGTCCTGATCAAGGATCTGCTGGAGATTCAATCACCCCTCGTCGACGTCGCCTTCGTTCTGTTGCTGCTCATCTTCTTTCAACCGCTGAAGGACCGCATCGATGACGCCATCAAGCGGCTGTTTCTGCGCAGCCGGACCGATCCGCGCGCGATCTTGGAGTCGTTTTCGCGCACGATCACGTCGGTTTTCGACATGGGGGAGATGAAACAACGCATCACCAACGTCATCTCCGGGCAGTTGATGATTGAACGCGCGATCCTGGCATCGCGCGACGATGCGACCGGACGGTTTCGCCTGGAGTTGGCGGGTTTGGACAGAGAATTGCTCTCGCCCGACGATCCGTTCTTCGTGACCCTCACCAGCCGGGCGCGGCCGGCCGCATTCGCGGAATTCCTGTTGGAACAGTCGCAGACGCCCGTGATCGAAATCCTGGCGCGCTGGCGCTGCCGGCTGGTGGTGCCGGTCATCGACCGCGGCGAACTGCGCATGGTGCTTTGCCTGCGCGACAAAATCTCCGGTGCGCGTTACACCGGCGAGGACATCAATCTTCTCGCCACGCTGGCCAATCAGATGGCGGTCGCGCTGACCAACGTGTCGTTGTATCGCGATGCGCTCGAGCGTCAGCGTCTGGAAGACGAGATGAATGTGGCGCGGCGCATCCAATTGCAGTTGCTCCCGAAGGCGCCCCCGCAGGGGGCGTCATTCCAGATCGCCGCGTTTTCGCATCCGTCTCGGCAGGTGGGGGGCGACTACTACGACTTCTTCGAACTGGCAGTGAATCGGCTGGGAATGGTCATTGCCGACGTCTCCGGCAAGGGCCTCGGTGCCGCCCTACTGGTCTCGCAGTTGCAGGCGGTCTTACGATCGGAGCTGCGTGTCCGACGGGCTGTCTCCGATTATGTGGCCAGTGCGAACGATCAGATCTTTCGGGTCACCAGCTCCGATCAGTACGCGACGCTGGTGTATGCCGAATTCGATCCCGTCACCGGACGGCTGGAGTATTCGAACGCCGGGCACAACTACCCGGTTGTGGTTCGTGCCGATGGTGAGGTGTCGTTCCTGGACCGGGGTGGGCTGGTCATCGGCGCGTTTGCGCAGTCGGCGTACGACATCGGCCGTGTTCAATTGCAGCCGGAGGACTTGTTGTTGTTCTTTACCGATGGGCTCAGTGATCTGCGCGATCGTCACGGGGCCGACTTCGGCGAAGAACGGATCGTTCGCTTCCTGCGTGACCGTCGGCACTTGACCGCCGACACGCTCAAAAACGAACTGGTGCGGGAGGCGTCGGAGTTTGCCCACGGAGAATTGGGATTCGATGATTTGACGATGATCGTGATGAAATTGTCGCCGCCGGCGACCTGACGTACGATCCATGTCGTCGGGGAAAATTCAAATGTCGGCATCTCTGACAACGGGTTATAATCGAATACTTGGCCTGGGCCCGTGTTCGCTATGCATGATTCGGTGATGAGCGAGAGTTTTCGATTCTGCCCTCTGTGCGCGTCGGGGCTGAAGCCCGTTGCGGATGGAGGGAGGACCCGGCCAACGTGCGAACAGTGCGGTTTCGTGCACTATAGTAATCCCACGCCGGCAGCCGGATGTCTCGTCAGAAGGGACGGCGCCATACTACTTGTCCGCCGCGCCGTCACGCCGCGGCGCGGCGACTGGACATTGCCCGCCGGGTTTGTCGAATACGATGAATCGGCCGCCGAATGCGCCGCCCGCGAGGTCGCCGAGGAGACAGGGCTCGCGGTACGGGTTGGTGGGCTGTTGGGTGTCTACCCGGGCAATGACGATCCTCGCCATCCGGTCGTGCTTATCATCTATCACGCAGACGAGTCCGGTGAGGGCGTCTTACGACCCGGCGACGATGCCGACGATGCCCGTTTCTTCAAACCCGATGACGTTCCGAACAACATTGCTTTCCGCGCGCATCGTCAGGCGTTGGCCGATGCATTGGATGGGTCGGGGCTTGATCCCGCCGGACAGACACGGAGCAGAGCCGACCGATGAATCGATCCGGCCTTGCATTCCTCTGTTGCCTCCGTATCACTCTATCCATCGGTGTCTTATCGCTGACCGTATGGCCGGTTCCTTCGTCAGCGCAGGAACCCGACAGACTGGGGACACTGGTAGCCGAGACCGAACGCTTTGTTTGGATCACTGCGCAGGGTGATTCGATCACCGGACGGCACGATCACATGGGCATTCTGCCGTCGGATCGACAGTTGCTCTCTTCTGTTTTCACCGGGGCAGGGTTGGTCTCAGATGGGTCAGTTCTCGCTCCCGAAAACCTCGCAGTCGAAGTCAGCATTGCGGGACAACAAATGGTGCGGGTGTCGTTTTCGCGTGCCGCCGGCCATGGCTACCCGATGCCTTTGCGCTGGTCGACGGTCGGCGACGCGCGCATTGACGCGGCTGAGTTCTGGGCAGGCAGTGTCTTCAGTTTCAATGGTCCCGTCATGATCGCCGGAGAAGTGGCCGGGAATGTGATCGCCATCGGAGGCGACATCACGCTGCGAGAAGGTTCGGTTGTCCGAGGAGCGGTAGTGGTCGTTGGCGGCATCCTTCGCCAACGCGGAGACGCCAAGGTTTACGGCGGCGTTTTTGCACCCGCAGGGCACCGGCGGCCGCGCCTGTCGATCTCTCGCGCCTGGGAATTCGAGGACGAGGGTTTCAGTTGGCGCCCGGACCTCGCCTACGACCGTGTCGACGGATTCCGGCCGGGGGCGTCGGTCCGTTGGCGCAGCACGCCGTTCGCCCCGCAATTTGAAGTGTTCGGTGCGTATGCATTCACGTCGGAGACGTGGCAATACCGTTTCGAAATGCGGCAACGGCTCATGCGCACCGCCGATATTGAGGCACGCCTGGCGATCTTTCGCCAAACACAGCCCGACGAGCAACCGTGGATACCGGGCGCGGAGAATTCGATCTTCGCTCTGGTGGCCGGTTCCGATTATCGCGATTACATGGGTGTCGACGGAGGCGAAGTCGCTGTCACATACAAATACCGCGAGCGCGGTGTGCTCTCGGCCGCCTATCGCAATACCGATTATCGCCGGCTCGATGCCGATCCCGACCTGTGGCACTTGTTCCGTCCCGACCACGACTTTCGCGCCAACTTTTCGACGCTCGACAGCGCGCTGCTCGACACGGCGCGCATCGAGCGCAACACGTCGGCACTGCTCCTTTCGCTGCGCGTTGACCCGCGCGAACAGATGCGTGACTTCGTGGGGTTCAATGGATCGCTGGAACTCGTGTACGAAATCGCCGGTGGTGGGCTGGGCGGCGACTTCGACTATGACCGGATCACATTCAGGGGCCGGGGGTGGTGGGATACCGGCCGATGGCATCGTATTTCACTTTTTGCCTTCTATGGGAACAGCAGACGCGACCTTCCCCCGAACAAACATTTTTTCCTGGGCGGAGTCGGAACCCTGCGCGGGTATAGCGGAAGAGCCTACCCCGGAACCGAGGCACTCTTTGCCACGTTCGAATACCGGTTCAGTTATTGGGAAAACGATGTCTTTGACGGGGCGATCATATTCTTCTCCGACCTGGGAAACGCCACGTTCGCCGATGACCTCTGGGACCTCAGTGACTTTAAGTCGGACATCGGCTTGGGGTTGGGCCTCGGACGGGCCATCCGGGTCGACATTGCCAAAGGGTTGGATCGTTCCGATCGAGATCTGCGTGTGACCGTCCGTCTCGCAAGCTCCTTGTAGTCATCGTCTTCGCTGCAGCTAACCGGCGCGCCACGACGTCGATTGGACACGTGCTGTCCTCGATTGCACCCTGCCGTACCGGCGCAAATTGCTGTCCGGCGCGGGCTTCAGGACCTCTCCGGCGCTGTCGATAATCTCCTACAGGGTGATGTCTTACCCGAACGCACCGGGGGAATCGAAAACTATGCGCACCGTCAAGGATCAGCAGACCAAGAAGGGCAGACGGGACTCTTTCGGGGCGCCCGCGGGTGCCGGTGTCAAGACAGAGAATCCCAATTCATCGATCTTCGATGATCTTTCTGATTTGGACCGCCCGTCGAAGGGGACAGCCGAATCGGGTGAGCCGCCCACCCTGCGACCGCGGAATCTGGAAGCGTTAATCGACATCTCCAAAGCCATCAATTCGACGCTCGTTCTCGATGAAATCCTCAAACGCGTCATGAACCACGCCATCGAGCTTTTGAACGCCGAGCGGGGATTCCTGATGCTGTTGGACGACGAAGGCGAGTTAAAAGTCCGCATCGCGCACAACATCAAAAAGGAATCGCTCAGCAGTGCCGCCGATTTGCAAATCTCGCGCACGGTGGCCGACCGCGTGGCGGCCAAGGGGCAGTCGGAATACACCTCCAACGCGCAGGAAGACTCCCGTTATGCGGGCTCCCGTTCGGTTGCCGAACTGGATTTGCGCTTCATTATCTGCGTGCCGCTGAAGTTGCGCGAGCGTGTGATCGGCGTCTGCTACCTGGACAACCAGTCCCGCGCCGGACTCTTCGGCAAAAGCGACCTGCGGCTCTTTGAGCTGTTTGCCGAGCAGGCCGCCATCGCGATAGAGAACGCCAAGCTCTATGAGCGGCTCCTGTCGTTAACCCGTTACAACGAAAACGTCGTCAACAAGACGCCGTTGGGTATCGTGGTCGTCGACGACCAATTGCGCATGATCACGATCAATGACGCCGCGCAGCAAATCTGGCGCAGCCCCGACCGACTCTGGGATGCCAGGCAAATGGTCGATGAGTCGCGCTCGCTGCTCGACATCGTACCCGAATCGGACCGGCCCTGGTGGGAGCACACGCTCTCGGAAGTCCTCAGCGGACACAAGCCGTTGACAAAAGACAAGTACTTCCTGAAAATCGGCGGGCGCGAGTCGGTGCTGTCGATCAAGATATCCCCGCTCAACGGCATCGAAGGCGAAAAGCAGAAGATGATCATCGTGACCGAGGACATCACCGAAAAGGTGGTGATGGAAAAGTTCGTCAACCTCTCCGAACGAATGGTCGCCAAGGGAGAGATGGCGGCTTCCATCGGGCACGAACTGAATAATCACCTCGAGATTCTATCGGCGCACGCCGAGCTGTTGCCGATTCATCTGCGCGCGAACCACCTCGGCAAGATTTCAGAGAGCTGTCAGAAAATTCAGGATTCCATCGACGCCATGGCGCGGTTTACCCGGGGGCTGATGGACTACATCCAACTGGATACCGAGCTGGTCGAGCAGAATGTCCAGGAAGTGATCGAGGAGCATCTGTTCACACTGCGTCCGTTGCGCGCGTTTGCTAGCGTGCGCTTCCACTGCGACTTCCGTCCCGAGTTGCCGCCGGTCAAGCTCGATGTCGGACAAATCCATTCGGTATTGCTGAATCTCTACAACAACGCCGTGGAGGCCGCCCAGCCGGGGCGTCCGCTGCAGGTCGACATTGCCGCACAGACGTGCACGGATGAACCGTGCATCGAACTGACCATTCACGACAACGGGCAGGGAATGTCGGCCGAAGTACGGCAACGATTGTTTGAGCCGCGTTTCACCACGAAAAAGGACGGGCACGGGCTGGGTTTGGCTAACTGCCGCAAGATCATCGAAAATCACGGCGGCACCATCCGGTGCGAGAGCCGCGCCGGCCAGGGCACGACCTTCTTCATTCGGCTGCCGATCAGCCAAACGTACTCGTCGTTTGATAGTTAAGCCCCGGCGTCCTTCTCCAACCGGGCCCGAGCACTCGTCGGGGATCGCGCCATGTCCGAGCAATTAATTCCCATCGGCACGTACAAGGGAACCGCTGTTGCACAAGGCGGGTTCGGTCGCGTTTATCGTGTCGCTCTTCCGGACGGTCGACCGGCTGCGCTAAAGTGGATTGATGCGACGGCAGACGACGGCGCACGCCGCTCACTGCAACACGAATTCAACGTCCACGGCACGCTGCATCATCCGCAATTGCCGAAGGTCCGGGACTTCGGAATCGCCGACGGACGCCCATTTCTGGTCATCGACTGGATTGACGGACGGTCACCCACGGAGTGTTCAGAGGACGAGTGCGACTTTGGGTCGCTGCTGCGACACCTGGCGCGTGTGTTGTGGTTTGTGCACCGGCGCGGCTGGGTTCATGGCGATCTAAAACCGGAGAATCTGCGCTGGGGTCTGTCGAACGGGGAGCCGCTGCTGTACATGCTGGATTTTGGGTTGGCGCGACCCATCGGGGACGATTCCCGCCCGCGAGGCGCCGGAACGGTCGGCTATTGCGCACCGGAATTCCTCAACCTCCAGTCCGCCGACGGTCGCGCTGACTGGTACTCAACAGGGGTCATACTCTATGAGTGGCTCTTCGGGACGAGGCCGTTTGCATCCGATGAACCGGCCACGGAAATCGCCGGTCATCTCGAGACCCGGCCCGATCTCACGCGAACGCCACGCAGGCGCGCACCGGCGTGGGCAGCGGACGTCGTCGCGCGACTGCTGGCGAAGTCCCCCGATGAACGCGGCGCAGACGAGTGGGACTTGCTGGATTGGATTTCGCAGTACGAACCGTCGGTCGATCCGGCACGGTTGCTCAACCACGATCTTCAATGGCATCTGAGCAGTGGGATGACGTGCCTCTCGGATGCTGAGAAAGCCGTTGTCGAAACGATTGTCGACACGCTCGAGTCCGGCGCCGTCTCCGAATGGCGGATCGGCACCCAATTAGATGACCCGGGCCGTTTGGCACGATTTCTCATCAGCCGTTTGTCGGCTGGCGGTTGGTCGATAGCGGATGCCGTGAATCTCCTGGATCCTGATCTGGCCCGCCAGGGAAGGTCAAACGATGCACCGATCAAGCTGGATGCCTCACGTATAGAAGCTGGGAGATCGCTCCGGGCGTCGGTTTCCGTTGCACCGCTCCCGATTAGGGATGCAGAGTTAGGCACGCCTCCGGTCGGCTTACACAGCGCGTGCATCAACCTCCTCCCCTGGGATGGCAATCGTGTTCACGACTTTCTTCGAGGGTTGACGGGGGAAGACGAAACGGTCCGATCGCTTGCCGATGACATGCTGCTTGTGACCGGCGGGCTGCCCGCGGCGATCTCGGCACTCACAAACATGCTGATCGATACGTCAGCCATGTACGTCGGTGACCGGCAGTGGTCTGTCGACGAAACCGCTGTGCTGGCGTGGCCATCTGCGGAGGCCGCGCGATTGTGCTTTGACCGATTGATCGGCGCTCTTCCCGACGACCAGCGGCAGCTCTGCCTTTGGCTGGCGCTCGGACGAGGATACGGGTGTTCTTCGCTGCTGCCGGTGCTGGCGACCGACAATGCCGGTCCCTTGCAACAGACGATCGGACAATTGGAATCCCGTGGAATCGTCGTCATGAACCGGCTGCCTGAACAGTCGGGATCATTGGACATGCGGTTGCGAATCCCGGCGTGCAGAGATGCCATTCTTGCCGGTCTGTCGGCTGACGACCGCCGTCAGAAGGCCGCGGCCCTGGCCGATCGCATGTCGGAGCATCCCTGTGCCCCGGCCGATCTCTATCACGAAATCCTGGCACGATGTTGGGCCGACGCGGATGAGTTGGAGAAGTCGTCTGAGCAATTCGTTCAGTGCGCCGCAATCGCGGTCGCGTCCGATGAACGCCAGAGGGCGGGACGATTGATCGCCGATGCCGAGCGCGTTGCCGAGTCGATCCCCGATGCCAGGGTGCGCGCGTACTGGTATGGTCGCGCCCGCATGGTGCGCGCGGATCGCCTGAAAGCAGCCGGTGAAATCGACGGTGCCGGGGCCATCTATCGCGAACTGCTGGCGGTCGGCAGGCACTACCACGACCGGCACTTGTTGGCGGAGACGCTCTCCGATCTGGGCGATCTGTACCGTCAGACTCGGCGGTTCGAAAAGGGCATCCGTGTCTTGCGCCGTGCGCGGCTCATGTGGGGCGAAATCGGCGACCGTGAACGGGAGTCGCGCGCAACGATGAACTTGGGCAACATGTATTGGGTGTCCTCCGACCTGACCCGCGCCCAGCAGTTTTATGAGAACGCGCTGGTCATTCAGCGCGAGTTGGGATCGCACAAATTGGCGGCAACCACCCTTTCAAATCTGGGCGCGATCCACCTGTTTCGTTACGAGTACGACGCCGCCGAGACTTGCTTTCGAGAGTCCTATGCCGAGCACGACCGGCTGAATGTGCCTGTCGAAAAGGCGCGTACCCTCAACAATCTGGGCGGCATCGAGTTCCTGCGCGGACGGTTGGACACCGCCGAGCAGTACTTCTTACGTGCCGCTGACTTAAATCAGGAGGCCGGCGCCCAGGCGGAAGAAGTGTTCAATCACCGCAACCTGGTCGAAGTCGCGCTGGAACGCGGCGATTTGCGCAGCGTGGTCACACGCGGCAGCAATGTGCACGGCGTGGCCCGTGATTTGGGTGACATCGCCACGGCCGCCGAAGTCGGGATCCTGTTGGCGGAGGGGTATCTGCGGGCCGGCGACTTCCGTCGCGCACGCCAGTATTTGGACGATGTCCAGCAGGCATGCCGCACGATCACCAACGTTGATCTTGCAGTTCAGGCGGCGATGCTCTCCGCCGCATTTCCATTGCGACTGGGACAGAATCGCATCGCCCGTGATTTATTGGATTCGAGTTGCCCGCATCCGGAGGAACTGTCCAACAGGCATTTGCGCCTGGACCTGACGATCCTGCGCATGCGTCTGGCGCTCCGCGAAGAGAATCCGGCGGACGTCGACACGCTCTGGAACACCATCCAGCAGGAATCGCACGCCACCGGCACGCCACACAAACTGGCGCTCGCCGTCTGCGTGCGTTTGCTGGATTCGCCTCATGACGATGTCTTCGCCGGGGCGTCCGGGATGATCGACGCATTTCTCGGAGAATTGCCGCAATGGCACTGGGTCGGTGAGTACCTGACTTGGAAGGCGCAGGACGCACTGCGACGCGGCGACACCGGCCAAGCCGAATCCTTCGTGGCCGATGCCGTTTCGCGCCTGCGCCGTGATGGAAACTGGGATGCCTTGTGGCGGGCGTTGGGCGTCGCCGGAGAAATCGCTCACGCGCGGACCGACTACGAGCCGGCGGTTACGGCATTCGACGAGGCGCTGCGCATCCTGCAGGCGATCGGACGGACAATTGATGACGAAGCCGGTCGCGACAGCTACGGGCGGCATCCGATGGCGGTGTCGCTGACTCGCTCCCGCGAGCGGATCATGGAATTGGTGGGTTGATGGATGGGGACAAAAAAGGAGCGGCCGCCGCTGTAACGACGGCCGCTGGTGACGGAAGGAAGTTGATCAACCGCCGCCGACGCTGATTCCGATCGGGGCCAGCTTGTCCTCCAGGACCTCAACTTCCAAGGTGTAGACCTCCATCAACTCACCTCCCTTCTTCTTGGGGTTTCAGGTGGTTGACTGAGCCGGACACCCGCCGACTCATATCTGCACGACATCAATCATCTATCTCGATGAATCCTCCCGACTTGGTCCTGTTTCGTTCTGACTCCAAACATGCACAACCGCTGCATGTTAACGCAGCGGGAATTGATTGACCTCCAACGTCCAAGCACTGCAAGATAGGAAATAGATCGCCGCAGGCAGGACCCGTCGGCGGGACAAGTAAGCGAGATTCCACCTTCGGATTCCGAATAAACATATGTCGCGCTGGCCGATACGTCAAGCGTCGATAGCGATTCATTAAACGCGCGGGACCAGCAAGCACAATATGGACACAGGATGTGGTATAACGTTGCCAGGCAAGCACTACCGGACGTGTAAACTACATCGCGGCGTAACGATCTTGAGGAGCTACCACCACGACCAGAATTCGACCCGGATGAAGTGCATCAAACGCCGGGCGACCAACGAGAGGATGGGCCGCTTACCACACGCGACTTTTGCATATCCGGTCATGCCAGGTTGAAGAAGACGCGCAGCGTTATCGAGTTCAGTCGTGACCAGAAACTCGCGTTGTGAACTGGCGGTATCGGCGCGGCTGGCGATGGTGATGACGCGGCCATGAAACGTGTCGCGCGGTCGCGAACGCACCTTCAACGACACTGGTGCATCGTGTCCCACATCGGCGATGTCGTCCTGATCGACATACAATCGCAGCCGGACCGGATCGAGATCGGCCACTTCGACGAGGGTGCGATCATGCTCGACGCGTGTGACGATTCCCTCGATCGGTGACAGGATCGTTGAGGACGCGATCTGGATCTGCAGAAATTCGACCTCGGCATCAAGCGCGGCAATCTGCGCTTCCTTGACCGCCAGCTCCTCCGCCTTGGGTCCGGCGATCAGGAGGTCCAACTCGCTCTGCTTGGCATCACGCGCCGACCCGGCCATTTCCCGCTCGGTGCGGCGCGCGTCGAATTGCTCCTGCGCGATCAGTTGCCGGTCCAACAGACGCTGCCCACGATCCAGTTCCGCCTGCTTGTTGCCGACCTGTGCTTCCAGCTCGGAGAGTTCGGCGCGCAACTGAAGGATCCTGTCTTTCTGTGGTCCGGATACAAGAACACTGCGCTCGGCGATGATGCGATCGCGTTCCGCGGTCTTCTGCATCAGCAGCGCACGGTACCGATTAGAGGAGATCACCAGCAGCGTGTCGCCGCGCGCGATCGGTTGATTCGGCGCGGCCCGCAGCTCGTAGGCGATGACCGAGAAATCGGCGGCGTTCGCCTGCACGACGGAACGCTCGCGGCGCTCCTGCGGGTGGCTGATAAATAATTCGGTCTCAATGGTTCCGCTCGCCGAGTTGCTCACCGTGTACCGCGCGCTCGCCTCGACCTCGCAATGCGATCCGACACGCCGTTCCAGCTTGATCACAAACGACAGAGCAACGACAAGGATGATCGTGCCCCAGACGACAATCGGCTTAGCGAGACTCGTCGGGGCTTGTGCGTCTTCGGCACCATCCCCTGACGACTCCGCACGTGTGTCGGACTTGGCGGAGCCCGATGTCATGGCAAGCGCCATCACCGAGGCAAACAGCAGGAGCACTCCCGCCAAACCCCAGTGGCCGTGGAGGAAGCGCACGGCGTGATACCCCAGCCAGCCGACCAGAGCGCCCGTGTACAGCGCCGAAGCGATGCCATAGATTCGATACGCCAACCGATGGCGTGTCTCGTCCGTCGACAGCGTGCGCGCCCGGCCCCAGAGCCAGGAGTGAATCACGCCGCGCCAGTAGGCAAACGACTTATCGCGGAGATTGGGAATGCCGAGCGCATCCACCAATAGATAGTAACCATCCAGCTTGATCAGCGGATTGAGATTGAAGAGAAACAGTAACAGCGAGATCGCCGGGATCACCCACAGGAAATCCGAGAGCCAATTCCCCGGTTCGACAACCCGCCACATGAAGACCGCCACGGCCGTCAAAAGCCCCTGAAAAAACAGCCCCGCCAGCCCGACATAGACACGCGGACGGCGCCCACTCAACAAGTAACTGTCGGAGATGTTGCTGTAGAATGACGGCTGGAAATAGAGTAGCAGGAATCCCATCTCATGGATGCTGCCGCCATAGTATTTCAACGTCAGCGCGTGTCCGAATTCGTGCACGATGGCAATGACGAAAATGGCGGCGAGCACGAGTGGAATCGAGGTCAAACGCCAGATATCGGCGAGGTTCGATTGCCACAGCGACTGCTGCGATGACGCAATGGCGGTAGCACCGGCCATCAACAACAGCACGATGACGACCGATCCCGGCGCGAAAAGGAAACGCAAACGCCTGACCCATCGTGACAGAGCGGCGTCGGGATCAAACGCTTTGATCGGTATCATCCAGAGCGATCGCCGCCGAATATGGATCGGGTTGTTGCGATAACGTTCCAGTGCCGGTCCCTCGAAAAACAACAGCCGCTCCATCCGCTCGAAGAACTGGTGCGCGACTTCCAGCCGCAGCTTGATACCGAATCGTTCCTCGGTGAGTCTCGCCGCCTCGGCGATTGAGGTGCCCCCATCGGCGCGCGTGAGCATGTAGTGCTCAGGAGCGCGCAGGCGAAAGAAGCGCCCGGTCAGTGGGTCCTTGACCACATAGAGGGTGCGCGCACCGTCGGATTCGGCGTGCACGATCAAATCTGAGCGAAGTCTCAGAAGGCGCTCACTCATGTGAATGTCTCCCCGCCAGCGAGAGAGTAACGCGCCCGCCGTTGCAACGGCAAGACGTTTTGTTGTTGCGCGATGCGTCTAAGTCGCGAACGGAACGAATTGCACCGTGCCGCCGCGACGCGGTGCGTCCTGATCGGGCGGCAGCACGGCGTAGCCGTCGGCATCGGTCATCGACTTCAGATCGGAGGAGCGCTGCGAACGGGTCGGCCGCAATCGCCACTGACCGTCCCGTTGCTCGGCGATGACCCGGGGAAATTCCCAGTGACGGCTCTTGTGAGTGAAGTCGCACTCCGCAATTGCGGGAATCGTCATTGGATCGAGTTGTCGACGTCCCGCCATCCTGGAGAGCGCCGGTCGCACGAGAAAATCGAAGACGACCATGCACGAGACCGGATTGCCGGGCAAGCCGAAATACGGGACGCCGCGAACCGTGCCGAATGCCTGCGGACGACCGGGTTTCATGGGAATGCGATACAGATCGACGCCGCCGATCTCCCGAAACAACAGCTTGACGACATCGAAGTCGCCCGCCGAGACACCTCCGGTCGTCACGATGAAATCGCACGCGCGCGCCAATGCAGTCAGCCGTTTTTGCAGAAGACGCGTGTCGTCACGGCAACGCCCCGCATCGTCTGGGATGCACCCCGCCGATTCGACCTGCGCCAACAGCGCATAACGATTCGAATCGGGAATGTGTCCGAATGCACGCTTCCTTCCGACTTCGCCGAGTTCGTCACCGGTCGAAAGCACGCCGACTTTCGGCCGTCGATGAACTTTGACTCTGGTCTGATCCAGCAACGCCAGCATCGCGACCTCCGCGGGTCCCAACATCGACCCTTGCTGCAGGATTCTCTCGCCTTTGCGAAAGTCGCTGCCGCGCTGGCGCACATCGTTGCCCGGTGCCACCGAGCGGCCGATCGACGCCATACCGTTCCGTTCATGGACCAACTCGACGCGTACGACCGCGTCGGCACCCGATGGCAAGGGTGCACCGGTCATGATGCGGAGCGTGGTATGTGGCTGTAGCCCGACTCTGCTTGAGTGTCCCGCGCCGATCGTGCCGACGATAGCGAGCGCGACGGGTCGCCTGCTTGACGCACTCTCAGTATCGACGGATCGCAGTGCGAATCCGTCCATGGCCGATCTGTCGAATGGCGGCTGCGGGCCCGGCGCACGCACATCGATCGCCAGCACCCGTCCCCGCGCCTTCGAAATCGGTATGGACTCGGCGGGTAGCGGCGACACCGAGCGCAGCACGCGGCGTCGCAACGCCTCCAGCGAGGTCCTTCTGATGCGTGACTGGAAAGTGGAACCTTTCTTATTCATCGGCCATGAACGCAGAGACGCGCTTCAAAT
>Ga0256864_1000189_pt1 | contig 24949 bp, 16 predicted proteins | sample RVTome_11_FD_187336 | JGI IMG/M metagenome (GOLD analysis project Ga0256864, IMG submission 187336) | Soil microbial communities from uranium-contaminated site in the Upper Colorado River Basin, Wyoming, United States - RVT147D111 HiSeq ... | reverse complement strand
TAATGCCGAGGGCGGGAAGCTTCAGGTCGTAGGTCGTAGGTCTTAGGTCAAGGAGCCGGGAGATGCGCGGGGTTGACGGGCAGCGGCCAAAGGGGGATTCTCGCTGGTCGCGCAATGTCAATGATGTTCGAGGATCTAGCCCCTAGGCTCCTCAGACCTTACACCTGAAACCCGAGACCTACGACCTACGACCTACGACCCAAGACCAGGCCCTCCCCACCATGCGCCCAATCGCCCTCATCGCCACCGCGCTCGCCAGCATCACCCTCGCCCACCAGCTCCCCGCCCAGGACTCCGCCGCGGCGAAGAAGCAAGACCACCTGCCGCTCGCGCCGGGCCGGACGGTGTCGATCACGGCCACCGAGGGGTCGTGGCTCTCGCTCGACGTGAGCCCGGACGGCCGGACGATCGTCTTCGACTTCCTCGGCGACCTCTACACGTTGCCGATCGGGGGTGGCGAGGCGACGCCGATCACGCGCGGCATGGCGTTCGACGGCCAACCCCGGTTCAGCCCGGACGGCACCAAGGTGGTTTTCACGTCCGACCGGGACGGCGGAGAGAATCTCTGGATCCTGGACCTGGCCTCTGGGGACACGTCGCAGGTTACCAAGGGGAAGAGCTACCGCTATCAGTCGCCCGAGTGGACCCCCGACGGCGATTACCTCGTCGCGTCGCGGGCCGGTCTGCGGTCGGGGACGCCGAAGCTCCGGATCTATCATCGGGATGGCGGCTCCGGTGCCGACCTGATCGAGGAGCCCGACAACCTGAAGACCTTGGGCCCCGCGTTCGGGGCGGACGGTCGCTACATCTGGTTCGCGCAGCGGACCGGGAACTGGCAGTACAACGCCATCTTCCCGCAGTACCAGCTCGCGGTGTACGACCGTCAGACGGGTCGGCGATACACGCGCACGTCGCGCTTCGGCTCGGCGCTCCGGCCTACGCTGTCGCCCGACGGCAGCTGGCTCGTGTACGGCACGCGTCACGACGCGCAGACCGGCCTCGTGCTGCGCGATCTGGAGTCGGGTGCGGACCGCTGGTTGGCGTACCCGGTGCAGCGCGACGACCAGGAATCGCGCGCCACCCGCGACGTGCTCCCCGGGATGTCGTTCACGCCGGACTCGCGCGCGCTCATCGTGTCGTACGGCGGCAAGATCTGGCGCGTGCCGGTGGACGGCGCCTCGCCCGGCGAAATTCGGTTCACGGTCCGCGTCGACCTCGAGCTGGGACCGCCGCTGCGTTTCGCCTATCCGGTGAGCGACGAGCCGCGGTTTCAGGTGCGCCAGATCCGCGACGCGGTGCCGTCGCCGGACGGCACGAGGCTGGCGTTCGCGGCGCTCGACCGGCTGTGGGTGATGGACTACCCGAACGGCACGCCGCGGCGCCTCACGGGCGCCGATGAGGTGGAGGCCCAGCCCGCGTGGTCGCCGGACGGTGGCTGGATCGCGTTCGTCGCGTGGACCGGCGACGCCGGACACGTCGCGAAGATCCGCGCCGACCGCGGTGGCGAGCCTGTGCGCCTCACCACCGCGCCGGCCGTCTACCAGCAGCCGGCCTGGTCGCCCGACGGCGCGCGGATCGTGGTGATCAAGGGGCCGGCGCAGAGTTACCGCGACGCCACCGGCCCGTTTGCATTCGGCGCGGCCGACGAGCTGGCCTGGGTGCCGGCCGACGGCGGCGCGGTCACTTCGATCGCGCCCACCGACGGGCGACGCAACCCGCATTTCACGCGGGACGCGGCCCGAATCTACCTGTATAGCTCCGACGACGGGCTGTCGTCGATTCGCTGGGACGGCACGGACGAGCGGCACTATCTGACGGTGACGGGCACCAAGCCACCGGACGCCGACGATCCGCCCAACGCAGACATGATTCTGATGGCGCCGGCCGGCGATCGGGCGCTCGCCCAGGTGGACTGGGACCTGTATGTGGTGACGGTGCCGACGGTGGGCGGGAAGACGCCCACGATCTCGGTCGCGAATCCCGCGAACGCGGCGTTCCCGGCGCGGAAGCTCACCGACATCGGGGGCCAGTTTCCCGCGTGGAGCGCGGACGGGCGCAAGGTGCACTGGTCCATCGGGAATGCACATTTCGTGTACGATCTGGACCGCGCTCGGGCCGCCGAAGACAGCGCGCGCGCGGCCGCGGCGGGCGCCGGCGACGAAGAGGAAGACGGTGACGACGCCGAGGACGCGGATGACCGCACGGCGTACGAGCCGCACGAGGTCCGCATCCACATCACGGCGCCGCGCGACATCCCGCAGGGCGCGGCCGTGCTTCGCGGCGCCCGCGCGGTGACGATGCGGGGCGACGAGGTGATCGAGAACGCCGACATCCTGGTCCGCAACAACCGCATCGCGGCGGTCGGGAGCCGTGGCACCGTGCAGGTGCCCGGCGACGCGGAGGTGATCGACGTGACCGGGAAGACGATCGTGCCCGGCTTCGTCGACACCCACGCGCACATGCGGCCGGCCTGGGGTCTGCACAAGCGGCAAGTCTGGACCTATCTCGCGAACCTCGCGTACGGCGTGACCACCACGCGCGATCCGCAGACCAGCAGCACGGACGTGCTGACTTATGCCGATCTGGTGGAATCCGGCGAGCTGGTTGGCCCCCGCATCTACTCCACGGGACCCGGGGTTTTCTGGAGCGAGCAGGTCCGCGACCTCGACCACGCGCGCAGCATCCTCAGGCGCTACAGCGCGTACTACGACACGAAGACGATCAAGATGTACGTGGCGGGCAACCGCCAGCAGCGCCAGTGGATCATCATGGCGGCGCGCGAGCAGGAGTTGATGCCGACCACGGAGGGCTCCCTCAACCTCAAGATGAATCTCACCCAGATCATCGACGGGTATCCCGGGCACGAGCACTCATTCCCGATTTTCCCCCTGTACGACGACGTGGTCCGGCTCGTTGCCGAGTCGCAGGTGACCTACACGCCGACGCTCCTGGTGGCGTACGGCGGTCCGTGGGCGGAGAACTACTTCTACACGCGGGAGAATCCCCACGACGATGCCAAGCTGCGGCGCTTCACGCCGCACGAGGAGATCGACCGGCGTACGCGGCGGCGCGGCCAGGGTACCGGGCCGGGGCCCGGGGGGTGGTTCATGACGGAGGAGCACGTGTTCGCCGATCTCGCCCGGGTGGTCAGGGACGTGGTCGCGGCGGGCGGCCGGGCGGGTGTCGGGAGCCACGGCCAGTTGCAGGGCCTCGGCTACCACTGGGAGCTGTGGGCCATCCAGTCGGGCGGCCTCTCGTCCCACCAGGCGCTCCGCGCGGCCACACTCCACGGCGCCGAGGCGATCGGCCTGCACCAGGATCTCGGGTCGCTCGAGCCGGGCAAGCTTGCCGACCTGGTCATCCTGGACGCCAATCCGTTGGACGACATTCGCAACACCAACACGATCCGCTACGTCATGCGAAACGGCCGGCTCTACGACGGCGAGACCCTGGACGCCCTGTGGCCGGACCAACGGACGGTGGAGATCCCGGCGTGGTGGAATCTGGCGCCGGTGACGGAGGCGGGGATTCGATGAATGCGCGGCGCGCAATCTTCTAGCGTGCAGCGGGTCATCCACCCGCCCCTCCCGCTCCTCCCGCCTCTCCCCGCCCGGCCGCGCTGAGCCGCGGGAGAAGCGGGAGAGTGTGCATCGCGCGCGGTGCGCGTTGTCGCGCCTGTGCAACGAGCACGCCCGTGGACTTCGGCCACGACTTTCGGTAGGATCCTTCCGTTCTCGAGACCGCCCCCGGGGATCATGAAGACATCCACCTCCGAGCACCGAGCTTCGCCGGCGCTCCCCGTCGCCGAAGACCTCAACCCGTACCACGTCGCGCAGCAGCAGTTCGACCGCGCCGCCCGGTACCTGCCCGACGTCGGCAACGGGCTCGCCAACTTCTTGAAGCGGCCGTCCCGGACCATCACCGTCGAGTTCCCCATCGAGACGCAAGACGGCTCGGTCAGGATGTTCACGGGCTATCGGGTGCTCCACAGCGCGATTCGCGGGCCCGGGAAAGGGGGCATCCGTTACCACCCTGCCGTCACTGTGGACGAGGTGCGGGCGTTGGCGGCGTGGATGACGTGGAAGTGCGCGGTGGTGGACGTGCCGTTCGGTGGGGCCAAGGGGGGGGTCGTCTTCGACCCCAAGCAGCTCGCGGCGAGCGACGTGCGCAAGATCACGCGACGCTTCATTGCCGCGCTGGGTGACGCGATCGGCCCGCACACGGACATTCCGGCGCCCGACGTGAACACCAACGCCGGGACCATGGCCCGGATCTACGACACGTACCAGATGATGCACCCCGGCGAGAACAACCTGCCGGTGGTGACGGGAAAGCCCGTGGATCTCGGCGGCTCGTTGGGGCGGCGCGAGGCGACCGCGCGGGGCTGTCTCTTCGCCACGCAGCGGGCGCTGGCGTGCGGCGTGGTGCCCGGCATGGAGTCGGTCAAGGGCCTCCGGGTCGTCGTCCAGGGATTCGGCAACGCGGGAGCGATCGCGGCCGAGCTGTTTACTGAAGCGGGCGCGTACGTCGTGGGTGCCAGCGACTCGCGCGGCGGGATCTATCACGAGCGCGGGCTCGATCCGGCCGCCGTGATCGAACACAAGCGTCGCTCGGGATCGGTGGTGGGCTTTCCGGGCGTGGGGGCGGTAACCAACGAAGAGATCCTCACCCTCCCGTGCGACATCCTCATCCCCGCCGCGCTCGAGAATCAGATCCGCGCGGACAACGCGGGGCGGGTGGACGCCCGCATGGTGGTCGAGGCCGCCAACGGTCCCACGACGCCGGCCGCCGACAGCATCCTCTTCGGCCGCGGGATTCCGGTGTTGCCGGACATTCTCGCGAACGCCGGCGGTGTGGCGGTAAGCTACTTCGAGTGGGTGCAGAACATCGAGAACGAGCAATGGGACCTGGACGAAGTGAACCGCAAGCTGCTCGTGAAGATGCAGCGCGCCACCGACACCGTGCTCCAGGTCCAGCGCGACATGAACGCCTCACTCGACACGTTGCGCGACGGATCGCTCCCGGGCCTCGAGCCCGCGCTCGAGCCGCTCGATCTGCGGACGGCGGCGTTCGTGGTGGCCATCCGGCGGGTGGCGCGCGTGGCGGTGGAGAGAGGGATTTGGCCGTAACGGCAAGAGCAAAGCGCAACGAGCAAAACGCAACGGCCACCCCACCCCTACGGTGATCGGGGTGGGGTGGCCGTTGCTCGTCTCCTTGCCCTCTTCCTAGTTCTCGATATCCAACCCCGCCTCCAACGCCCGTTCGATTCGCTCGCGGCTCTCCGTGAGATGCGCCAGCGTGTAGGCGTCGAAGCTGAACGGCGGGGCGAGCCGCCGGGCGAGCCGGTCGCGCAGGTCCTGGAGCTGGAGGCGAGCCACCGACCGGGCGTCGGCCGGCGTGCGCTCGGGCGCGTCGGTGACGTACTCGATCAGCCGGTCCAGATGGGCGCGCTGCAGATCCCGCCGCGTGGACGGGACGTTGCGGCCGGGCGCGGCCCATACCTCGCTCCACACGGCGTGGCTGACCCCGTCCATCAGCTCCGGAATGGTGAGCACCTGGGCGGGGCCGAACTTCGTCTCGGCGTCGCGGATGCGCGCGAGCACCCACGGATGGGTGATCTGGTTCAGCAAGGAGCCCTGCAGCCTGGCCACCACCTCGTGCAACGGGTAGTCGATGCGGCCGTTGAACGTGTTGTTGTTGCCCCAGTGGCTCCACCGGTCCGCCCCGAACTGCCGGAAGACCTCGGGCGGTAGGGCGAACGCGCGCTCCGTCAGCGCGTATTCGGTGAGGAACGCGAGCGCTTCCTGCTGTTTCGCCTTCGAAACGGCCACGAACGGCGGCCGGGCGCCCGGGTCGCCCATGTGATCGCGGTGCTGGTACTGCCCGCCGATGTACTTGATGCCGGTCGCGACCGCGCGGACGTACTGGCTGAGCAGCGTTTGGTACGCCTCCGTGACCTCCGCGTACGACAGGTCGTCGGTGAGGACGTACTCGGGCAGCGTCTGCCATATGCCGCGGATGATGTCGGCGCGCTGTTTCCCCCAGCCCATGGGGTCGTCGCTCAGGTCGTAGACGTTGACCGTCGGGTCCAGGGCGCCGGGCCCCCGCGCGTCCTCGTCCGTGCCGTAGGCGTGTCCCGGCATCGCGGCCTCCCGCGCGATCTCGGCGGCGCGCTCGGGGCTCGGCGTGTAGCCGTAGGCGATCACCCACTTGTCGGACGACCCCACCCCCGGATTGTAGAAATGGCCCTGCGGCATCCCTGCCGGTGAGATGTTGGTCGTGGGGTACTCCATGACCGAGCTGAACACGCCGCGCTCGGCGGCCCAGTCGCGATCGTAGAGCTTGTCGAGCGGCGTGTCCGCGGACGACCGGAAGTTGTGCCGCAGGCCGAGGCTGTGTCCCACCTCGTGCATGGTGACCCAGGTGAGGGCCTCGTTGACGTACTCCATCGGGACGGGCTCATCGGGGTCGATCTCGCCCCGCGTCATGAGCGCCGCCCGCAGCAGCGCGCCCTGCGCGGACAGCTCCGGTCCCAACGTGGCCATCTCCCCGCCGTGCGACAGCGCCTGCAGCTCCTCGGGCGTCGCCTCGAACATCTCGGTCAGGGCGGCCGTGGGGCTCACGAACGAGTGCCACGCGCGCTTGAAGCCGAGCAGCATGCTCGCCTCGAACAGGATGTCGGCGTCGAGGATCTCGCCGCTGCGGGGGTCGACCACGGACGGACCGATCGCGCCGTAGCCGGGCTGGTCGGAGACGTTCCACCGCAGCGTCGCGTAGCGGATGTCGCCGGGTGCCGCGTCCGCCGGGAGCATCTCGGCGCGAATCGCGTCGCGGAACCCGGCCGCCTCGAACGCCGCGCCCCACGCCTCGACACCCGCCATCATCGCCGGCCGGTACACCTCCGGCACCGTGTTGTCGATGTAGTAGACGATCTGCTCCTTGGGGTCACACAGGCCCTGCGCGTCCGGCGGGCCGTCACATTCCAGGCGCCAGCGGTTGACGTACCGCTTGAAGAACGTCTTCTCGTCGTCCGCGAACTGCTTGTGGACGGTCAGGAAGTAGCCCGTGCGATCGTCCGCCTCGCGCGGCGTCATGGGCTCATCCGGCAGCTTCGCCAGCGTGTAGTGGATCGAAACCGGGATGTAGCGGCTGTCCGGCACCGAGCTGAAGTTCACCGGCTCGCCCGGCTTGAACGTCAGCTTTGCCTGGATGTTCAGGTTCTCCGGAAACGCGGTCACGGACTCGAGGTAGCTGCGGCCCTTGTCGAACGTCGCCCGCCCGGGCCGGCCCGGCGTGGTGGAAACCGCCCGGTTCACTCGTTGGCTCACGTCCGAGAGGTCCGAGACCACCCAGTCGTGAATGTCGATCACCACGGCGGAGTCGCCGTCGCGCAGGCTCTCGATCTTCGCGGTCTCCACCACCGAGGAGCCGAACGTGAGGTCGACCGCCTTGCCGATGGGCGTGGAGGGGTCGGCCGGGAAGCGGTGGGGGAGCTGGACGAAGAAGATCTGCTCGCCATGTCGCTCGAGGGCCACGAGCTTGCCCTCGAAGATGTCGAGCATGGTGCCGCCGAACAGGCCGTCGGCGCCGATGCCCCGCGCGATCTCGCTGTAGAGGAGGAACTCCGTGTTCAGCCGGTCCGCCGGGATGGCGAGATAGAGGTGGCCGGGCTTCTCGTAGGTGTCGAAAAAGCCCTCGCGCACCACCGCATCCTTGGTGAGCTCGGCAAACGGCTTGTACGGGCTCTTGTTCTCGTCCTTGTCCTGCGCGTAGGCGGCCGGCACCGCCGTGCCGACGAGTACCGTCAGCGCAGCGAGGCTGACGAGGGAGCGAGACATGGCTCGAGCCTCCGGAAGGGGATGTGATGAGGGGGTGGCTTCAAGAAAGATAGACGCCCGGTGAAGGGAAAAGGTTGCTGATCGACCGCCCCTGCCATCCCTGCGCTGCTGCAGCAGAGCGGCAGCCCCACCCCGCACCCCCACCGCCCAAGCTGCAGAGCGGCAGGGGCGGCAGCGTGAGCACGTTTGTTACCGGCTTCCAATCGGCGTCCCCGGGGGCTGCGACACCGGCTCGCTCCGGTCGGCCGGCAGGCTGCGGCGCTGGAGGAACCGCTCGATGTCGGCCCAGGCCATGGTGCGGTGCGCTTCCTCGACGGGGAGCCGCGGCTCCCGTTGCTGGATCAGATCGGCGATGCGGCGCAGGCCCCATTCCGCGGCGGCGCGGGACTCGACGGTTGCCTCCGGGTTCGCCGCGAGGTCGAGCAACTCGTCCACTACCGCGCGCTCCACCGCCTGCTGTACCACGGCGTGCTGCTGGTGGCGGCGCTCGCCCCACGTCCGCCCGATCACGCGGCCGACCACCTCCTCCGGTGTCGGGAGCTCGGGGTTTCGGGCGGAGAAGGCCGTGAGACGCGCCATCCGCGGCGGCGCCAGCAGGCCGCCGATCACGGACGCGGCGAGCGCGCGCGCGGCGGCGATGTGGTCGAACGCCGGGCCGGCGGGCGACCGGAACGCGCGGTCGTCGGCGGCGTGGCCGAACGGGCGCGGCGCGAGCAGCCCGAGGATCCGCTCGGGAACGGCCAGTTCCGGCGGTTGCACCGCCTGCAGCGCGAGGTCGAGCGCGCGGCGCTGCCGCTCGGGCGCGACGATGCGCGTGGCCGGGAGGGAGTCGCCGCGGACCGCGTAGCGGAACTCCATGCCGCCGACCGCCTTGATGGCGGCTTCGAGCGTGTAGCGGTGGTGCAGATACACCGTGGTGAACCGCCGGCCCAACTCGTAGAGCGGCTCGCCTTCCCCGATCGCCGAGGCGTCGAACCGCTCCATGAGCGCACGCCGAACTTCGATCACGCGGGCCAGTTCGTCCACCATGTCCGCGCCGTTCACCCACTGGGTGGCCTCGGGGAACGCCCCCAGCGCCGTCTCGTCCGGGTTCGTGATGAAGCGGAGGCCGCGCCGCGCCGCTTCGGTCACGATCGCGTCGAGGCCGGCGGCCTCGTCGCCCGGGGCGAACGGCATGTACGCGTATTGGATCGCCAGCGAGTCGTACGCGCCGGCGCCCTCCCGGTAGGCGTCGCTCAGATCGACGCCGGTGCCGGATAGGCGGATGAGCGGTGCCGGGTAGTCCATCACGGAGGCGCGCCCGTCGGCCGCCGCCACGAAGTTGTGGGCCAGGCCCAGCGTATGCCCCACCTCGTGGGCGGCGTGCTGGCGGCGTCGTGCCATCGCGAACGCTTCGGCGGACACGTTCGGATCGAGCGACGCGAGCCAGGCGGCCGCACCGGGGTCGGCGAGGAAGGGATCGCCCGCCTGGTCGGCGGCGACGGCCGGCCGGGCGCCGGCGTAGATGTCGTAGTCCACCAGCGACCGGTGCGAGTCCATGCGCACCGCCGCCTTGATGATCTCGCCGGTGCGCGGATCCACGAACGACGGGCCGATCGAGAATCCGGGCTCGGTACGGTGCACCCACTGGATCACGTGATAGCGGGCGTCCATGGGATCCATGTCCACCGGCATGTCCTCCACCCGGAACGCTCCTCGGAATCCCGCCGCCTCGAGCACCTCGTTCCACCACATGGCACCGTCCCGGAACGCGGTGCGGTATGGCTCGGGAATGCCGGGATCCAGGTAGTACACGATCGGTTGGACGGGCGGGCTGACCGGCGCGGCCGAGTCCCGCTTCACGAGGCGGTGGCGCACGATGTGGCGCGCCTCGTACCCCTGATCGAGGGGGCGGGCGTAGTCGTAGAACGTCACGGCGAACAGGCCGATCCGCGGATCGAAGCGCCGCGGCCGGTACCCCGGCTCCGGCAGCGCCACGAGCGAGTGGTGCTGACGCAGCGTGAGGGCGCGGCCGTCGGGCGCGTGCCGGCGGACGTCGCCGGCGGGCTCGTCGATCGCGAAGGTGAGCGAGACCTCGACCTCCGTGTTCCGCGGGAACGCACGGGTACGGGTGAGGTACACGGTGCTGCGGTCGTCGTCCACCGAAACGCCCCGGCTGCCGCCGTTCAGCAGCCGGGCCCGCACGTCTATCACGTCGCTCACGAAGTACGGCGTGGCGTCCACCAGCACCCGGCCGCGTTCCTCGGCCAGCACCTCGAACGCCGCGACCGTGGACAGGCCGAACGACTCGGTGACCGACCGTTGGAGCGCCGCGTCGGCGCCGACGGCACGGAAGCGCGGATTGGTGAGCACGAAGAGGACGCGATTGCCGACCCGGTCGAAGCGGGCGATCGCCTCGTCGCCAATGGCGCCGCGGTCGAGCGCGAGCTCCACGGCGCCCAGGCCCGTGGCTAGGGACGTGAGATAGAGGAATTCCTCGCCGAGGCGCGGAATCTCGAGGAGCAGGCGTCCCGCCCCTGCGTCCCAGTAGAGCGGGAAGTACCCGTCCCGCTTCTCCATGCCCCGGGTGTGGTCGGGGATCGACTGCTGCGCGTGCATCGAGGCCGGCACGAGTGCACAGACCAACGAGAAGACGAGGGGACGAGGCATGAGTGGCTCCGGGCGGGTTGGAGGCTGAAGATACTCCGAGGAGCGGGAGGAGCGGGAGCGGGGGCAGAGCGGCAGCACGCGGCCGTGCTGCCCGCTAAGCCCTCACGTACGCCGCGGCGGCCCTCGCCGCGGCCTGGCCCGACGCGATGCAGTCGGGAATGCCGACGCCGCGGTACGAACCGCCGGCCAGGAACACACCGGGGTGGGCCGCGAGGCGCGCCTCGATGCGGGCGACGCGGTCGAGGTGGCCCATGACGTACTGCGGGATGGCGCGCGGCCACCGGTAAAAGCGCCAGAGTGTGGGAGCGGTCCGGATGCCGAGCGTGTCCGCCAACTCGCGCCGGACGATCTCCCGTAACTCCCCGTCGGGGCGCTGCACGATCTCGTCCATGCCGGCCCGCCCCACGAAGAAGCGCAGCAGCGCGTGGCCGGGCGCGGCGCGGCCTGCGAACTTGTTCGATGCCCATGTGCAGGCCACGAGCGGGCTCCCCTCGGCGCGGGGCGATACATACCCGTAGCCGTCCAGCGGAGCCGGGACGGCGGAGGCCGGGAAGGCGACCGAGATGGTGGCGGTCGAGACGAACGGCACGCCCGCCAGAAGATGCGCGAGGTCGGCGTCGAGGTCGGCCAGCAGCGCGGCGGCGGCGTCGGCGGGCGTGGCAACGATCACGCCGCGTGCGCCGATCGACGTTCCGTCCGCCAGTTCCAGTGTGTATCCGCCGTGCCGCCGAGTCAGCCGGCGGACCGGAGCGTCGAGGCGCACCTCCGCCGCGCCGAGCCGGGCGGCGACGGCGGTCACGATCTCCGCCATGCCGCCAGCCGGTGCCACGAGCCCCGGCGCCCCGCCACGGGCGGGGCGCTGGAGCAGCATCGACCGGAGGACGCCGCCACGCGCGCGCTCCATGGTGCGGAGTTGCGGAAAGGTCGCTGCGAGACTCAAGGCCTCGCCGTCGGCGGCGTGAATGCCGCAGATCAGCGGCTCGACGAGCCAGCGGTAGGCCTCGACGCCGAAGCGGCGGGTCACGAAGCCCGCCACGCTCTCGTCGTCATCTTGGCGCCGCCGGGGCACGAGGAGCTCGAGGCCGGCGCGCAGACGCCCCCGGACGGTGAGGACCCGGGTGGAGAGCAGCGGACCCATTCGGGATGGAAGCAGGCCGCTCCAGCCTTCGGGCAGAGGGTGGAGGCGGCCGTCGCGCTTCACATATGTGCGGCGGTACTCCGGGCGCGTGCCTTGGAGGCGGTGCGCCAGGCCGAGCTCCCGGCAGAGGGCGGTCCCAGCGGGCTTGGCGGCGAGGAAGCCATCGGGGCCGCCCTCGATGAGGAAACTACCGACGGCCGCGCTGACGATCTTGCCGCCGAGTCGTGGGGTGGCCTCGAGGAGGCTGGCGGCGCCCGGTCCGAGCAGCGTTAGGACCTGGTGAGCGGCCGCGAGACCGGTGATGCCGCCGCCCACCACCACCAGCGGGGCCGCTCTCACGGACATCCGTGACGCGTTTGTGTCATCTGTCACGATTCCATGTGATGAAACCGCATATCTTTGAAGGACGCCCCCCCCTCAGCGCTTGAAGGCACCACAAATGACGGTTTCGTACCCCCACGTCGGCGGCGCCCTCTCCCTCGTCGGTTTGGTTTGCGTGTCGCTCACGGCGGTCCGGTCGGCGCCCGCCCAGGTACACGCCGAGCCGGTGCGCTCGGTACCGGAGCTCGGATTCCGTGGCGGGTTCGACGTCCAGCTGGAGAGCGGCTCGCTCGGCGGCCAGCTGCGCGTGCCGCTCGCGCCGTTCGCGGTGCTCCTGGCCAGCGGCGACTACTACCTGCAGAACGGGATCGACTACTGGCAGGCGAACGCCGACGCCGGTTTCCATGTGCTGCCGACCGACGCCGTGTACGGCGGGATCGGCGTGGCGCTGTCCCGCAGGCAGTACGAAGAGGCGGACCGAGCCGTGGGCGTGGCGGACACGAAGCTCGGCGTCAATCTGCTGGCCGGTATCGCCCCGCCGCGGCGCTCGATGTCCACGTTCCGCCCGTACGCCGAGACCCGCTGGACGTTCGTGAGCGATTTCGATCCCCTGTTCAGCTTTGTGGCGGGGCTCAATCTGCGGCTCTGGGCACCGTAGCGAACGCCTGCCCCCGTCACGGCAGCTGGGCCAGAACGGTAGCGGGAATCAGGACCGCGGGAATCTTGTGGATGACGCCGTTGTCCACCACGAGGTTCGTCTCCTCCAGCAGCACGCCGTTGATCCGCACGCCGTCGAAGGTCGAGACGGTCAATTCTGCTCCCTGCGCCGTCTGGATCTCGTTCACCCGTCCGAGCGCCTCCGTGTCGAAGAAAAACAGGGCCACGTGGAAGAGCACCACGTCCCGGAGCAGGTCCTCGTCCGCGAAGATGGCCTCCCGATCCGCCGGATCCATGGCGTCGAAGGCGGCGTCGGTCGGGCCGATGATCGTGAAGGGACCCTCCTCGGTGAAGGTCATCTGCAAGTTGGTCGCCGAGATGGCCGACAGGTACGTGGAGAAGTCGGCGTCCCGCTGCAGGGCCTCGACGAGGCTCACATCTGCGAGTTCGTTCTTGCCGCAGGAACCGCCGCTCAGGGTCGCAATGAGCAGGCCCGCGGCGAGGAGGCCGACGAGGGGGCGTTGACGCATGGGCCTAGTCTCCTGGGTACGCAATCGACTGGTCGGGAGGCATACGACCCCAGGGCGCGTCGGAACGGGCGCCCTCCGAAGCCAAACGCAATACGCCTCAGGGGTCAAGCGGTTCCGCAACCGGCGGTTCGCAGGGGTTGTCGCCCACACCTGTCACGATACCTTTCGGGCACTTTCCATCCTCGACGACCGCCCCTTGAACGTCGCGATTCTCGCCGCGCTGATCGTTGCCGTGATGCTCCTCGCCGTGCTGGTGGCGGCGCAGCTCCGGGGGGGCGGGTCGGGTGACGAGCTGCACCGGCAGCTGGTGGAGGTGCGGGCCCGTCTGGATACCCTGGCGGCGTCGCAGCGCGACGTCCCGGCGGCGGTCACGGCCGGGAGCCTGGAGCAGGCCCGCTCCCTGGCCGATGTGCGAGAGCGCCTCGGACAGCTCGCCGACGCCACGCGGCGGCTCGAGGAGGTGGGCCGCGCCGTGGGGGACGTGCGGGAGCTGCTCAAGGTGCCGAGGCTCCGTGGCACGTTGGGGGAGGTGTGGTTGGAGGAGCTGCTGCGGCAGGTGTTTCCGGGATCCCTGTACGCCACGCAATACGGCTTTTCGTCCGGGGAGAAAGTGGACGCCGTGCTGCGGGTAGGCGGCCGGTTGGTGCCCATCGACTCCAAATTCCCGCTGGACGCCTGCCAGCGGATGCTGGCGGCGGACGGGCCGGAGGCCGATCGCGAGCGGCGCGCGTTCCGTCGCGCGCTGCGCCTACGGATCGACGAGGTGGCGGCGAAGTACATCCGGCCGGACGAGGGGACGTTCGACTTCGCCATGATGTATGTCCCGGCGGAGAACGTATACTACGAGGCGGTGGTGCGGGGGGAGGACCTCGACGACGACGGCAGCGTTGTGGGCTACGCGCTGAACCGCCGCGTCATCATCGTGTCGCCCAATACGTTCTATGCTTACCTGTCCGCGCTGGTCCACGGGTTGCGCGGGCTCGCCGTGGAGGAGCGGGCGCGGGAGATCCTGGACTCGATCGGCGGTCTCGAGCAGCAGTTCGCCAGATTCCAGCGGTCGCACGACATCGTGGGTCGGCATCTCGAGAACGCCTTCAAGCAATACGGCGAGTCCCAGCGGGAGCTGGCGCGCATCCAGCACCGGTTCGCCCATCTCACCGGGGTCGACGCGCCGGCCGAGCCGGCCCTGCCGCGTCGGCCGGAGGTCGAATCATGAGCCAAGTGGTGCAGGCCGCGGTGGTGTTCGCCGTGCTGAGCGTCGTCGGTTTTACGGCGGGGTTCTTCGCGTTTCGCCGGCGGCGCTTTCTCCTGATGGGCCTGAGCCTGCTGGTTGCGGTGTTGTGCCTGTCGTTGGCGGGGCTGTGCGCCACGGTTCAGGTGGCCGTTCAGGGGTACCGGGCCCTCACGCGCGAAGAAGTCGCGGCAGTGGTCGAGACGCGGTCCACCGGTCCGCAGACCTTCGTCGCCACCTTCGACTTCCCGGACGGCCGCAGCGCCACCTACAGCCTGGCCGGCGACGAGTTGTACGTGGACGCGCACATCCTCAAGTGGAAACCCATCGCCAACGTGCTCGGGTTGCACACCGCGTACGAGCTGGACCGCGTCGCGGGCCGCTACGCGACACTGGAGGACGAGCAGGAACGCCCCCGCTCGGTCTTCTCGCTCGCCGCCGATAAGCCGGTGGACATGTTTCACCTGCGCCGCCGGTTCTGGCTGTTCCGGCCCGTGCTGGACACCGAGTACGGATCGGCGACGTTCGTGCCGGCGGACCGGCCGGCCACCTACGAGCTGCGGGTCAGCACCACCGGCCTGTTGATTCGACGAGAACCGCAGTAAGCGAAGGAAGAAGTGAGAAGTAAGGAGTGAGGAGCGAGATGTGAGAAGGTACGTCGGTGGTACTCCTTCCTTCCCACTTCTCACTCTCCGTACTGCCGATTCACCTCCGCATACAACCGCCTCGCCCGCTCCCGGTCCTCCGCGTCGCCGAAGATCTTCTCGCCGTCAAACCGTCCGTTCTCGATGAAGATGTCGGAGGTGGCCCGTCCGCGGGTGACGCTGCCGGCGAGGTGGACGCCGGGCACGTTGGTCTCGAATGTCTCAGGGTCGAGGGCCGGCCGGCGGCTCTCGCGGTCGAGGGCGATGCCGATCCGCTCGAACAGCGCGAAGTCCGGCTGGAAGCCGGTGAGAGCGTACACGCGGTCCGCCGGGAGCGATTCCTCCTCGCCCTGGGCGTTTCGGATGACGATGTGGCGCGGCTCGATCCGGACGATGGTGGCGCCGAGGCGCGCCTGGATCTCGCACGCCTTGATGCGGTTCTCGATATCGGGGCGGAGCCAATACTTCACACTACGGGGGAATGCCGTGCCACGGTAGACCAGCGTGACGCGGGCGCCGGCCCGAAAGAGCGCGAGCGCCGCCTCGACCGCGGAGTTCTTGCCGCCGATGACGACGGCGTCGAGGCCGTAGTCCGGGTGCGCCTCCCGGAAATAGTGGCTCACGTGTGGCAGGTCCTCGCCGGAGACATCGAGCCGGTTGGGATGGTCGAAGTAGCCGGTCGCGAGCACCAGCCGGTCGCACCGCACCGTCTCCTCGCCGAGGCGCGTTGCGACGCTGCAGTGCACGCCGTCGGCGTGCCGCGCGGCGTTGCGGAGCCTCGTGTAGGTCCGCACGCGGATCCCCTCGTTGCGGACGATGCCCCGGTAGTACATGAGCACTTCTTCCCGGGTGGGTTTGGCGCCGCCGCACGCGAGCGGGTGGCCGCCGATCTCGAGCCGCTCCGGGGTGGTGAAGAACGTCATGCCGATCGGATAATGCACGATGGCGTTGCACACGGCGCCGGCGTCGATCACGAGCGGATCCAGACCATGCCGCCGCGCCGAGATGGCGCAAGCCAGTCCGATCGGTCCGGCACCGGCGATCACGACCGTTTGCCTGGTGGGAAGAGCCGTCATGGATCGTGGGGATCAGGGTTCATCCCAATCTACGGCATGAGGGCGGTACGGCGGTACGGCGGTAGGGCGGTCGTTGTGTGTTACCGCCTCTACCGCCGTACCGCCGTAGCGCCCTGTGCGGTGCGGACGGCGCGCGCCGGCGCGCCTCAGCTCGCCTGCTTCACCTCCGCCGACGGGCTCTTGTTCCCGAACTGTTCTTCCTCCGTCGAGCCTTCCATCGCGAGCGTCGACGACCGGCCGCTGGTCACGACCTGCGTGATCTGGTCGAAGTACCGGGCACCCACGAACTGCTGATGGCGCACGGCCTCGTAGCCGTCCCGCTCGGCGGCGAACTCGCGCTCCTGCAGCTCTGCGTAGGCGGACATGCCCCGGCCGCTGTAGTCCTTGGCCAAGCTGAACATGGCGTAGTTCAGCGAGTGGAAGCCAGACAGGGTGACAAACTGGAACTTGTAACCCAGCTCGCCCAACCGGCGCTGGAACCCGGCGATCGCCTTGTCGCTCAAATGCAGCTTCCAGTTGAACGACGGCGAACAATTGTACGCCAGCACCTTGCCCGGATACCGCTCGTGCACCTCGGCCGCGAATCGCTCGGCCTCGTCGAGGTCGGGTGTCGAGGTCTCGAACCACAGCAGATCGGCGTACGGCGCGTACGCGAGCCCCCGGGCGATCGCGGCCTCGATGCCGTGACGGACCCGCACGAACCCCTCGGGCGTGCGCTCGCCGGTGGCGAATGGCTGGTCGTACGGATCGATGTCGTTGGCGAGGATCGTGGCGCTCAGCGCGTCGGTGCGTGCGATGAGGACGGTGTCCACGCCGCAGACGTCGGCCGCGAGACGGGCGGCCACCAGCTTCGTGACGAACTCCCGCGTGGGGACGAGCACCTTCCCGCCCAGGTGGCCGCACTTCTTGAGCGACGCGAGCTGGTCCTCGAAGTGCACCCCGGCGGCGCCGGCCTGGATCATGTGCTTCATCAGCTCGTAGGCGTTCAGCACCCCACCGAACCCCGCCTCCGCGTCCGCCACGATGGGGACCAGCCAGTCCACGCCGTTCTCGCCGTTCATGTGGTGAATCTGGTCCGCACGCAGTAGCGCGTTGTTCAAGCGCGCCACCAGATTGGGCACGCTGTCGGCGGGATAGAGGCTCTGGTCGGGGTAGACCTCGCCGGCGTCGTTCATGTCGCCGGCCACCTGCCATCCGCTGACGTATATGGCCTTGAGGCCGGCGCGGACCTCCTGGACCGCTTGCCCACCCGTCAATGCGCTGAGGGAGGCGACGTACGGCTCGTCGTGCAGCAGGCTCCACAGGCGCTCCGCCCCGTTGCGCGCGAGGGTGTGCTCGACCCGCACCGTGCCGGCGAGACGCCACACGTCCTCGGGGGTGTACGGCCGATCGATGCCGCGCCAGCGCGCATCGGTCTCCCAACGGCGCTCGAGCTCGGTGATGAAACGGTGCTTGTCCATGTGGCCCTCGTGAGCGGGGTGAAATGGGTCAGTCGAGAGACTCGGCCGCGACCAACGTGAGCCAGTCGGGGAAGGTCTCGCTCGTGGTCATGTCGCCGAACAAGCGGGCAGCCAGGTCGAACTTGCCGGCCGAATAGCGGTCGCCGAGCTGCGCCCGCAGCTTGTCCAGCTCTTCGCGGATCACCTGGCGCACGAGGTCGGCCGTGACCACCCGGCCGTCCGCGAGCGAGGCGCCGTGGTGCACCCATTGCCACACCTGCGAGCGGGAGATCTCCGCGGTTGCGGCGTCTTCCATGAGGTTGTAGATCGGTACGCACCCGATGCCCCGGAGCCACGCCTCCAGGTACTGGATCGCGACGTCGACGTTGTGGCGAAGGCCCCGCTCGGTGCGCTGGCCTTCCGGGACGGTCAACAGGTCGGCCGCGCTGACCGTGACGTCCGCGCGCGTGCGCGCGATCTGGTTGCGGCCCGGCATGTGCTGGTCGAAGATTGCCCGCGCCACGGGCACCAGTCCGGGGTGGGCCACCCACGTGCCGTCATGGCCCGCCAGGACTTCGCGCAGCTTGTCCTGCCGGACCTTCTCGAGCCCACGCTCGTTGGCGACGGGATCGTCCTTGACCGGGATCTGCGCGGCCATCCCGCCCATCGCGTGGACGCCGCGCCGGTGGCACGTCCGGATCAGCAGCTCCACGTAGGCGTTCAGGAAATGCCGATCCATGCCCACCGCGCCGCGGTCGGGCAGGACGAACTCGGGCCGGCTCCGGAATTTCTTGATGAACGAGAAAATGTAGTCCCAGCGGCCACAGTTGAGACCCGCCGAGTGGGTCTTCAGCTCCCACAGGATCTCGTCCATCTCAAACGCCGCCAGGACGTTCTCGATCAGGACGGTGGCGCGGATGGCTCCCCGGGGGACGCCGAGCCGGTCCTGGGCGGCGTCGAAGACGTCGTTCCAGAGGCGCGCCTCGAGATGGCTCTCGAGCTTCGGGAGATAGAAGTAGGGGCCGGTCCCGCGGCGGAGCTGCTCGCGGGCATTGTGGAAGAAAAAGAGCCCGAAATCGAAGAGCGACCCCGAAACCGGCGCTCCGTCCACGAGGAGGTGCGGTTCGTGGAGGTGCCAGCCTCGGGGTCGCACGAATAACGTCGCTACTTTGTCGCCCAAGCGGTAGTCCTTCCCCGCCGGACTCCTGAATGTAATGGTGCGGCGCACCGCATCGCGCAAGTTCAGCTGGCCTTCGAGGTTGTTCGGCCAGGTGGGGCTGTTGGCGTCCTCGAAGTCCGCCATGAAGACGTTCGCGCCCGAATTCAGGGCGTTGATCACCATCTTGCGGTCCACGGGGCCGGTGATCTCGACCCGGCGATCCTGGAGGTCGCCCGGGATCGGGGCGACGCTCCAGTCTGCCTCCCGGATCTCCCGCGTTTCAGGCAGGAAATCCGGAAGGTCGCCGGCGTCGAGATCGGCCTGCACAGCGACCCGCCGCCGCAGCAGCGCCTCCCGCCGCGGGCCGAACGCCCGCTCGAGATCCGCAACGAACGCCACGGCCTCGGGCGTCAGGATCTCCCGGGAGGCCGGTAGCTCGGGCCCCCGGATCTCCACCCCGCGGTTGGTGGCGGGGGCGGACCTCCCCGAACGGCCCGAACGCGACGAGGTTCTCGTCTCGGCGGTCATGTGGTCGCTCCTTCAATGAAGGCCGCCCAACCCGAGGGCGCCCGGGCCGACGGTCCTCCACCAGGGGGTGAGAGGCAAATGGCATGCCTCGGCAAGGTGTTCCCCCGGCGCCGTGAGCCAAACGTCTGCAGAAGGGAGAGCGAGAGGCCGGGCGGCCGGGTCAGCCTGCTCGCGGGAACCGTAAGATACGTGGCCACAATAACGTAGCGGACCTACCGCGTTCTCAGCGGGGCGAGTGTCGTGGGGGTGCTACAGAAGGGGCCAGGGACCGGCGACCACGGACCATGGGCTCTGCGATCCGCGCCTACCAGGCGAGCTCGATCTTGGGATGGAATGAGGCGCCCTGGCCCATAATCCCCCCTGGTCCCCGGCTCGTGGTCCCCGGTCCCTGGTCCCTGGTCCCCGAAAGCGCCAGAATTGCACATGCATCGTCGCGAGGGTCTGGCCAAGCTGACCGGGCGCGAACGGTACGTGGACGACCTGACGCTGCCGGGCGCGCTGTGGGGCGCGACCGTCAGGAGCCCGTCGCCGCGCGGCCGCATCCGGGCCGTGCGGTTCGATCCCGCCATGGACTGGTCCCAGTTCGTGGTGGTCGATCACCGCGACGTGCCGGGGCCGAACGTGATCGCGCTGATCGAGCCGGACCAGCCGGTCCTCGCCGCCGAGTCCGTGCGGCACGTGCACGAGCCGGTGGTCCTGCTGGCGCATGCGTCCCGCGAGCGCGTACGGGAGGCGGCGGCAGCGGTAGAGGTGGTGGTGGATCCGGAGCCGCCGGTGCTGGACTTCCGCGTTCCCCCCCGGCCGGATCAGATCCAGCACGGCCAAGACAACGTCCTGAAGCATCTCCGGATCGAGAAGGGCGACGTGGCGCAGGCACTGGCTGCCGCACCGGTGGTGGTGGAAGGAGTGTACGAGACGGGTGCTCAGGAACACGTCTACCTCGAGAACCAGGGCATGGTGGCCTACGTCGAGGACGGCGTCGTGGTGGTAAAGGGATCGATGCAGTGCCCGTACTACGTGCTCAACGCGTTGACCCATGCGCTGGCGCGCGACCCCACGCGGGTCCGCGTCATTCAGACGGCCACGGGCGGTGGCTTCGGCGGGAAGGAGGAATACCCGTCGACGGTGGCGCTGCACGCGGCCCTCCTGGCGTTGAAGGCCGGGCGGCCGGTGAAGCTGATCTACGATCGCGGCGAGGACATGGCGGCCACCACCAAGCGCCACCCCGCCCGGATCCGTCACCGGACGGGACTCGACCACGACGGGCGGCTCCTGGCCCAGGACATCGAGGTGGTGCTCGACGGCGGGGCGTACGTCACCCTTTCGCCCGTGGTGCTCAGCCGGGCGCTGATCCACGCAGCGGGCCCGTACCACTGCGAGCACGTGCGGATCGACGGTCGTGCGGTGCTCACCAACGCCGTTCCCTTCGGCGCATTCCGCGGTTTCGGCGCCCCCCAGACCCAGTTCGCGGGCGAGCGGCACATGGACGTCATCGCCGACCGGATTGGGATCGACGCCGTGGCGTTGCGGCGCCGCAACCTCATCCAGGACGGACAGGAGACCGCCACGGGGCAGGTCATTCGGGACGCAACCGATCGCATCGCGGTGCTGGAGCGGGCGCTCACGCTGGCCGACTACGACCGCAAGCGTGCCGAGCACGTGGCGTTCAACGCAACCGAGGCGCGCCGCCGCCGGGGGATCGGGATCGCCGCGTTCCTCCACGGGGCGGGGTTCACCGGCGGCGGCGAAGTGCAGCTTTCCTCGGTGCTGCACGTCGCCGGGCGTCCCGACGGCTGCCTCGAGGTCCGCAGCGCCAACATCGAGATGGGGCAGGGGACGCTGACCACGTTCACGCAGATCGCGGGGGACCGGGTAGGATACGCGCCGGACCAGGTGCTCATCGCGGAGGTTGATACCGCGCGCGTCCCCAACAGCGGGCCGACGGTGGCGTCGCGGACCGCGATGATCGTGGGGCGCCTCGTGGAGCGGGCGTGCGACGATCTGCGGCGCCGGCTGGGGCTGGACGAGGCCGCGCGGGGCGCGGCGCTCCATGCCGCGATCGTGGCCTGGCACCGCGAGCACCCCGGCCAGGAGCTGCTCGGCACGGCGCGGTACGAGAAGCCGGCGGATATCAACTGGGACGACGTGTCCTATCGGGGCGACGCCTACGGGACGTACGCGTGGGCGACGTACGTCGCGGAGGTGGAGGTCGACCTCCGGACGTACGAGACGCGGGTGCTCGACTTCGTGGCCGTGCAGGAGATCGGGAAAGTCCTGAACGAGACGCTCGCGCGGGGACAGGTGCAGGGTGGAGTGGTGCAGGGCATCGGGTGGGCGCTCCTGGAGGAGTGCCGATGGCGCGACGGGGCGATGGAGAACACGCAGCTCACGAACTACATCATTCCCACGAGTGACGACGTACCACCCATCCGGGTGGCCTTCCTCGAAAACCCGTACCCGCACGGCGCGCAGGGGGCCAAGGGGCTCGGCGAGCTGCCGATCGACGGGCCGGCGCCGGCGATCCTCAACGCCGTGGCCGCCGCGACGGGCGTGCAGCCCAGTGCGATTCCCCTCACCCCCGAGGTGCTGATGGCGCTCGTCGAGGAGGGAACCGTAGGAAGTAGAAGAGAGGGGTAAGGAGTGAGGAGTAAGGAGTGCTTGTTCCGTCCTACGTGCCACGTGCCATACGCCATACGCCGTCTGCCATGAGCATGCCGATCACGTTCACGGTCAACGGAGCCACCGTCTCCCTCTCTGTCTCGCCCACCGAGCGGCTGCTGGACGTGCTTCGCTACCGGCTCGACCTCCCGGGCACCAAGGAGGGGTGTGCGGAGGGGGAGTGTGGGGCGTGTACCGTCTACCTGGATGGCCTGCCGGTGGATTCCTGTCTCGTGCCGGCCTTCCAGGTCCGCGGGCGGCGCGTCGAGACAGTCGAGTCGCTCGACCCCGCGTCCTTGACGCCGCTGCTCGAGGGCGGCGCGACGCAATGCGGCGCGTGCACGCCGGGCGTCGTCATGACCGCGCGATGGGTGCAACGCCATCCCGAGATGCTGGCGACGCATTCGATCCGCGAGCTGATGGCCGGCAACCTGTGTCGCTGCACTGGTTATGACGGGATCGTCGAGAGCGTCGAGCGGATGGTGCGGTCGGACGGCGCGGGTCCGCCGGAGCGGCCATGAGCGTGCTGCTTCCCCATAGCTTGCCGGAGGCGCTGGACCTGTTGGCGGCCGACCGGACGGCCGTGCCGCTGGCGGGCGGCACCGACCTGCTCGTGCACTGGCCCCAGCGGTTTGCCGCACACCGCCTGACCTACCTCGATCTCTCGCAGCTCGACGCGTTGCAGCCGATGGCATGGACCGACCGGGAGCTGGTGCTCGGCGGGCTCACGACGTATTGGGACGTGGTATGCGATGCGCGGGTGCGGCAGGAGTTTCCGTTGCTCGTGACGGCGGCCCGCCAGGTGGGGGCGATCCAGATTCAAACACGCGGCACGTGGGCCGGCAACATCGTGAACGCATCGCCCGCGGCCGACGGCGTCCCCGTGCTGATGGCCTACGACGCGGTTGTCGAGCTGCGCTCTCGTGACGGCACCGAAGCGGTGCCGCTCGCGGACTTCTACCTCGGGTACAAGGAGATGCGCCGCCGGCCGGACCAGATCGTCGTCGCCATCCGCATCCCGCGGGGGCGCCGCTACGACTACCAGGTGTTCGAGAAAGTAGGGTCGCGGCGCGCGCAGGCGATCACCAAGGTCGGCGTGGCGGTCACCCGGACAAACGGCACATGGCGGGTGGTGGCGAACAGCGTCGCCCCCACCGTACGGCGGTGCTCCGCGGTCGAGACGCTGCTGGGCGAACGGCGCCCCGTGAACGGGCCCGACGACCTGCTCCCGGCGATTCGACGCGACGTCTCACCGATCGATGATATCCGGTCGACGGCGCGGTATCGCGAGCGGGTGCTCGCGAGATTGTTGTATTTCGACCTGCGTGAGGTTGCGGGGTTCGGGTAGGGACGTGGTGTGGCGTGCAACGTGTAACGTACAACGTACAACGAAACAGCGTGCAGCGTGCAGCGTCTCCCTGACCGCCTTCCGATCCACACCGTCTACGGTGGCGCGCACCTGTTTCGGGCGGACTCCGCGCGGAAGCTGGGAGATCTCGCCCTCCGAAGCCTCGATGCTTATGCGCCGGACTTCGTCTCCTTCGCCAAGGCCGTTGGGCTGCGCAGGGCGGGCGGGTTGCCCGACGGGAGGGAGGCGGTCGGGCGGCTGGACCGTGCGGTGGCGGACGACGTCGCGGCGGCGCGGGTGGCGCATCCGGACGCGTGGTTCGCGCACGCGGTGTACGCGCGGGTGCGGGAAAAGCTGGGCCGTGAGGCGGTAGAGGACTTTCGCCTCGACTTCGAGGACGGGTACGGCCATCGGCCGGACGACGAGGAGGACGCGACCGCGCGGGGTGCCGCGGGGGAGGTGGCGCTCGGCCTCGAGCGGGGAACGCTGCCGCCGTTCTTGGGGATCCGGATCAAGCCGTTCGACCGGGCTCTCCGGGTGCGCGGCGAGCGCACGCTGGACCTGTTTCTCACGGGCCTGGCGGAGCGCACGCAGGGCGAGGTTCCCGCGCGCTTCGTCGTGACGCTGCCGAAAGTGGTCGATGCCGCGCAGGTCGCGGCGCTGGCGGACGTGCTGGAACGGCACGAGGCGCGCCTCGGAGTCTCCCCCGGGGCGCTGCGGCTCGAGATCATGGTCGAGACGCCGCAGTCGATCGTGGCGCCGGACGGGCGTTGCCCCTTGGCGGGGTTCGTGGAGGCGGGGCGCGGCCGGTGCGTTGGTGCCCATTTTGGCGTGTACGACTACACGGCCGGCCTGCACATCACGGCCGAGCATCAGCGCATGCGCCATCCGGCGTGCGACCACGCGCGCCAGGTGATGCAGGTGGCACTGGCCGGCGCGGGCGTGGCGCTGTCCGACGGCGCCACGAACGTGCTGCCCGTTGGGCCGCACCGTGCCGCGCCCGGCGAATCCCTGGCGCCGCACCAGCTCGACGAAAACCGGCGCGTGGTGCACCAGGCCTGGCGGCTGCATTATGGCGACGTGCGCCATTCGCTGGCGCGTGCGTACTACCAGGGTTGGGACCTCCATCCCGCTCAGTTCCCAACCCGCTACGCCGCGGTCTACAGCTTCTTCCTGGAGAGCCTGGAGGCCGCCTCCCGGCGGCTGCGCGCGTTTGTGGCCCAAGCCGGGCAGGCGACTCTCGTGGGCGACGTGTTCGACGACGCTGCGACCGGGCAAGGCCTGCTCAACTTCTTCCTCTTGGGCATGAACTGCGGGGCCATCACGGAGGCGGAGGCGACGGCGACGGGGCTCACGGTGGAGGAGCTGCGGAGCCGGTCGTTCGTCGAGATCGTGGCGGGGAGGCGGAGGCGGTAGATGGCGGGAGTGGTGCCCGAACCAGGATCAGTGCCACTCGGACGAAGCGCACATCGCCGAGCACCACTCCCAAGAACTCCTGTCGTCACCCGAAGGCGACGACGGGGCGCGTCGCTTACCCGGCGGCGGCCAGCTCGTGCGCCAGCCGTTCCGCCACGTGGCGCAGGACCTCCGGGCGGTCGTAGACCCCCGCGTGCAGGCGATCCAGCACCTGGCGAAGCCGCGCCGGTGGGAGGCTGCTGGTCCGGGCTTCGGTGCCGGCCGCGATCGGCTGGACGTCTCGAGCGCGGTTGATCGGATTGACTGCCATGTCCCTT